>ERZ1034949.1380-NODE-1380-length-11147-cov-13.418049_pt1 | contig 11147 bp, 10 predicted proteins | sample MGYA00520590_ERZ1034949 | MGnify/ENA primary metagenome ERZ1034949 (study PRJEB33766, sample SAMN09781752) | gut metagenome | biome: gut microbiome | host: Homo sapiens | place: Madagascar | study: EMG produced TPA metagenomics assembly of the PRJNA485056 data... | reverse complement strand
TATTATGAGTGCAGAATTTTGGAATTATGTTACAAATCATCATTTAGATGTTTTTGTATTTGTTGCAATGTGTGTAATGTTTTTTTCATGTCTGCTGTTAACAATTTTATTTTTTGTTTTTAAACAAAATTATAAATGCAAGCAGCAGGAAACGGAAGGTAAACTTCTTGAGGCAGAGCGCAAGCAGCAGGAAACGGAAGGTAAACTTCTTGAAGCAGAGCGCAAGCAGCAAGAAATCGACCAGCAATTTCAACAGACCAGAATAAAACTTTTTGAGTCTGAAAAACTTCGCTTTAGCAGGGTTGGAATTCCCGGAGATGAATATTGGGGAAGCGCCATTTCTAAATACGAAATATTTAGAACGTATGACGATTTTAACGATGAAAGCAAAATGAAGCGCCAAGCTATCGCTCTCCAAATTTTTAAAATGCCGAACAAAGAGTTTACAAAGGCTGAATTGTACAAACAATTTAAGCAGTTGTATAAGGACTATATTGGCATTTTGCCTGGTTATGATGTCATGAAGCCTGCCAAAGAATATATATTGAAATCTATTTATACCGAATTGTACTTTAGTGTAAGTTAATACATTACTTAATAGATATAACCCCGAATTTACAGGTGAATATCTATAGAAAAGCCAACTTTCAGGCTTTTTCTTATTGCTGCAATACGTTATATTGATTTTCAATAGTTCTCATTTTAAATTATTAAGCGCATGAAAAAGTATGTATATGTTTTTGGTGCCTTATGGTTAATAGCTATAGGTGTGCCATTATTATTTAATCCAACCATTGCTTTAGGAATTGTGTTTTTTCTGTCATGCATCAGCGTTCCATTTTGGGCAACAGAAGTGGAAAAAATTGAAAAATATGAGCTTTATTCTGAACAGTATGCTAAATTACGTGCGAACAATCTAAATAGAAGAAATTTAGACGGATCTTTGGTTATTGGGCCTAATAGAGCTTTAATTAAAGTTAAATCTAAAAGAGATGCTGCTTTTGAGGAGTGTCAGGAAAATTATGTAACTTTTAGATTTACGCCTATAGTGATAACAATATTGTTTATGTTACCATTGTATGGAAATGAGGCTCCTTTTGAAGTGGTTTGGGGATTTTGGAAGACAATGATACTTTAATAAAATGAAACTCCACCGGCTTACGCCGATGGAGTTTCATTTTTTTGTTATTTCTTTTGTTCAGTTTCTCTGGCTTTGTCTTCGTAGTATTTATCTAGTTTTTTTAAAAGCCTGCTGCGTTTTAGGCGGCTCAAGTGGTCAATGTATAAAATGCCATCCAGATGGTCTATTTCATGCTGCAAGATAATAGCTAAAAAGTCATCAGCCAAAATCTCTTGTTCTTTGCCGTTATAGTCAACATAGCGCACACGGACTTTTTCGTGACGCTCCACATCGGCGCTTTGATTCGGCAGGGAAAGACACCCCTCGCAAAACAGCACGGTTTCTTCCGATTTCCAGATAATTTCAGGATTTACTAAATACATCGGGCGGCGGGCGGATAAATCTTCATCGCTTGGGTTAGGGTCTATCACAATCACACGCTTATCCGAACCGACTTGCGGAGCAGCCAATCCAACTCCCTTGTCAGCATACATTGTTTCCAGCATATCGTCTAAAAAGCGGCGCATTTCATCGTCAACTTTTTCTACCTTACGGCATTTTTGCCGCAAAACATCATCAGGATAAGTATATAATTTCAAAACAGCCATTTTATTTCTTCTTTTCTAATTCCTAACCGCGTGGGCAATTTGGTCGAGCAGGGCATTAACCATTTTCGGCTCATTTTTTGTAAAGAAAGCATACGCCAAATCAACGTATTCTTGAATAAGAACTTTAGTATCTACCGAAGTGTTTGCCGTTAATTCATAAACAGCCGTCAAAAGCAAAGCCTGCATAATACCATTCATGCGGTCATACGACCATTCGCCGCGCAGATAGGCGTTAAGAGATTTTTCCAAATCTTCTTTGCGAGATTGAATGCCGCGCACCAATTTTTCAAAATATTCTTTATCAATCGGGCCGACTTCTACCATATTTTCTTTATCTTCGCTTTCGCTGTCATCAATCACAAACCGACCGACTTTTCCTTGCACAAAGTCTTGAATAACCTCGTCAACCGGCAGCTGACTAAAGGCAATCATATAATTTGCCTGTACGGCGGCCAAACGAGCGCCTGATTTCATTTTGATTTTTTCTGAAACAAATTTAGACATTTTAGTTTTCCTTAATAAGTTTAGTGTCTTCGTGATTGGTTAATTTTTCTATTGTGGCGACAAAATCTTCTAAGTCTTGCAAGGTTCGAAAATCCTTGTAAACAGAGGCAAAACGGATATAGGCTATATTATCCAAATTAGCCAACACTTCCATAACGCTTTGTCCTATCTGTTCCGTAGATATTTCAGCTTCGCCGGAGCTTTCAAACTTACGCTGTAAAGAGGTAACGATTTTTTCCACTCTTTCGGCAGAAATAGGACGTTTGCGAACGGCGAGGGCAATAGAACGCTCAAGCTTGTCGCGGTCAAATTCCGTTCGGTCGCCGTTACGCTTGACGACAATAAGCTCTCTTAGCTGCACGCGTTCAAATGTGGTAAAACGAGAGCCGCATTCCGGACATTCACGGCGGCGGCGCACCGAAGTATTGTCTTCGGTGTTGCGAGAATCTTTTACTTGTGTTTCTTCACAGCCGCAAAAAGGACATTTCATTTAAGCCGCACTCCCATTTTTCAAAAGTTCTTCCGTCACTTGATATAGTTTAGATGAATATCTAGCTCCTTTTATAAGGACTGTATCATTATTTTGCAAGAGTTTATTTAACAAAAAATCAGCAACTTGGTCTTTATTTTCAAAGTAATACTGCTGTTTTTCGACCGGCAACTGCGCCAACATATCTTTCATTTCCGGACAAACCCCGACAACCACATCAATAGAGCTGTTTGCCAGCTGTTTTCCTATTTCTATGTGACGTGCTTTGGAGGTGTCTCCAAGCTCTGCCATTTTACCCAATACTACAATTTTACGTCCTGCCGTATGGGTTTTATCCAAAGCTTCTATGCCGAGTTTCATCGCTTCCGGCTGTCCTGAATAGCTGTCATCAATCAAAGTATAATGACCGTCATGAATTTTTAAATTATGATGCTTGCCGCGTCCGTCCAGCGCGCCGAAATCTTTGATATAAGAAGCGGCTTTGTTTACATTCAAACCCAAAGCCTGCACCACGGTAAGAGCGCACCAGGCGTTATATAAATATTGTTCGCCTTCTTCTTGAGTGGTAAAATTATCGGTAGGGTGAGTGTTTTTGCCAAAGGTAATAATTTTGGCGTTATGCTTTTTAGCCTCGTTTTTCAGAATATCGGCAAAGTTGGTGTCTTCATTTATAACAGCTATTCCGCCGTGTTTCGGCAAACCTTCAAAAATTTCTGCCTTAGCATGGGCGATTCCTTCAAAATTCGGAAAAAATTCGATATGCATCGGATAAACGTTGGTAATCACGGCAATATCCGGTTTAACCAAGTTTACGGAATGAGAAATTTCTCCTTTGGAACTCATACCCATTTCAATTATGGCATAGCTTGCATCCATATCCATCTCGCACAAACTTTGCGGTACGCCGATTTGATTGTTATGATTACCTGCTGTGGCGTAGGTTTTGGCAAAATGTGAGAGCAAAAAAGCGATTTCTTCTTTGGTGGTGGTTTTGCCTGCGCTTCCGGTTAGACCGATAACCTTGCCTTTAAATTGACTGCGGTTATAAGCGCCGATTTTGCCATAGGCTTCCAAAGTGTCCGGCACAATCAGCTGTTTTTCTGCCGAAATATCTTTCAGCAAATGGTCCACAACGACCAGAGGACAACCATTTTGTATCACATCAGGCACAAAATCGTGTGCATCAAATCTTTCACCGCGCAAAGCTATAAATAAAGAATGCTCGTCAACTTTGCGGCTATCGGTAGATATGTTATTTATTTCAATATCTGCGGATACCGAGTTGCTGCCAATAATTTCCGCCAGTTTTTCTGAGTTTATCTTTATCATAATCAGCACTCGATGTCTTTACTGGTTTTTACATAATTTTCCACTAATACAGTTCCGCGTTTTGCCGGAATAATTGCTCCAGGGCCGGCAATACAGCCACCTTCACAGCACATAACTTCGACCATGTTGGCATCTTCGGGAGCTTTGGTAGCAAAACGTTTTAGAAGTTTGCAGCTTTCTTTTGTCAAACCGTCAATTTTCAGCGGTTTATATTCTGCTTTGTCGCCAACTACAAATTGCACGGCACCGGCTACGCCTCCGGAAATTGGAAAACGTCTGCCTTGAGCCGAAGATTCCACAGCGAATTTATCGGCTTCTAACGCAGTCGGGTTGATTTGCGTGGCGTCAAAGGCGGCTTGAAGTTCTTCAAAAATCAAAACATAGTCAACATTAGGATTGCGCTCGGCTTCTAAACGTTTAGCCAAACAAGGTCCGACAAATACGGTTTTGTATTCCGGAAATTCTTTTTTCATCACTTCGGCAATGTAATACATCGGACTGCCTGAGGTGGAAACATATTCTTTAAGTTCCGGCATATGTTTTTCCATTGCCTGAACCCAAGCCGGACAGCAAGATGTAGTCATGAATTTTGCACCTTCATGCATACGTTCCACAAATTCTGCCGCTTCATTTTTAGTTGTTATATCCGCGCCTTGCGCCACTTCGACCACTTCGTCAAAGCCAAGTTTTTTGAAGGCGGTTATAACTTTTCCCAAATCGTTGCCGAACTGACCGATAACAGCCGGCGCCAGCATGGCAATAGTTTTTTGCTGCGGATTTTTCAGGGTTTTCAAAACGTCCAGCAGCTGCGAATTGTGAGCAATTGCGCCAAACGGACAAGAAACAATACATTTGCCGCAAGAAATGCATTTATCATAGTCAATATGTTCTATTCCGTTTTCATCTTTGCTGATTGCGCCAACCGGACAAGCATCTTCACAAGGAACAATAGCTTTGTTAATGGCATTATAAGGGCAGTTGCCGGCACAAAGTCCGCATTTAATGCAGTTATCTTGTAAAATTACTGCTTTTTTAGCGACAATGATTGTCTTTTTAGGGCAGTTTACGGCGCAAGGACGGGCATAGCAGCCGTGGCAGGCGCTGGTTACTTCATAATGAGTTGATTTGCAAGCGTCGCAAACACCGGGCAAAACCGAAACAGTTGCTTTTTCTGCTTTTGTACGGACTAAAAAATCTTTAGCCGCGTCAGTTAGAGTTTTTTCAGAATCAACGTCACAAGGAGTAAATCCCAATGCCGCTAAACAAAGCTGCTTTACGGCATTGCGGTCTTTTTCCAGAGAGCCGCGCGCCGGTTTAGAAGTATCCGGCACCAAATTTTCGGGGATATTTTCAATATCGGATAAATTATTTTCTAAAAAACTTTTGGCAACACTAGTTAAAACAGAAAGCCGTAAAACAGCGGCATTGTTTTTTGGATTAAGCATAAGAATTAGGCCCTTTCAATAAAATCGTTCAAATTAACCTAATCTTATACAATAACTTACGTAAAAAGCAATAGTTTTTGCGGATGCGTCTACAAGCTTTTGCAGTAAAAAAATTGGTTAAGTATTATTTATCGCTGCTTAACCAATTCTCTATAAAATTTTGCTTCAGGCTCTGCGGAGATAAGTTCCCATAATCTTGCGGCGGCCAAATTTTTCAAATTCCACCTCACAGGTTTGCCCCTCAACATTGGTTATTTTACCATAGCCAAAACTTTCGTGATATACTTTTGTGCCAACCAGACTGGACGACTTGCTGCTTTGATACGAATCATAATCGGCATAATCGTCAGGTTCATAGTCATAGTCGGCTTGATAACTCGGTTTGGTCGAAAACTTTGGCTTGTTGCTGTATTTGCTGCCGTATTTTTTGTATCCGCCGTTATAGCCGCTGTTGTTGCCGTATGAATTGTAACCGGAACCGCCGCCGTTGTAGCAGCTGCTGGTTTGATTGACAATATCCAGCGTCGAAGTTGGAATTTCATTCAAAAAGCGTGACGGCATATTGTTTTGCCATTGTCCGTAAATGCGGCGGCAATAAGTGGTTGTGATATAGAGTTTCTGCTTGGCGCGCGTGATGGCCACATAGGCTAGACGGCGTTCTTCTTCAAGCGAGTTAGCTCCTTCTTCCAAACTTCTTTGATGAGGAAACAAACCTTCTTCCCAGCCTGGCAAAAAAACGATGTTAAATTCCAGACCTTTGGCAGAGTGCAGAGTAATAAGCATAACCTTATTATTGTCAACGGCGTTGTCGTTATCCATTACCAAACTGACGTGTTCCAAAAATTCCGATAAATTCGGATAGTTTTCGGTGTCGCCCATTACACCGACTAGCTCTCGCAAGTTTTCTATACGTCCCGGAGCGTCAGCCGAAGTATCATTTTTCAGCATTTCCAAATAGCCGGACTCGTCCAAAACCTGTTCAGCCAAATCGTTTGGCGAAACAGCGTCGGACATGCGCTGCCATTCGGCAAATTTTGCCATAAGTTCGCTTAAATTTGCTTTTGCTTTGCCGCTTAATCCGCCGTTTTCCAACAAAATATGAACCGCCGCAAACATAGAAGTATGGTTATCGCGAGCGGTTTCTTGCAATTTTTCAATAGTTTTGGCGCCAATGCCGCGTGCCGGCTTGTTGATGATACGCTCAAACGCCAAATCATCGCCAGGCTGCAAAATAACTCTGAAATAAGCCAATAAATCACGAATTTCGGCACGTTCATAGAATTTTGGGCCGCCGATAACCTGATATGGTATGGCTTCGCTGATAAATTTTTCTTCAAATTCACGGGTTTGAAAAGCCGTGCGCACCAAAACTGCAAAATCGGAGTAGGGATGTCCGCCGCGGTGTAAACGCTCAATTTCAGAGGCAATCCATTTGGCTTCTTCCTCCCCGCTGTAAATGCTTAACACTTTGATTTTTTCGTTAGTTCCTCGGCACGCCGGACTATTTTCGGCCACGCGCAAAGTTTTTCCCAAACGTGTTGAATTGTGGGCTATCAGCGCTGAAGCGGCGTTTAAAATGTTGGCCGTTGAGCGATAGTTACGCTCCAAACGGATAACTTTGGCGTCTTCAAAATCTTTTTGAAAGCGCATAATATTTTCAATTTCCGCTCCGCGCCAAGAATAAATGGATTGGTCGTCATCGCCAACACAGCACAAATTGCGGTATTTTTGCGAAAGCAGACGCAAAAACAGATATTGCGTAACGTTGGTGTCTTGATACTCGTCCACCATAATATATTTGAATTTTTCTTGGTATTTGCGCAAAATCTCGGCGTCAGACATTAAAATAGTGAGCGTATCCAGCAAAATATCGCCAAAGTCAACACAATTCAGCTCCACCAAACGGGCCTGATATTTTTTATAGACTTCAAGCAAAACATTAGAACGATAATCTTGCTCTGCTTTATCAACTGTAATTCCTTTGTCTTTTAAACGAGAAATTTTTTCCATTATGCTTTGCGCCGGATATTTTTTTTCATCAATGCCGGAAGATTCGCAAATTTGTTTAATCAAGCGTTTTTGGTCGTCTTCGCCTAAAATTGTGAAATTTGAATGTAAGCCGACCACTTCGGCGTGAACGCGTAAAATTTTGACACAGATGCTGTGAAAAGTTCCGAGCCAGACGCTGTTTGCCATATCGCCGATAAGATTTTGCACACGCTCTTTCATTTCTTTGGCTGCGCGGTTGGTAAAAGTGACTACCAGACAATTCCACGGCTGAGCTTTCTGCATGGTTAAAATGTAAGCTAGTCTGGTTGTCAGCACCTTAGTTTTGCCAGTACCAGCACCGGAAAGCACCAAAAGCGGTCCTTCGGTTGTTTCCACGGCCTGTTTTTGCTCAGGATTAAGTTCATTCAGCCACGGTACAGAGGGGCGCAAAGCGCTGATATTGTCATAAATCTGCGGCGCGCAGCTGCTGTCGTCCAAATCAAATATGTCACTCATTTTAGAAATCTTCTTGTTTTTAACATTTTTAAAACCTATATATCGTAAATATAAAAGAAAGAAAAGTTTTTATTTAGACTTGCGTACAATTTTTTGAAAGGCTTAAAATGTCAGAAATCAGAAATAAAATAACAAACTTAAAACAATTTATGGAAAGCCGTATTTTGGGGCAGGAAGCTTTAGTCAGAAAACTGATAATATCCATGCTTGCAGATGGACATGTGTTGGTTGAGGGCGCTCCCGGACTGGCAAAAACAAAAGCAATAAAAACATTGTCCGAATGTATTGATGCTTTGTATAGCCGTATTCAATTTACCCCTGATTTGCTGCCGTCAGATATTACCGGAAGTGATATCTATGTTGCTTCTACGGGAGTGTTTGAATTTAGAAAAGGTCCGATTTTTGCTAATTTGGTTTTAGCCGATGAAATTAACCGCGCGCCGGCAAAAGTTCAATCTGCGCTACTGGAATCGATGGCCGAAAGACAAGTCAGCGTCGGCGGAAAACTTTATAAATTACCAAAATTGTTTATGGTTATGGCTACACAAAACCCGATTGAACACGAAGGAACATACAATCTTCCTGAAGCTCAGCTTGATAGATTTTTGATGTATATAAAAATAAATCAGCCGGACGCGGTTACGGAACGAAAGATTTTGCAGCTGGTGCGAAATGAAGACAACAATACTCAAACCTCGGCTGACAGTTTAGCTCAATTCAAAGCCAAATTCGGTACTCTTAAATATGACGATATCAACGCCGCACGGCAAGAAGCCTATAAAATTCATTGCAGCGACGCTATTGAAGAATATCTAATTCAGCTGATTATGGCTACACGGCATCCGGAACGCTATGACGAATCGCTGAAAAACACCATTGCATTCGGCGCAAGTCCGCGTGCCACAATTGCTTTGGATAAATGCGCTAAAATAAACGCTTGGCTTGCCGGCCGCGATTTTGTAACACCAGAAGACATTCATTCTGTTGTTTATGATGTGTTGCGCCATAGAATTATTTTAAGCTTTGAAGCTCAGGCAAGCGGTCTAACAAGTGATGAAATTATAACAAAATTGCTAAAGGTTGTACCTTTGCCGTAAGGATTGATTGCTATGCTGTTTTTTAAAAAAAATAAAAAGCAGAACGTAATAAACGGGTTGACCGTCGCGGTGCCGGATTTGATTGCACAGCAGCGTTTTTTGCCATATTTGCTGCGGCAACACGATTTTATAACTTCAAGCCGCTCAGGCAATGTTAAATCTGCGTTCAAGGGCAGGGGAATAGAACTTGAAGAAGTGCGCGCCTATAATTTTGGCGATGATGTGCGCGATATAGATTGGCGTATTACCGCTCGAAAATCAGAACCGTTTACCAAAGTGTATTCTGAGGAAAAAGACCGGCTTATAACTGTTGTGCTTGATTTGTCGGCAACAATGATATTCGGCTCCAAAAAAGAGTTGAAATCAGTCGCCGCTGCCAAAATAGCCGCATTGCTTGGATGGCTTTCGGTTCGTAATAAGGACCGTTTCGGAATTTTAATATATGACGGAGAAAATTCTTTTTATTTTAAACCGCAGGGAAATATGAATAATTTGATGTCGGTGTTCGGTAAAATTTCTGAATTCAGCAAAAAAGCTTTGAACGGCGGCAGAATCGGAAATTTGGGCAATGCTCTTAAAACATTGGAATATCATCAAAAAGGACAGGGAACAATTTTTATAATAAGTGATTTTTATCATTTTGATAACGAACAGTTTAAAAATATTGCGGCGTTGGCCAAAAATAATAAAATTTACTGCGTGCAAGTGTTTGATATTTTGGAAGACATCGCTCCGCCCAATGGAGAATACCGAATAATTTATAACGGACAGGAACTGGAGTTTAACAGCTCATCCGATAGTTTTAAGGCGGAATATAAAAAATATTTTGCCCAAAATCGAGAAAATATTAGAAGAAATTGCCAAAAATTTTTATGCAAATATCTTGAAATTCGTACTGATGTGCCTATTTTCAAACAGTTACAGCTTATGTAAAAAAACTTGACATAATAATATTATTGTGTTAACACTTCAAAAGAATTATTATTGTATAATAAAGAGGTAAAAATGGTTAAATTAAATGAAAACACAGCATACAAAAGAGGACAGGAACTTTTAGATGCCGGTCAATACGAAGAAGCTATACAAAAATTTGCTGAAGTGATAGCTGAAAATCCAAGAGCTTGGAAAGCAATGAACAGCCAGGGATTTGCTTATCAAAAAATGAGTAAATATACAGATGCGGTTGAGTGCTTTGATAAAGCATTGGCTGTTAATCCTAAATCTGTCGAAGTCTTGAATAATAAAGGCGTGACTTTGAGTATGCGTGGACTTTATAAAGAAGCAATCGCTTGTTTTGATGAAGCTTTTGCCAATGATTGCACCTCTTTGGAAGCTTTAAACGGTAAGGCTATTGCCTTGCAGCACATGTTTTCATACAAAGAAGCTTTGGATGTTTTGGAAGAAGCTATGAAAATTGACAGCAAACATCCTCAAACATTACTAAGTATCGCAGTAACTTTACAAAAATTGAAACAATATGACCGTTCAATTTCTTTTTTCAAAAAAGTTTTGTCAGGCGATAAATACAATACAAAAGCTTGGAATGGTATCGGTGTTACATATCAGCTGATGGGGGATAATGAATCCGCTTTGAAATGCTTTACAAAAATTCTGAATATTAACAGTCAGGAATTGCAGGCATGGATAAGCATCGGCTATGTATATCAAAAAATGTTTAAATTTAAAGATGCTTTGAAATGCTATAAAAAAGCTCAAGCCATTGTCGGCGGACGTTATACTCACAAACTTTATGACGGTTTGGCTTCTTGCTTAACCAAACTTTCAGAATTTGACCAGGCTATTGAGGTTTATAAGCTTATTTATCAAAGTGAAGAAGGTAAAAGAAAATGGGACGCTCAGCGCTCTATAAAATTTGTAAACAAATTAAAGCGTAAACAAGCTGTCGGTCAGTTGCCGGATATCATGCCTAAAACAGACACAGAAGATGCCGAAACTTCTGTCGCCGAATAAAAATTTGGTCAAAATATTTCAAGAAAAAGTAACCCACCGGCATAGCCGGTGGTTCTTCATATGCGCCTATAAGGCTAA
>ERZ1034949.1374-NODE-1374-length-11182-cov-5.218028_pt1 | contig 11182 bp, 10 predicted proteins | sample MGYA00520590_ERZ1034949 | MGnify/ENA primary metagenome ERZ1034949 (study PRJEB33766, sample SAMN09781752) | gut metagenome | biome: gut microbiome | host: Homo sapiens | place: Madagascar | study: EMG produced TPA metagenomics assembly of the PRJNA485056 data... | reverse complement strand
AGAAAATAGTGGTGGCTCGTCCGCTGCTCTACTCGGTGGACGATTGCCGCAATATGCTCGACCAAATCGCCGCCCACATCAATGCCAAGAGCGATGAACAGGTGGTGATTGTGGGTCATGGCAGCGACAGCCCTGCAAATGCCATCTATTCGCAGCTCGATTGCCTCGCCAAATTCGAGGGCAGAGGTAACTGGCATGTGGGCACCATTGAGAGTTTTCCAACGCTCGACAATGTGATGGCGCAGTTGGCGAAGGATAGCCGCAAGAATGTGGTAGTGGTGCCGCTGCTGTTTATCGCTGGCAACCACAACGAGGAAGATATTAAAGGCGTATGGGGCGAGGCCTTGAGAAAGGCAGGCTATCGTGTGCGCCATATCAGCGAAGGTCTTGGCGAGATGCCAGAGATTCAGCAACTCATATTGAATAATATAAATCAACTCCTAAATAGCACAAAATGATGAAGAACAAATGGATTTTTATGGCATCGGCCTGTGTGCTTATGTCGGCACAGGGGGCTTATGCCGGTACGCCTGCTCAGCCAGCCACCTCGCAGTATAGCGACACACTCAACCGCGTGTTTGAGCTCAACCCCGTGGTGGTTACTGGTAATGGGCACCGTCAGTTGCTTAAATCTACCACCACTCCCGTACACGTGATTTCAAAAAATATGCTGAAAGAAACTGGCTTGACCGACTTTCAGAACGCCATGTCGCGCCTGATGCCGCAGGTGTCGTTCGCACCCAATACCATGGGTTCGTATCTTCGTCTCAACGGACTGGGCAACAAGTATGTGCTCATACTTGTGAACGGGAAAAAACTGATTGGCGACATTTCGGGCAATGTGGATTTGAACCGCATCAATATGGGCAAAATCAAGCGCATCGAGGTGCTTGACGGCGCAGCTTCGTCGCTGTATGGCTCTGATGCCATTGGTGGCGTAATCAATATCATCACCGACCAGCCCACCGACCAGCTGATTTCGGTCACTTCAAATTCGCGCGTGTCGGGCAAGGGGCAATGGTCGCAGTCGGCAAATGTGGGTATTTTCACCAAGGGCTTTGGCTCCTACACCTCGTTTAGTCACGACGCAGCCGACAGCTATCAGAATAGCAACTTGACCACCGACTCAAAAACAGGCGAAACGCTCGAAACCATCGATCCGCTATTCGTGGGCTACACTTCAAATGTGGTGAACCAGCGTTTCACCTACGATTTCCGCAACAAGCTCTCGCTTTATGCCGGTGGGGCTTACTCGTGGAAGCGCACCAATCGCCCAGAGCCTGTGGATGGCAAGGAGGGCGGCTCGGCTTACGACATTCGCAGCGAGGGCTGGCGATGGGAAGCTGGAGCAAAGTATAAATTCTCGCGCCACTCTTTGCAGTTTGACTTCATCAAAGACTCCTACGATTATGGCAACATCTACGATGTGGCATCGGGCAGCTATCAGCTGGGCGACTATGTGAAGAGCAAGGGTCAGAAGTTTTACGAAGGCGAACTGAAGGGCGTGTTTAACTTCTATGACGGAGCCACCACCATGATTGGTGCCGACTGGCGCAAAGATTACCTTGTGGCTACCGCTGGCGACGTGGACAACAACGCCTACACTTGGGCTGGCTATGCGCAGCACGATATGAAGTTGCTCCAAAACCTCTCCGCCACCGTGGGTGTGCGCTACACACGCCACGAGGCATTTGGCAACAACTTCACCCCTAAAGTGGCGTTGATGTATTCGCCAGGCAATTTCCGCTTCCGTGCGGCTTATTCACAGGGCTTCCGTGCTCCTGGCCTCGACGAACTGTATTACCACTACTTTAAGTTGATGGCTGGCAGACCGGTTATCACTTTCGGCAACAAGAATCTGAATGCTGAAAAGAGCAATTATGTGTCGCTCAACGCCGAATACAGCAACCGTGTGTTCTCTATCTCGGTGATGGGATACATGAACTTTATCAACGATATGATTATCAAGGAAAAGCACACTGTTGACGATGCCACTCGTGCAGAACTGCGTCAGGAATTTCCTGAAATGACCGAGGCACAAGCCGCCAAGCTGAAGTCGTATAGCCTCTATGTGAACAGCGACAAGGGCTCGGTGAAGGGGCTTCAGGTAAACGCCAGCGTGAATGTGTTTGATGGCTTCTCGGTGATGGGTAGCTACGTATATACCTATGCACGCACCAAGACAGGCGACGAGTGGAAAGACCTCGAACGCTCAGTGCGCCACACTGGCACCTTGGCGTTCAACTACAACCAAACATGGAATCGCTACACCTTGAATGTGAATTTGAACGGACGCTTGCAGAGCAAAACACTCTATCCCAACTATGAGGACGCTCCAGGATATGGCGTTTGGGGCATCAACACCACCCACACTTTCAATGTTTCGAAGTGGCTCAATGTGATGCCAAGTGTGGGCGTGGAAAATATCTTCAATAAGAAGGACGACCGCATCGACCACGATAACATTCGCCATGCGCTCTATTCTCCTGGCAGAATGTTCGTCGTAGGGCTGAAACTCAACTTTAAAGGCTAAGGCGCATGAGCAGAAAATGGATATATCGCATTCATTTGTGGCTATCGATACCGCTGGGCATACTCATCACGGTGATATGCCTGTCGGGTGCCACGCTCGTGTTTAAAGACGAGATTCGCAGCGCGCTCGGAATGCCCAAGGTGATACCTCACGCTCAGCAGCACCCAAAGCAGTCAGCCGATGTGAGCGCCGACAGCATTGCGGCATATCAGAAGAAGGTGGCTAAAATGAAAAAGGCGGGAATGACCGACAAGCCCGACTTCTTCACCTACACGGCACGGTTGCACAAGTCGCTGTTTGCTGGCAAAGTGGGCAAATGTATTGTGACCTACGTTACGATATTCTTCATCGTCATACTGCTGAGCGGCGTGTGGATAGTGTGGCCCAAAAACCGACAGCAATGGCGGCAGCGATTCACTATCGCCACCGGCAAAGGGCGGCGCAAGTTGTGGTTCGACTTGCACACCTCGCTTGGATATTGGGTGGTGTTGTGGTTGGTGGTGCTTGCCCTCACAGGAGTGGCGTTCGGTCTGCATCTGCTGCCACGCGGCGAAATGATGCGCCTGTTCCATGCCATACATGTGGGCAGTTGGGGCGGAATAGTCACCAAAATTCTCACCTTCATCGTGTGTGTGGTTGGTGCCACACTCCCCCTCACAGGTTACTACATCTATTTCAAAAAACGTTTGTCATAACACACATTAATACGAGTTTCAACTAACATCTCTCTAACCCTAAATTAGTGCCGATTGGGGTTTACACCCTAAATCTCTCCCTCGCAAGGACCACCCCTCCCTTGCGAGGGATTTTTTTGCCCCCCATTTGCACGGTTTTGGGAAAAGATTTTGTAACTTTATTGGCGGTAATTGGATACATGAAAACAAACAATCAACGAAGGTATGGATAAGGATTTGACAAAAGGCAAAGGGATGACCGTAGGAGAAACACGAATTGGGACTGTGCACAGCCGTGGAATTTTCAACTTTGGCGAAATGCCAATGGCGCTGCTCGATGAAGCGTGGCACAGGTATCACCCTTACACAATGACAAAGAACCATCGCAACAGGCTCTCCACAATAAGAAAAGTCGCGAAATCGGACTGCGCACAGCAGATTCGGGAAGTGAAGCAAGCGATAACCAGCACATATCTCATTCCGAAGGAGCATTTCGCAATCATGGAGGGCGAGCATGGATTGTGCGCCGCAATTCTTGTGGCGATGACCGACGACAATGCCGCCATTATTGAGCACGAAATGGAGGGGCAGGGGTTTCGCATCGCATCGCCGACCGACATGATTTGCATGGACGACAGCCAAAAGCGGCGATGGGTGGAAATGCGCTTTGCGCCAGCAGCCCCCGATGATGTGACATTTGAGTTGAAACTCAGATACAGCACCGTGTATTGTCTCGTGCCGTTGGAACTTGAGGCGAGCGTCGAGAAGCACGGAATACCTGCGCCCATCAGCATCATAAGGGGCGATGCCACAATGGAGGAAATACAAGAATTTGCAAACCATCAGCCACGGCACACGCACCGCCAGCCCCTCGCAAGCGAATACACACTATTCGCCATCGACCTCTCAAAAATAGACCGCACAATCAGATTCCACGGCAACGTCCTCGCCCCCAAACCTCTCCACACCACCACTCCAATCCCACCCACCGCCCTCACCAAAATTAAATCGGTAGGGATATAATAAACAGATGTTAATCAGAGTGTTGCGGAATTATCGGCGGACGTGAATTATCACGTCCCTACCTGTGAGAGTGCTGCGCTTAATCGCATTTTCAGCAGATTATAGGGTTATAAGTTGCTGAAATGGGGTGTTTGTAGTGTGTTTTCAGCAGATTATAGGGTTATAAGTTGCTGAAATGTGGTGTTTGTGATGTGTTTTCAGCAGATTATAAGGTTATAAGTTGCTGAAAACGAAAAAATCTGTTATATTTGCAATGGTTTATTCACTAAAAATATACGGCTATGCAAGAGAGAATTATTGGTCGCCACAATGAATTGCAATTATTGGCAAAATATATGCAAACTCCACGTTCTGAATTTATTGCCGTGTATGGCAGAAGGCGTGTGGGTAAAACTTTTCTTGTTCGTCATGCGATAGGAAAGGAGGCGTGCTTCAGTGTTACAGGTATGGAAAATGTGCTGTTAGACGAGCAGTTGGCGAATTTCTATATCAGTTTGCGAAAGGTGTATCCATCGGCAGTGCGTTGTAGCAGTTGGCTTGAAGCTTTTGACCAATTGGAGCAGTATCTTGAATCGCTTCAAGAAGGCAATAAAATATTGTTTTTCGATGAGTTGCCATGGTTCGACACCCCACGGTCAAACTTCGTGAGCGCATTGGAGCATTTTTGGAATAATTGGGCTTCAGCACGCTCCGATATCAAACTTGTGACTTGCGGAAGTGCCGCTTCGTGGATGCTTGATCACCTTATTAACAATCATGGTGGTTTGCATAACCGTGTCACGCATCAAATGCTGATAGAACCATTTTCACTCAAAGAATGTAAGGAATATTTCGATGCCTATGATTTTGGCTATCAAGTTCGTGAGGTGGCAGAGTATTATATGGTGTTTGGTGGTGTGCCTTATTATCTGTCGCTGATGAACCGTGATGAAAGTGTGGCTCAAAATGTGGATAGACTGATATTCTCTGCCACTGGCGAGCTAAGTGCGGAGCGAACCAATCTTTTTCGTTCGTTATTCAAGCGAAGTGCCGACTATGTGACTATTGTTGAGGCACTGTCGGCAAAGCGAAAAGGTTTAACGCGTAAAGAGTTGCTTGATGCCACACGCCTTGACAATAACCAGCGTTTTAGCACTATGCTCCAAGAATTGGAAAATTGCCGATTTATCCGTCAGTACCTTCCTTACAGTGGCAAAAAGCGCGACATCACCTATCAACTCATAGACCCATTCTTGCACTTCAGTCTCCAGGTGCAAGCTAAATGCAAATATCAAGACGAAAATTATTGGTCGCACAGCATCAACTCTCCGATTTATAATGCATGGAGCTGTTTTGCGTTTGAAATGCTATGCTTGAATCATGTGCCACAAATTAAGGCTGCACTCAAAATTGAGGGTGTGCAGACTTCGGTATATTGTTGGCGCACGCCTGCGCAAGCAGAGCGTGGTGCGCAAATCGACTTGCTTATCGACAGGGCAGACCATTGCATAAATCTCTGCGAAATGAAATTTTGCCGTGGAAAATACACCATCACCAAAGCAGAACGTGAAAAGATTGAAAATAGGATGCAGAGTTTTATCGCCTATTCCAAGACTAAAAGTTCCATCCGATTGACAATGATTACCAGTTTTGGTGTAGAAAAAAACGTCAACAGTGGCATTATCCAAAATGAACTCACTTTGGAAGATTTGTTTTAATCGCTGTTTTCAGTGTGTTCCTAATGTGATGATACATTGATGGTTGCGATTGAAACATGCCGAAGGCATGTCCCTACGTTATAGCGTAATTTTTTGGAGACCTATTAAATCCATTTAACCCCGATTCACACCCTATTTTATTTACTTTTAATTGGTGTAAATTGGATTAAAATGGATTTAATAGGTGTAAGATTTTGTTTCAGTTTCCCTATGGGTTTTATGGGGAGATGGGTTATTTTTGGGTGAGGCGGGGGAGGAGGTAGGTGGTTTTGTCGGCCACCACTTCCACTTCTTCGGTCAGTTCTTCGTAGCCGTAGGCGCGGTAGCGGAGGGTGTATTTGCCGGGCTTGAGGTCGAAGAATGCGAAGATGCCGTTCCACTCTTGGTCGGTGTGGTATGCTTTGATGTTCACGCCTCGTGAGTCGTAGAGGTAAACCATGCAGTAGTTGATGGGTTTCCACTGGTCGATGCTGCCTTCACGGTAGGTGTAGAGAGGGTGTTCCATCTTTTCGGTGGCTGATTTCACTGAGCCGGCGAGGTATCCCACCTTTTCAGGCTTGCCCCCGAAGTAGGCGCGAATGCCACGGTAGTAGCGCAAGCCTTCGAGGCGGCAGTAGTCGCGGTTGAGCAGGCGTTGGCGTTCGGGGTCGTAGGTGTGGAACGAGCCTTCAACGAGGAAACCGGGCGCACGGAATTTCAGCACGGCATAGTAGCCGTTCACGCCAATGCGGTTGGGAGTGCCTGGAGGTGTTCCGCCCATCCAACTGATGTCGCCCACTACGGCAGGCTTGTCGGCAGAGTAGTGGCTCCACACCGAAAGGGGATTGTCGAAAACGTAAGGCCACATCACGCGTGCCATTGAATCGCTGTTTTCAAAATATGGCTTGCCAGTTTCGCCACGGTGAAGCATCACCAGATAGTTGACGGTGGAGCCGTTTTTGTGGGCGTTGCTGTGCATTGAAAGGAAATAGTCGGGCTTGATTGAGTCCACTTGGCACGCGATGCGTTCGAGCCCCACGATTTGCTGTTGTCCGGTGCCATCGTCGGTGGTTTCCACTTGGTTGTAGCGCTTGTCCACCTTGTCTTCCGATGGCAGAGCGTGGCTCTCCTGATTTTCGTTGAGTATGCCTTCGTCCATTTGCGACTGTGTGACATAGCCAGAGCGAGTGCGGCTCATAATCACGCGTGCACCATCGCGGCGCAGGTGTCGTGCAGTTTCGAGCGCTTTCCATAGGTTGGAGCGAGTTTCGTAGAAACTGAGTGTGTCCATTTGCTCGTGGTTGATGGTGGCAGTTGGACGGTCGCCAGATGTGTAGCCACCGTGGCCGGGGTTGAGGTAGATAGTTTTCCCTTTCAGCCCTTTAGCCTGCACGCCAAATACGCACATCAGGGCGAAAGCAATCATGAGGAATCTTTTCATATTATATAAATGAAGAATGTGTAGTTAGTAGTTATTACAAAGTTAGCGATTATCTGCCCCGTTTTTCTGTAAAAGAATGTTAAATATTTGTATTTGCGTAAAAATAACGCAAGAAAATTTTGTCAATTCAAAAAAGTGCATGTAATTTTGCTGTGTAAAAATAACGCAAATAGCAAAAACAGTAAAGACAATACAATTATGAGTATTCAAACCATTGATGGGGGCAACGATTAAACACCATTCGAAAAACCGCAGCCGAAGATGACGTAACTGCTCAGTTTGTGAGTATCTTCTGCTTCGACACCAATCTTAATTCCTGCCGCTATATTGTGGAAAACACTTCTATTGAAACCGTGAAAAACCTTTCCTTGAATTTTATGTAAAAAACACACACTAATATCATGAAAAACATTATCTTTGCATTGAAAAGATTAAATCAATGGCAGAAAACAAGTATCAATACTCTTATCAGTACCCCCACCCGGCCGTGACCACCGACTGTGTGGTGTTTGGCTACGATGTGGCTCCAGAGGACCGTGAATCAAAGAAGAAAAACAAGCGTATGGCACTCCAAGTGCTGCTCATTGAGCGTGGTGGCGAACCGTACAAGGGCTGCTGGGCATTGCCTGGTGGCTTTCTTCGTTCGGAAGATTACGACGGACGGCCCGCCGACGAAAATGTGGAGGCTTGCGCCTTGCGTGAACTGCGCGAGGAGACTGGCGTGGACGTGGATTCGGTGGAGCAATTCAAGGTGTATTCGGAGTTGAGCCGCGACCCACGCGAGCGCGTTATCACAGTGGCTCACTTGGCGTTGGTGAAGAAGTGTGAAGTGGTGGGTGGTGACGATGCCACCAATGCGCAATGGTTTGACATCAACGACTTGCCCGAACTTGCTTTCGACCACCAGCAAATCCTCGATGATGCGTTGGAGGAACTTCGTTGCCGTATTCATTACAAGCCTATTGGCTTTGAATTGATGCCGGAGCAGTTCACTATGTCGCAACTCAAGCAACTCTACGACACCATTTTAGACAACGATGCCGAGCACGAACTCGACCGCAGAAATTTCCATCGCAAGATGGTGACTTTGGGCATAGTGGAACCTGCTGATGCATCGGCAGAGCGCCGTGAGCGTAGCCGCATCATGTTTCGCTTCAACAAAGAGAAATACAATCAGTTCAAGAAGGCCAAATCTGGCTTCCGTCCCGAATTTTAACCCATAAAACAGAAACATTATGAAGGCGAAATTGTTATCATTCTGCTTGCTGGCGGTGGTTTTGCTGCTGGGCAGTTGCATTTTTCAGAAAGGTAAATTGGCCATTGAGGTGGCTGATGTCAATGATGATTGCCCAGAGAAGATTGCCGATGGCATCACGATGACGAGTGTGGAGATGGATGGCGACTTGGTGGTATATACCTATGAGGTGGACCAAGAGGCGTTTAGAAACATTTGCATCAACCTTGGCGACCCTGAGACCTCAAAAACGCTGCTCCGAAATATGGTGGCGGAATTTGATAAGGATTTTACGCGCGAACTTCTTGCCGCAAGTATGGGTGTGAAATTTGTGTATGAGTGCACAGATGGATCCAGGCAGGTGGCTATGCTGACTCCTAAGGAATTGGAGGCTGCTCAAAAAGCTCCGCTCCGAGGCGATGACTTGTTTGACGCTCAACTAAAACTGGCGCAAAACAAATTGCCGATGGACGCTGGTGGTGGTATGAGGATTGTGCAGTTTGCCAAAGAGGGCCGCACGCTGAACTGCTATGTGGATATTACGGAGTCGGGATTGAGTATGAGTGAGGTGCGAAGCAATGTCGCCAATTTGACCGCAAAAGATCTGTTCACCGACGACGATATTGAGGACGACCCATTGTTGAAAGAGGCTGTGAAACGAGGTTTCAACATACAATATATATATAGTAGTGCTAACACCCCCGATGAGGCAACTTTCCTGCTCACCAACGCCGAACTCCGTAGAATCATGAACGATTAACGCCCTTTGTCGCACGGAAGCCACTGTTTGTGGGTTTTTGGTCTCCCACAGATCCCACTCTAACATGAAGCAGCGACTGATGCCTCTATATGACAAGATAATGCTGCGCAAGAGGAGCATTATCGAGACCGTGAACGATATGCTTAAAAACGTGGTGCGGCTCGTGCACACACGGCACCGCAGCATGCACAACTTTCTGATGAACCTGCTCGCGGCAATGGGGGCGTACTGCTTCTTCCTGTCTAAGTCAGCAGCCAACTTCGACTACGAGGTGCCGAAGTCAGATGGTCAGCTCACCATTTGGCAATAGCCCAAAATCCAAATTTCTCAAAAGCGCATCAGGCGGCCACGTCCATGGTCGCCCGACACAATGTCTGCATCCGAATCGTGCCTTTCTAATACACACTTATCCCGAACTTGCGTTATAAAAAAGAGAATGAAGTAAAGGTCTTGTTGATAAAAAGTCGAAAAATGTGGGTAAAAAATTAAAAACTTGAAGAAGATGTTTGCGAAAACGAACATTTTGTGTATATTTGTGCTTGTTGAAAGTGGGGCAAAATAGCTTGTCGAAAGGATTGGAATATGGTCGGTTGCCCGCGGTGTGTGATTCGGCTAATTTCAGTGATTTATAAGGGCTGCTTGTTGATATTTTGATTCACTCTCCTTAATTATTAGAAAGTAACTAAACTCCTTTATTTATACACCCTCTAAAAATATTACTACAATGAAAAAATTTTTACTTTCTGTGATTGCTATTGTGGCAATGAGTGTTAACGCTTTGGCGCAGGAGATTCACGTGCCAGATGAATTGAATGGCTGGTATGCTGGATATTATGTGGTGACCGCTGTCGATGTAGAAACACTGAAAAATGGTGTGGACTCTTTCTGTACATTCGATGGTTTGGGTGGCGACACTTGGACCGAAAGTCAGCAGGCTTCTTTGGAGCGCACATGCCACTGGGGTGATGAAGACGACCCAATTTCGTATTTTGGTCTGGTGAAAAACAGTAAGATTTTTGTTGGAGGAAACTCGGCAGGTATGAATTACTATGCTTTCTTCTTTGTGAATGGTCCACGCATGTCGGCAGGCACCTCATGGCGTATTTACCTTGCTCCACAAAGAGGACCTTGCACACTCACCAACGCCGACCTTTACTTGCAAGGAATTTTTGGTCAAGGTTTTACTGAACCCACCGGTATTAATTCGATTGAGGCCGACCAAGATGCTGGCAAGCCTGTCAAAATGATTGAAAACGGCCAACTCGTTATCAAGAGAAACGGCGTGAAATACAATTTGCAAGGACAAGTAATAGAATAACGTTTTGCCGCATCCCAAGCGGCAAAAAGCCCCAAATATAATGGTAGGGACGTGAAACTCCATGTCCGCATCAAACCAATGTAAACCAATGCGTTACACGTTGTCTGATGCGGGCGTGATTTTTTCAAACCACAAACCAAAGGGACGGTTCTTTTGGTTTACCTTTGGTATGTGCGAACCAAAAGTTACTATGTTTGCAGTGGAAATGTGGTTTGGGGTTGGAGATGGCGTTGAGTGTGGACGCTCGACGGGGCTCTGCCCCTTGCCGCTGGGCGTTCCCCGGTGTGTTATTCATAATAAAAAAATGTTGGAACGAAATTTTGGTAATTTTGAAAAAAAAATAATATGAACCACCAAAACCATTCCAACAATGCAAAGAAACAAAAAAACTTTCAAATGACAAAACTTCTACATCGGGATTTGTCCACAACAAACCAAAAGAACCGTCCCTTTGGTTTGCAGCAATAATACTATTGATTTTACGTTCTTTTCAAAGAAAGGGGTTGTGCAATAGTGGCTTAAA
>ERZ1034949.1373-NODE-1373-length-11190-cov-14.182039_pt1 | contig 11190 bp, 7 predicted proteins | sample MGYA00520590_ERZ1034949 | MGnify/ENA primary metagenome ERZ1034949 (study PRJEB33766, sample SAMN09781752) | gut metagenome | biome: gut microbiome | host: Homo sapiens | place: Madagascar | study: EMG produced TPA metagenomics assembly of the PRJNA485056 data... | reverse complement strand
TTATTTTACTATAAAAAATATACCTAAAAATAGCCATTTATATTAAAATTAAATAACTTACGTATCAACAAAAAAATACTGTTTTTCATCCATTTATCCGTTAAACTTATTAAGTAAGAATTAATATAAAGGAGGAGATTAGGTGAACAACTGGAAAGAATATTTTTTAGAAACTACAATAGATTTAGGATACTCCTATTTTATTGGGGAACAGGTAAAAAACTTTAAGGTTAAGCAAAAACAGATTACTGCCAACATTACTAGTAATGAAAACTATCATGCAATCATTGACCTCGTTGACCACTTTTATTTAGAAAAAATGGTTTGTAGCTGCCCCTGCTTATCGAACGATCATTGTCCCCATTTAGTAGCCGTTTTATTCGAATACAATAAATACTTACAAAAGAAAGATGCAAATAACAGCGCATATTTGGTTTCCTACGCGGAAGATTCACAAATCCGTCCTTTTTTAAAGATGATTTTAAAGGAAAATGACCACTTAGCAAAACGTTTTCAACAATATATTTATTCAGATGCTTCTTTTGATATCAATAAATATCAAGCATACTATGAGAAACAATCTGCTTCCTCGTTGAAGAAAGAACCCGCAGACAAAAAAAGAGGATTGAAAAAAAAGAAACAAATTTTATCTGTTAAACAAATGGAGTACTTAAACTATTCCAAGCAAAAAATTCAACATACTATCCAAGAAAACTGGCACTCCCCTACTATCAGGACACAATATGTTAATTACTTACTTAAAAACAGAATATACAAAGAAGCAGAAAAAGTACTACAGGAGAGTCTGCTTTTGGATCGTCAATCTCCTGATCTCGTTCAACTTCATCGTTATTCTCTAAAAAAACTCTATTATAAATTAGGAAAAAAAGAAGCATACATAAATCAAGTTTTTAAGTTATTGATTGAGAATGATGCATTAGATATGAATCTAGTTCACCAATTGAAAAAAACTTGTTCAAAAGACGAATGGATATCGTTGCGAAACCGTTTGTTCCAAGAATTACATAATCATCAAGACATTGGCTTACTTTATTCACAGGAAAAATGCTATGATCTATTATTGAATCGTGTGTTAGAGACCTCTGGAATCAAAGAAGCTAATCGTTATTTCAATATTTTAAAAAAACAGACTCCCGAAGCACTATTACAGAAATATGAATATGAATTGCGGAAAATAGCCCACACTATGACTACTCGGAATCATTATCATAAACTGGTGAGATATATTGAAGAAATGGCTACTTTACCAAACAGCATGATCTCGGTTCAATTGTTGATCAAAGAATTAAAAGAAAAATACCCGCGAAAAAAAGCAATGATCCAAGAATTAAAATTACTCGAAAAAAAAATGTAACTATTTATTATGCCAACGTTATTTACGAGTGATCCTGAGTTTTTTGCCAAAGACAGAAAAAAATGCTTTAAACTTCAATAATAAGAAGAAGTTTTCAAAAAAATTACCTAAAAGAGTCTGGGACAAAAAAGGACTTCCCAGACTCTTTTAGGTGTAAAAATGAATAAATGGTGAGCATACCTTCTTGCCAAATAGACATTCCAGAATTAATTCCTCGAAATCGCATGAATTTTCGAACACTTGAGAAGCTATTACAAAAAATTCTTCCTTCTGTTGTTGGAGCTAACCCATGCACCCGTGCCCTCTTGTTCGGGTACATTATTTTTAGTGCGGTATCATTTTTACCCTCACTCTTCTTCGACAGGAACTACTATGATTTCCAACTTTCCATCCTTTAAACTGTAAAAACTATTTTTATTATTTGGGTTATTTTCTCTTGTAAATGTAAAATCATCAACAAATCCTTGAGTTTGGAGACTCCCATCAAAAAGGATCTGAGAAACATTTTCTTTTACTATTTGAGTCATTCCACCATAAAAGTTGCCAGTTTTCGCTAACAGATCAATAAAAATGAATTGAAAACACGAATTTCCTCTATTTAATAACTTGCCCACTTCTCCCGAGAATAACCCCATTTCTTCCACGAAATCAGCCAGTCCATTAAGAACCACGATTTTTCTCGTTTTTGGCGTGAACCACAGTTCATCCCAGAAATGAGTAAATTTCTCACTTCGTTTTGCGACATCATGCAAGCTAAAATACGAAGTCACTTCGTTTTTTATTTGCTCCAATGTTCCAGAAACATCGATTAAAATAACATTTTCTTCCACATCCATCATTTGTGATAGCCACCATGAAAACATCCTCTGCAATTGTACATTGGAAGTAAAAAATAAACCTAGCTGCTTTCCAAGAAAAAATGCAAATGATTCCACCTCAACTGTTTGCTTATTCAAACCTAGATACACCAAGTCTTTTTCTTTATTGCGCACAAACTGACTGAAAAGTTTTGGCGTTAACCGTTCGGGCACCATCAGGATTTTTTCAGGACGTTTTCCTACCCAGTCTTGATCTATATTTGTTATTTCTTCTGCCATTTTTTCGAATATTTCTGATTCATTTTGACCATTAGTGGGTAAATAAAATTGTAATATCGTTGGTCGGTCAAGCATCACTTGCCCTCTTCCTTTAATAGGCAACGCAACAATCGCTTCTCTTCCCAGCACTTGTTTGATTTCACTTTCATCATGTAAATACATAAACAGCTTTGTTGCAAATTGACTCATCATATTTAGGCGAATACTCCCGACACGATTTGCAGATAGAATAAGATAAATCCCTAAACTTGCACCATCTCTTAGTAAATGCACGATTGTTTCATCGATGGAATCTTTTCGTTTATCCTCTATCCCCAAACTCTCGTAGCTATCTAATATAATAAAAATGATCGGTAATTGGATGCTCGTTTTTTCTTGGTATTGGTAGAGATTTGTGGCACCCTTTTCTTTAAACAGTTGTTTTCTCTCCGCCAATGATCGCTTGATTCTCACAAACATTTTTTGTCTTTTTTCTTCTTCTAAAGTGACGATGTCAACGACATGTGGCAACTTCTTCAACGGTAAAAGGCCATTAGTACCAAAATCAACTAGATGAAACCATACTTGATTTGGAGTATTTTGTCTTGCAAGACTTAAAACAATTGTTTGTAATAACGTAGATTTTCCATATCCAGAACTAGCGAATACAACGGTATAACTACTTTTCTCGCAATCATAGTAATAATGACTTTGCTTTTGCTCATGAGGTACATCTAACAAGCCTATAGGAACCTTTAATGTATTCCGTTCATTTCCTTTAAAGATAGGCATTACTAACCACGTTGGTAATTCTGGTAACCAAGGTTGTGATGGTTGGCTGAATGTTGATTGTTGAAAAGTTTGTACAATCAACCTTCTGACTGCCTCATATTGCGTAACTATACTGCCCGCTGCTTTCCTCGAATCTTTTTCTGTAGGAGCAAAGAGGACTTCCTTTTGACCAAATTCATTCACAACAACGATCCGTTCATCTTCAAGAGATTGGTTTGGTGCGTAGGGTGCTTTTGTATAACCACTTTGGAACAATTCATAGACGTCATTTTCTCCTACCTTAAGATAACCCCTCCCTGGTCTTGACACATAAGCTGCATCTGTTGTTTGTAAAAGTTCCTTTGAGTCTTGAACACTTGCCATTTTCAATGCCACTTTACTTTTACTATTCGCCTCGATTTGGTCGTTGACTACTCCGGCTGGTTTTTGGGTAGCTAAAATTAAATGGACGCCAAGTGAACGACCAATCCGCGCTACTGAAGTCAGCTCCTCCAAAAATTCTGGCACATTGACTTTTAATTCGGCAAACTCATCGGATACTAGAAAAAGATGAGGCAGCGGCTGATCAGGGTACGCAGAAACGTTCCTTTGTTTTCGTTGTTTGTATAACTGCATATACTCATTGATGTTGTTTACTTCATAGGTCGCAAGTAACCTTTGTCGCTTTTCCAGCTCCGCTTTGATACTGATCAATGCACGGGACGTACCAACTCGGTCTAAATTAGTGATCGCACCCATAAAATGTGGCAACTTACTTACTGTTTGTGCGAGGCCGCCACCTTTCCAATCAATCACTAGAATCCCTACATCTTCAGGAGAAAAATTGATGGCTAATCCCACTAAATAAGTAATCAGAAATTCTGACTTCCCTGAACCAGTCGTGCCACCAATTAAAGCATGAGGTCCATGTGCCTGTTCATGGAGATCCCAGTAGATCCCCTGATTTTTTCTCTGCCAGCCAATCAATGAACGCAATGTCTTACTTGGCTCTGCGTTCAACCAGCGCTTAGAAATCATTAACTCCTCAACAGTCTGAACTTGATATTGCTCTAATAAATTGATTTTTTCTGGCAGATTTTGATTTTCAATTTCTTCATGGAATAAGTTAGCTAAGCGAAAAATTGCTTGTTCAAGTGGATAACTAGTTGGTAAACGATTAGGTGTAAATGGTTGATTAATGTGTTGTTCTTTATGATTGATCAACATAGCAATATCTTGACTTTGATACGCTATTAACGTCGTTACAGTTTCAGGCAACTGATCGATAGATTCCTTCGCCCAAATAACTACGACATCATACCGATTTAATTCTTCCGTTAAAAACTCACTGATTTCATGCTCCCACAAGCCTTCTTCTGTGATAATTGAAAAAACATAAGTTGGTTTAAAAGCTATCTTCTGATAATCAGCATGTTGTAGTTTTTGCTTCCTTTTAGAAAGGATCTTATAAAATGCACTTAAAACCAACTCTCGATTTTTTAAATTGAATAGGAGCCCTCTTTGTTTAAGTGGAAAGGATCGCAACGTATGATGTGGTAACCAACGCCAATTTTTCCATGTTTTTTCATATTCTTTTTCTTGAAGAAGAGTGATAAACTCAACCTCTTGGTAAGAGTGCAAGACAGAAATTTGAAATAGTAAAGATTGAAGAGCTTCCTGCAAAACATTCGATGGACCGACAAGCCCCACTGACTGAGTTGCTAATGAAATCGCAATAGGTGCGTTCTTTAATTTTTGATAAGGACGAATAAAATCGGATAGAATTTCATCGTTCCATTGATCCTCATCCAAATAAGAACTAACAATTTTAAAACTGGATGGACGTTCGCCTATTCCTAAGCAAACGGTTAAAAAATCTTTATCCTTTGGTCGACGTTCATAGATTCTTGGATGACATTCCTTTGTCATTCGTGCTAATTGATTATTAGAAGGATACATGTACTGTAAAACTTCTTTTTGTCTTTGCTGTAACCTGTTTAATTCAAAAGCTTTTTTGATTCTATATTGTTGGATAGTTATTTTTTGTTCACTTTTTTTTCGTTTTATTTTCTTTTTATTTAATAAATAATTGATAGTAGAGATACTGGACGTCAATAAATTAAGTCCATACATACCTAGTATCAGAAGCAGGTTTCGATTGCTAAAAAATAGAAACATTCCGCTTAAGATAAATATGCCTAAAGACAGGAGAACCAATTTAAAAAAGGATTGTTTCTCCTGAGCTGCTTCGTGTCTCGGTAATCGAACCTCCACTTGTACTTTTGGCTCTTCCAGATAGATTCTAGGGCTTCTTCTAAAAAAGGGGAAGTGCTTAGGATATTCAGGTATATAAGGGACTTCAGAAAGTACCCATGGATTTAATTGGATCGCTTGACCTAAACCGATGATCTGCCACTGCTTTTCCCGCCTTTCGATAATCCACTGATCCACTACGATCTGATCACCTACTTGGAAAGTAAATACACCTTTTGTTACAAGTTGCTGATTATAATAAACGGGTGCTTTATTAGGATATATACTCAATTGATAGTTATTATCCTGATAATCTATCGCAATCATTGCATCTGATTCAATCATCAAGGCAGAGGTTGTTGCACATGAAATATCAATCAATTGCTTCGGTGGATCGATCCACTTTCTCTGCAATGTTTCATGCTTTAATATCAGAAACCTCGGATCATCTTTGATCGAAGAGTCTGAAAAATTTATATGCTGTTTGATATAACAGATTTTTTTGCCGGCGATCACCAGCTCTTTATCATTTTGAGTAAATACTTCATGAATAAACATCTCCCCAAAATAAAAGAGATCAAAAAGGATGGAAAGACTGATATTCATCTGATTTTCGGTGCATAGTGTCTTATTTTGTGGGATTTTCAGATTTATTCTCTCCTGGCTTTTTGCTATATTGACTAATTTTTTCTTGATAGTTTTTTAGTAATTTTTGCTTTTTTTCACCACTCATTTGATCGTTCATTTTTACTGTCAGATATAACTTAGTATAGACATGCAAAAGATACTGCTCATCTCCAATGTTTTGAGCGATATCCAATGCCTGTTGGAGATTATTTCTGTCAATGTAAATCCAATAAAGCAAACGATTCTCACTTGACTCTTGAGATAATTGATTTAAAATAGCTGTTTTTTCTAATGAAGTTAAATGATCTAATTGAATGACACTAACAGCCACTATATATTTGATACTTTGAGAAAACAAACTGGGGGATACATCTGCTAAAGCCGTTAAAACACCTGCATAATCCTTGGCTATATATTTTGCTTGTGCATCCACGCTCCGTTCTATCTGTGGTAATTGATAAAACGCATAAATTCCTGTTAATAAAGCAAAAAGGATGGTTGACAAGCTGAATAAAAGGCTACCCCGTTTAAAAATAAAGTAATTTTTCCTACTGACCACACGTAATTCTGTCGCTCGAATCTCCTTTTGTGTTTCGATTTGGTCGCTAATAATCTGATTGATTTCTGTTACATTTTTTGCTCCATGGAGCAATTTCGACAAGTCATCTGTTAATCCTTCACTTCCTCCATTTAAACTCTCATAACTCAAATTAGGATATAAGATAGCCAACACCAGTGCCCGATATTGCTTCAGAAAATCATTTTCAGTGACCGTATATGGAGCGATAACTTGCATAAACCCTCGATGTGCAAGAAAAATCTCTTCTCCAAACAGAAACAAATTATCGGGATGAAACAATGGTTGGATCGGTCCATTCATAAAATCACACAATTGATTGACTTTTTGGGCAAGCAATAATCGTTGGTAAAAATCTAATTTAATCAAAACCTGTGAGAAACACTTCATTTGATTTGTTTTTTTGTATTGAATGATTAATTTTTCTGTAGATAAATGGCTAACGTCACCTGCCAGTAAATTTCTTTTAGGTTTTAAAAAAAATGTATATTGTTCGATCTGATCCAGCGCATATTGATTCGCTTGTAGCTGAATTTCCACTCGTTCATCGGTTATTTTAATACCTTCTTTTTTAAATACATCCTTTTCGCTCTTCAATTACTTGTTGTCACCACCATTAAGGATACGTGGCTTGATTAACAGTTGGTCACCATGACTAATTGGATAATCTGATAAAAGAAATTCTTCATTCAATCGTATTGATTTATTTGTCACTTCTAAATCGAACGCAGCCGGTAGCACGATCGAAGAAACCTGAAGCGCGTTCACAAATAATTCCTTTAAGCGCCTAATGGTTATTTCCCTAGGTATTTGCAAGTCGATCGTTTGCTGTTCGATTTGCAAACAAATATCAATGACTATTCCCTGTTTCATTGAGTTACCCCTTTTTTCATGTATGGCTTATTTTTTACATTCAAAGTCAAGGAATCAAAACAAAAACCAAATGAAAATAGCTAAAAAACAACTGACATTTGCTGCTTTAATGGGTACAAGTCAAACGAAGATTGGTTTTTACTGATAAACGCTATAGCAACCCAAAATTCCGAGCATCTTGACGATCCCGTTCTGAGACGGTATTCGCATAGTTGTTGAGTTGCTCATAAATACTTTCAAATAATTGTGTCATTTGTTTAACGCTACCTTCGTATTGATTTATTTGTCACTTCTAAATCGAACGCAGCCGGTAGCACGATCGAAGAAACCTGAAGCGCGTTCACAAATAATTCCTTTAAGCGCCTAATGGTTATTTCCCTAGGTATTTGCAAGTCGATCGTTTGCTGTTCGATTTGCAAACAAATATCAATGACTATTCCCTGTTTCATTGAGTTACCCCTTTTTTCATGTATGGCTTATTTTTTACATTCAAAGTCAAGGAATCAAAACAAAAACCAAATGAAAATAGCTAAAAAACAACTGACATTTGCTGCTTTAATGGGTACAAGTCAAACGAAGATTGGTTTTTACTGATAAACGCTATAGCAACCCAAAATTCCGAGCATCTTGACGATCCCGTTCTGAGACGGTATTCGCATAGTTGTTGAGTTGCTCATAAATACTTTCAAATAATTGTGTCATTTGTTTAACGCTACCTTCTAACTGGTGATACTGATCAAGATATGCTTGAAAAGCTTGTCCTTTCCAATTATGTGCAATTTGCTGGTTCATCGTATTTACTTTTCGGATAGCCTCTTGTATTTGGAGCGCTGATTGCTGATAGATCTTCGCTTGTGATTTTAATTGATCAGGCGTAACTGCAATTGGTCCCATTCTTCCATCCTCCTAGCATTTAGTTGGTAAAACTATTACCTTGGTCATGAATAATATACGACAAGTTCTAAAATATTCCGCTAAATCTTTATTTTTATCTGAAAATTTTTCTCGCATAGAAAGACCTATGTAACAAAACAGTGATAAAAAGCCCGACAACCTTTTTGGTCTCGGGCTCATTGCTTTCAATTTTTTCAACTAATGATCGTTTGAAAACAACAATATTGAATTTATATTCGGTTCTTTAATAATCAGACGGTTCAATAGCTTTTGAGATAACTTTTGACCTCTTTTAAAAGCTGTACTTTTCGATAATGACTAACTTTATTCTTATTATCAAATAAAGAATAATGCTGTTTTCTCACGATATTTAATTGCTCACGATAAATAAACGCAGCACTGGTAAGTGCTTGACGACAATCTTCTGTAATAAGAGGAAACATTTCAAATGATTCTTCATATAAGTTTTCAGCCTGCTTAGCCAGTGATTCCCATAAAGCGACTAATTGTGTTTGGGCTTGCTTTTCTTTTAACATGGTAGTTGCCACCCCAAATCTAGTCATGTCTTCTTTTGTCAGGTAGATTCGCCCCATTTGATAATCTTCTCCAACATCTCGTAAAATATTCGTTAACTGCATCGCTTCTCCTAATTTTTTAGCTGGTACAACGATGTCAGCTGGGCGCTCAGTTAAAAGCGGAAGCAACATCAAACCTACACTACCTGCAACGTAATAACAATATTCTTCAAGATCTTTTCTTGTTTCTGGTTGCTTAAAATCAGCATCTTTTCGTTGACCAGTCAGCATATCAAAAAAAGGAGCGGTTACCATGGGGAAATTGTCAAAGACCACTGATAACGCACGCCAGACTGGATCGTTGGGAACCTTTCCCTCATTAAAATCTAGCAATTGCCGTTCTAACTGTCTCAATCCCGCTTGATTGTTGTCGCGATCAATCAAATCATCTGCATGTCGGCAAAACGCATACACGACATAGACACTTTGAGCTTTTCGTTTAGGCAACTGTGAGAAAGCCAGGTAAAACGATTTTGAATTTTTCTTGATGATTGATTCACAATAGGCAAAATCTTTTTGGTATTCTTGAAAAGGATCATTGTTAATGGTTATCATCTCTCAACAGCTCCTCTACCGCTAATTTTGCGCTTTGCATAACAATTGGTACCCCTGCGCCAGGATGGGTACTACTCCCACAAAAATATAAATTTTCTGCTGCAGAAAATTTGTTATGCGGGCGGTAATAATTACTTTGTTTCAATGTCGGTTTTAAGCCAAAAGTCGCTCCATTATAAGCATTGAAACGTTCAGAAAAATCTTTGGGCGTGATCAATGTTTCGGATACGATATGCTCATCGATATCCTTAAAAATCGTCTTTTCTTTGAGCAATCGGATGATTTTTTGGCGATAGGCTTGCATCGTTTGTTCCGTCCACTTCTCATATTTTGACAATTCTGGCACTGGTACTAAGACATATAAGCCTTCCTGACCCTCAGGTGCAAGCGAATCATCCATCAATGACGGTCGGTACAAATAAAAAGATGGATCATCTGGTAACTTTCCTCGTTCAAAGAGATCATCAACATTTTTTTTAAAGTCTTCTGCAAAATAAATACTATGCAAGTGTTCCTCTGGGTATTTCTTGTCTAAGCCAAGATACATCAAAAAACAAGAACATGAATATTCAAATTTAGCGATTTTTTTATTTGTATACTTTCCCCGTTTTCTTTCATCAGGAATTAATTCCTTCATCGCATAAGGAAAATCAGCGCCACATACAATAGCATCAGCCATCACTTGTTCTTTCCCGATTCGGATCCCTTTAGCAATCTTATTGTCAATTAGGATTTCATCTACTGATGTTTCGTAAACGATCTTTCCACCTAACTCTTCAAACAATCGAGCCAATGAAGTCGCTAACGTATACATTCCACCTTCAATAAAATAAACACCATAAAATAATTCGATCATTGGAATAATCGTATATAAAGAGGGTCCTTGATAAGGCGATACCCCGATATAAAGTGTTTGAAAAGCCAATGATTTACGCAAACGGTCATCCTTCACAAATTTAGAAATAGACGTATACGCATCGCTGAATGTCCGCAAGCGGATCCCTGCCCATAATGATTTAGGATTATAAAAATCCCAAAAACCACGAAATGATTTCGTGATAAAGGCTTCTTTTGCGATCGTATATCGCTGATAGATATCTGCTAAAAATGCGAAATAACCTTGTGTATCTTCTGGCGAAATGTTTTCCAACGTCTTTGTCAATTCAATTAAATCATTGGAAAACTCGATTGGTTCCTCTTTGTTGAAATACAGTTTTAACATTGGATCAACTTTTTTCATTGAAATGTAGTCATCGGGGTCTTTCCCACAAAATTCAAATACTTCCCGATAAATTTCTGGCATCATCACAATCGTTGGCCCTAAATCAAAGGTAAATCCTGCCGTTTTGATTTGATTCATTTTCCCGCCAACTTGACGATCTTTTTCGTACAGTGTGACTTCATATCCTAGCTTTTGCAACCGAACTGCGGCACTTAATCCAGCTACTCCCGCCCCAATGACAATAATTTTTTTCATGGGATCACCTACTTACCTTTTTTATCACTTGATAAATTTAATGATAACGCAAAATTTATCAAGTGATAAACTAATATGCTCAAAGAGGTTGAGACAAAAGTGTTTAGCATCAAGAAATAAGAAGGAATTTCCGAAAA
>ERZ1034949.1371-NODE-1371-length-11206-cov-21.870953_pt1 | contig 11206 bp, 6 predicted proteins | sample MGYA00520590_ERZ1034949 | MGnify/ENA primary metagenome ERZ1034949 (study PRJEB33766, sample SAMN09781752) | gut metagenome | biome: gut microbiome | host: Homo sapiens | place: Madagascar | study: EMG produced TPA metagenomics assembly of the PRJNA485056 data... | reverse complement strand
CCCCGTTGCCCGGATAGCTCAGTCGGTAGAGCAGGGGATTGAAAATCCCCGTGTCGGTGGTTCGATTCCGCCTCCGGGCACCACCGCATCAAAGCACGTTGGTTAAGGGATGAGATCCTTAACGGGCGTTTAATACAGGATTCGGTCATTACGGAATCTCCATCAGCGTAGTTTGGTTACACTGGTTGAATTCAGAATCGTATCCTCAAACAGGGTGTCTGCTCCAACAGACACCCTGTCCTCGTTGCTGTATATTCTTACAACCTGAAATATCCCTGTCAAGTTGTGTTAATTTTCCGTCTCTTCTTCCCTGTTCTCTTCCTCCTTACAAACCTCACTGACCGTTCGCGTGTCGGTATACAAACCCAGCGCCGTCTCCAGCGTTCCGGCTGCGGATGCAACACTGACATCCACATACTCCATGGTCGTCGCAATACTCTGATGCCCCAGCATGGATTTAACCAGATGCATGTTTCGCTCCGGTGACTCCATCAGAATCGTCGCCAGCGTGTGCCTGAAACGGTGGGCAGAAACCAGAAAACCACACTCCCGTGACAGACGTCTGAAAAATCCCTTGACCGCCTGATGGGCCCGCGCCGGACAATACACATAATCATCAGGCTCAATGCAGTCTGTAAACCGGCAGACATCAAACAAAAAATCATCAGGCCCCGCTCCCAGACGTCGGGCCCGTGATAGGAGAAGTTCCAGGGGCGCTTTCAGTGGTGCCACGATCGGCACACACCACTCTCGGTGTGTTTTACTCCCCTCCAGTTGCAGTTCAATCACTCCTTCTCCGGGACGAACATCCTTCAGCCTGATATGCTGCAGCTGATTAAAGCGCATCCCGGTATAACGCAACACATCCAGAACCGTCAGCCAGTATCTTGCCGGATACAGGGCATTACGTCGCCGATCGCAGGGTACTCTCTGCTGTGTTTCATATTCAGCAAACTTCTGAACAACCAGATAAACCTGGATCATCTGATCTTTGTTCAGCGTCTTCTTCTTTTTCGCCTCCTTTGCCACCGATACCTCACATAACGGGTTTTCTGTCTGAGGCAGCAGCCCTTTTTTGATCCCGAAACCAAAAATTGCCCGGAGATGCGCCACCTTGTTATTCCACGTGTATGTTGAAAGTGACTGCGTTTTCAGAACCTGACGTCGCCAGCGCTGAATATCGCGCTGGGTCACATCAGCCGGAAATACCCCCTCGCCCATAAAATCAACAAATCCCCGGACAACCTTGCGGTAACTCCATTCCGTATCCGGACGCAGGTTTCTCGAGAAAAAATACTCATCAAGCAGTTCATCCCAGGTCAGTTTCCCGGCCTTCTTTGATCCCATAAAAGCTCCATAACAAATCATTCCTTCCCCGCAGCATTCCGTCACGGAAATGTGATAAACGGGCTGTCTCCGGGGAGCCCTTTTCCGCTGAACAGACTGCGGCTTTTCACCAGATAGCCGCTGACAGGTTGATAACGCCCTTTTCGTTCCGCCGAATCATACAACCTGGCCTGAACAAAACGCTCCCCGGAACGAACCCGGTGAAGTCCCGCACGCTCAAATACGGACTGAACATAACGGCGATCGTGGTTACTCCCCGTCTGTTTCAGATACAGGTAAAACACATCCGGCACACGCAGAAAAGCATATCCGGCAATCAGATGAACTCTGGCATCAGGCTGATTCACCGGGATATCTCCCGAATCCAGTCCATGTCTGAGCCATTCAACAAATTCACCACTACTGCCTGAAGCCCTGACATTTTCCGTACTCTTCCGGCCCTGTGAGTGCTCAGGTGATTTTTTTATCTCCTGAGCCGGCTCACAGATACATAAAACAGAGCCAAAAATCCCCGTGTCTTGCGCAGGATCACTTTCCGCGCCAGCCTGTTCACTGTTTATACAACCTGATTCATCAGAAACTGTCTCTTTATTTTCAACAGGTTCTGCCACATCAGCCTCCGTGGGCTCAGTGTCATCACTGACTGCTGAAAACAGACTCAGCAGCATATCGGTATCATCATGGACACTCTGCTCCTCCGGAGCCTTTTCCTCCGCGCCTGTTGCAGACTGCAACGTATCCGGAACTACTGCTTCTGCTTCGGCCTCATCGGTTCCTGGAACAGGTGACTGCAGCGTAAATTCGCCCACCTCCGGGACAACCGCCGGCATTTCCGGCGCACTGGCCTCTGTTGATGTTTCTGGCTGACTGCCGGATAGCGCATTGTCTTCAGGCTGCACAGTGTTTTCCGGGAGCAAAGGTGCTGTTACGGGTTCCGTTACCGGCAACGCGAGAAGCGGACTCTCCACCTCTTCTGCCGCCATTTTCAGTACCGAACGAATCAATGCCATCTCCGGATGCTGATGCCAGACCGCTCCCGCCAGATTCTGTAATGCCCCCGGTACAGTGGCCAGCCAGGCTGTCGCCCCCTCCGGCAACAGTTGCCCAGCCATCACCGCTGCCAGTTGCTGAGCCTCTGAGCCCTGCAGATGTTGCTGTCTGTAGCGGAAACGAAATGCCTCACCTGGTGGAGACATTCCTGGCTGCCATAACTTTCCGCTGACCAGTTCCCCCTCCATGTGTGCAAGAAGTGGCAGGTGATAAAACAGAGCCGACCAGAACACCACGGCATTCCATGCACCGGACTGTGCGGCCTGCTCTTCCGGTGTGGCACCGGGCGGAAACATATATCCTCTGGCCAGACGAACGGCATATGTGATGAACTGCAGCGTCAGGTCGCCAAAACCGTTGGCTCCGGCCCACCGCGAGTCTCTGGCGGCGGGAACGTTCTGCGCCACCATCAGGAGTTTTTGTACCGGAGTAAGACAGAACTGCTGATACACGTCGGATGGCATACTGCTGTTTTCCCACAGCTGCTTCAGGCACTGTTTCCTGTGTAGTGTGGACATCAGCTCCTCTGCAGTCCCGGGCATATAAAAACCTTCCGGCAGGTGTTCTGGCTGACGGGCGACTTCCGGGTCGGTTGTCTCAGCACTGCGGGTATTGCTGTTACCGGGAAGCAGTTTTTTCAGGCGATTAAGCATTTTCACCCTCCTGCCCGTATACAGCATCGTTTTCCCCGTCTTCTGACGGGGAAAACGATGCTGCTTTCTGGCTTTGTTCATTTCGACCAGTCTCTTCTGCCAACTGGCGCATCAGACTGTTCAGTACCAGGGTTTTACGGGCGCGGGTGACCGCCACATACAACAGGTTAGTTTCGTCCCTCCGTTCATCCTCCGGCATCAGCGGGTCGGTGATATCCGCAAAATCCTCATCCAGTATCACCACCGGCCATTCCAGCCCCTTACTGCGGTGGGCCGTTGACACGGTAATATCCGCATCCTTCTCACACGTGACGGTATGCTCCCGCAGAAGCTTCAGTTTCACCGGCAACGGGAAACAGATATCCAGCAGACGAATGGCCTGATTCATCTCCACATCCCGGGTGGATTTGGCTATCCGGCAGTATTCATCAAAATCGCGGTAATCCCGCCGCAGTGCATCAGACTGCATCTTTTCCGGCATATCGGCAGAAAACCAGTACAGGTCCTCCAGTGCCTCTGTCCGGTAACCTTCAATACCGCCCACCCAGTACACCTTCCTGCCGCTCAGACTGGCCATCAGCGCCGTGCATATCACCCCTGCCACCGTCCGGCTCAGTACCGTCCGGTGCCCTTCCGGTTTATCCGCTCCGGTGCGGCTCATCAGTACCTCATCTTCCCCGCCACTGCCGGTCACCTGTCGTGTCTCACCGGCACGCTGTAAAAGCAGATTCGCCATCCGGGCCACTGACGGGCCAAAGCGGAAGCTCTGTGTCAGCCACAGACGGTCTGCATCGTTCAGAACAGGATGAGAAAGCGCATTATCTGCACCACGAAAACGGTAAATCTGCTGGTAACGGTCGCCCACCAGGATTACCCTGCAGGGCTGACTGAGCACCAGTGCAGACGTCACCGGATTGGCGTCCTGTGCCTCATCAAACAGAATGGTGTCCCATCTGCGGGACAGGTCCGGGGATGACAACTGGAACAGCTTCAGGTAGGTATCATGCGTGACAGGGAATGTGCCATCAGGGCGACTCATTTCATGCCATAGCACCTGTACTGCCTTCAGGATGGCTGAGACATCCGTACCGGCCCGGGCGTCCTCATCCGGCAAATGCTGCAGCCCCGGTTCCGTGTCAGCACTGCACAGAAACTGATTCAGACTGCTGAGCGCCAGACGAACCAGCAGCCAGTGACGGGTGTTCAGCTTTCTGGCCACATCCGTGATACGCAGGCTGGCAACCAGGCGATTCTGGTAATGTCTGCCGAAGCGCGACCAGGCCAGTTGGTGGGAGGTTTTGCACTCCACATTAAACGGAAATTTACGCTCTGCCTCATCGCGTACAGAACGGTTATAAGCCAGATACAGTATTCTGCTGTCGGGGTTTGCCAGTGCATACTGAACCAGGGTACTGGTCTTTCCTGTGCCAGCAAAGGCGTTCACAACCAGCTTCTGTCCCTGCCAGTGGATAATGGCAGACTGTTCATCGGTGGGTGTCAGTGACATACAGGCCCCTGTAAAGAAAAAATGGAGTCTACACTCTGCATTATTGCCAAATAAATATGCCATAAAGAATTCAACACTAAGCTTTGTGAATTAACGAACTAACTCATTACCGCAACTGAAAAATCCGAAAAATCGCCCTCAATCATATTCTTCAGATATTGCAGAATGTATCATTCAGCAACAATGTTTATTGATTAATATCGGAGGGTTATCTTCATGAAAAAAAGATTCTTTAGTGTATTTAGTCTGTTCTTCATTTGCCTTGCCCTTGTCGGATGCGGAAAACCATCTCCTGACAATGTTGCTGTTGACTTTTATCGCGCCGTTGCAGATGGAAATGTGGATAAAGCCTGGAGTCTGCTTTACATAAAAGAAGATGCAGACAATGAGCTGGAAATCAAAGGGAAACTTCAGATGATAATTGCCAGTTCATCAGCAAAAACCAAAGAAAAGGGCGGTGTAAAAAATATCATTATAAAATCAACTGAAACGGATTCTGCACAAAAAAATGCAATCGTGGTTCTCGAAATCACATTCAACAATGATATGAAAAGTGTTGAGCGTGTAAAACTGAAAAAACAAGATGATGCCTGGAAAGTATCGATGTAAGAGACTATCAGTGGCAACTCTCATTGCCACAGTATATTCTCTCCTCGGCATCGCAGCCTTTGCTCTCCCGCCATCCTGCCAGAATGGTGACCTGGTTTTCAGGGAGGGCGACGAAGCGATCAGCGCAGTTATCCGGACTATCGATAACAGTGGCTTCAGCCATGTCGGTATGCTTTATACCGATAATGACAAACAACTCATCATTCATGCGACCCCCGGAGAAAATAATACTCCGGGTGGCGTCATTACCGAACCACTGAAAACATTTACTGAACATGCGAGAAATGGCAATGTGTCCTGTTATAAGGTAAACGCAACTGCAACGCAACGCCATCAGGCTGTCAGTCATGCACTGAGCTGGCTGGGTGAACCATTCAGTGTGCAGCCGGGAAAAGGATTTTACTGCACAGAACTGGTCTGGTACGCATGGAAATATGCCGGAATTGATATCTCTCCGGAAAGAACGACGATTGTATTACCATTTTTACCGGAAGAGATGATTTTCCCGCAAAACATTCTCTCATCCGCAGCGATATATCCTGCAAAATAAAAGAGGGCACCATGCATGTGCCCTCTCACCCTCACTGTCTCAATTATATCAGCGACAGGCGTAATAACCGCGGATACCCGTTAACCGACCTTCCTTACCGCCGGGGAAGAGATACGCAATGGTACTTTTCACGCCATTACCACTGACAACGGTTGTACTGGAGTACAGCCAGTTATTTTTCAGGTTGGTCCAGCCTTCGTAGGTTTCCAGTTCACCCCATTCACTGATAACGCCCTGAAGGGCACCGGATGACGCCACCTGTGCGCCCAGCTGGCGACAGGAGTAAATCGCTGTTCCGTCGTAGTCACCGTTCAGCCACTCCCATTTTGTGGCACTCTGCGCAAACCAGTTGCTGCCCATATTCAGGGTTACCGTCTGTCCGTCTGCATCCGTGCCTGTCAGGGTGACACCTGCCGGATTGCTTTTCACGGTCATGACATTGCCACTGATGCTCACCGCCGGTGAGGATGCGGTCCAGGTGACCGTGCCGGCGGCATTCTCCGTATCAACACGGAATTTCGCGCCCGGCCAGGTGCTGTTGGGAACACGCCTGCCAAAGTTTTTGCCATCTGCGCCAGTGGCATCGATGCCGGTGACGCTGCTGACTGTCAGGGCAGGCATGACCGTGATGACGGGGGCTGTGTACTGTCGGCCATACGCATCAGCGGTAATAGTGGCCGTTCCTGGCATGGTACTTTCCCATGTCGTGGTGGTACGCCCCTGTGCATCTGTGGTGCCCTGTGTCTGCCAGAGATTACCGCTGTCAGCATGCCAGTCCACGCGTTCGCCACTGACAGGGTTGCCTGCGGCATCCGTCAGCGTCAGGGTGACCGTCTGTCTGGTTCCCGGATAAACACGCTCTTTTTCAACCGTGATGACACCACGGACGGTACGGGTGAAGGTGACAGACTGTGCGCTGATTTGTTTACCGTCAACGGTGGCATTAACCACGGCCTGTCCGGCCTGCGTGCTGGTCAGCGTTACTGTGGCTTCGCCCTGTGCACTGGTTGTGCCCTGCAGGGGCGAAAGTGTACCCAGGTCGGTGCTCCACTGCACGGCCTTATCCTTCACTGGCTGACCTGCCGCGTCACGCACGTTCAGGGTGTACGTGACGGCGTCATTTCCGTCTGCCACAGCGGTGGTCCTGCCGGCCTGCAGGGTGAGGTACAACTGCTGCGTGAAGCTGACGCGGGGCGCACTTACTGTGGTGGTCGTACCGTTCAGGGAAAGCGATACCTGTGCATTACCGGCCTGTGTACTGGTCAGGGTGGCAGAAGCGGCACCGGCAGCATTTGTCACTGCATCCTGCTGTGTGAACTGCCCGTTGTCTGTGTGCCAGGTGACAGCCTGCCCGGCGACCGGAATGCCGGCGGCATCCCGGATGACAGCGGTCAGAATGATGCTGTCCTGGCCGTCGGCAACGGCGGAGGTTTTGTTCACCACAATGGCGGAATCCAGGTGGTTTTCAAACGTCACCGGGGCGGCACTGATGGTGGTGCCGTCCACGGAGGCATTCACCACCGCCTGTCCGGCACGGGTGCTGGTCAGCTGAACGGTCAGTTGGCCATTCTGGTCAGTGGTGCCCTGCGTCCGGCTCAGTTGCCCGGTTGTGGTGGTGAATGTGACGTTTTTCCCGGAAAGGGGCTTACCGTCAGTGGTTTTCAGCGTCAGGGTGTAGCTGACCGCTTCCTGACCATCGGCCAGCGCCTGAGTACGGTCAGCCAGCAGTTCTCCCTGCATGGCGGCAACGAAGGTCACATCAGCCGCTTTTGCCGTCTGGTTACGGGTGGTGGCCGTAACCCGGATAATACCGGTGGTCTGACTGGTCAGGGTGGCAGTGGCCACACCGTCAGCGTTCGTGGTGTTCTCACCATTCAGCGTGCCGCCGTTATGCTCCCAGCGTACAGCCTGTCCGCTGACCGGTTTTCCGTCACTGCCCGTGACGGTCAGGGTGTAGCGCACACTATCCGCACCGTCTGCAGTGGCCGTGGTTTTATCCGTGCTGACAGCCAGTTGCTGCTGTGCTGCCGGGGACACCAGAATACGGGTACGGGCAATATCAGAGAGGTTGCCACGGATATCCCGCGCCCTGCCGGAGAGCGTGACACTCTGACGGTCGGATGACCAGGCGGGTAACTGCAGCGTAATCTGGTTGCCGGTGTTGCTGATAATCTTCCCGCCGGCCTGACGCAGTTCTGCATCGTCAAGCCCGATACTGGACAGTCCGTATTTCGCGTTTACCTGTGGCGTCAGGGTGACGGTCGTCAGTTCTGCGCCATACACATCCGGTGGCAGCTGCAGGGTAATCAGCGTCTGCTTACGGTATTCCAGCACCACATCATTGTTACGGTTCACCAGTTCCAGGCGGTTAGCGGCCAGTGAACGCTGTACGCCCACCCGGCTGCTGTCCAGCTGATGCGCCAGCGGTTCACCGATACGGTATGTCAGGCCGAGGTTCAGGCGGGTGTCGTCAGCTCCGTTTTTGCCCCGGCGGTAATCGACGCCGGTGGTCAGCAGCGGGAACGGCGTCCAGGTGACACCGGCAGTGATGGCATGAGGATTCTTCTGGCGTTCAGACTCGCCAAACAGCGCCACTTCATTCCCGTAATACTGCTCGTAAACAAGTTTACCGCCCAGCTGCGGGTACGCAGGCAGCCAGCCTTCGGCACGGATATCCCAGCCGTCAGCCGGACGTTCGTCATAATCGGTAACGGTCGGGGACTGCCGCCAGTCAGACAGGCGTTTGTACCCGTTGGCGGAAAGTTTCAGGTAATCACGCCAGGCTTCCACGCCAATTCCGTAGCGGCGGTTGGTGTTGCGCCAGTCAACATCGTAAAACACGTTGTATCCCAGCATCCAGCCGTTATTCGTGAAGTAACGGTGGCCAAGCCCGGCGTTGGTGGTGAATCGCCCGTCGTTATCCCGCATCCCGAGCTGGGTGAACAGCACGTTCTTCGGGGTGTTATACAATGGCAAAAGGACGTCAAGCGACGAGCCTTTCAGGGAGAAGTCACTGTCCACGCTCAGCTGCGTTTTCGCCGTACCGAACTGATTCAGCCACTGTGTGATGGCATCTGCCGCCTGCCCGGAAGCCTGGCTGGTCAGCATCTGGCGGGCGGCGTCGCCACTGTTGCTGCCCTGCAGCACACGTCCGGCCTCCATCGCAGTCTGTGCCACAGACTGCTCATCAGCCTGAAAGACACCGGCAAATGCAGGGGTAACCTGAAAAAAGAACTGCAATCCGGCCAGTCCATAAACTGCGACACGTCTTACCTGTGAAGAAGATGGATTTGTCTTTACCATCAATATTCTCCTGCTTCAGCAAATGAAGCAGGGAATATCGTCAGAAAGAAACAGACCGTGAACAAATAACTCTTTTTGTATTCCGTAAAATTTTTAAAAGTGAAAAAAGTTGTTTGTCGTCGATATTTGATTTAGATCACATTGCTGACATGATGGCAAAAAATCCAACAAAGCCTGCTGAAAGTCTTTAATATGCTCAAGACAAATATCGCCATAGTTAATAACTGCTACCTTGCTGATATTTATATATTTTCAGTTTTCACATAATGATCTTCAGTTTAATAAAATGGTTAGTTTTGCCAAACAACGATCATTACGAGCGATCGATAATACACGTTTGATAGCTAAAAGCTATCAACAATCCATTATCGATCGTTTTTGACGATCGAATTTAAATATGTTATATTCACATTGCATTCTGACATATCAAATATTCATTTGATATTTCTGTGAGATGTTATAAGTTGTATGAACATCATTTTTTCAAAAACACTTTACAAATCAAGAGAAATACTATTCATTAACGGGACATAGCCAAAAATATAACTAAACATTCTTACCCGGGAACTTTGTCGGGAATAAGAAAAACGAGCCTATAGAATACATGAAATCATCTTCAGGTCTTTTATATGAATATTAAAAAATCACCACTCTCCGTTATCATTAGCTCACTACTATTCAGCCCACTGACATCAGCTGCACTGGTTACTTCAGTAACGGCGAATCAAAATCAATCTATTGTCATGTCTGATGACGTCCTGAACAGCAACAATGACAGCAATGCTGTTTATGCGAACGGACAAAATGCAACAATTGATACCAACGGGCATACAATCACTACAAGCGGAAACCGCTCATCCGCTGCTAATGCTGCCAATGGTGGTGTAGTAAATGTTAATGGCGGAACAATTGACATTCATGGTGCCAGTTCTCATGCCATATCGGCCGGAATGGGGGGAACCGTAAACGTCAACGACACGCAAATTCTTGTTGATGGTATTAACTCAAATGGTGTTTTTGCCAATGGTGGTGACATACATTTAAAGCAAACCACAATTACCACAACGAATGAAAAAAGTTATGCCATTGCCTCAGAAAGTACACAATCCAGATATACTGGCATTTCTGATAGTCAGATAATTACATCCGGAAAAAATTCTCATGGTATTCATGCATCACAGGGCAATCTCTCCGTTTCTGATTCTGATATAAAAACCACGGGAAATAACGCCAGGGGAATCAGCATTTCCAATAACGCAGCAATTGATCTTAATAATGTCAGTATAACCACCTCGGGTGGAGAACGTGCTGATGGTTTGGTCGTCGGCGGAGTGCTGAAAGGCCGGAATTTAGCTGTGCTTGCAGAAGGAAGCAATTCCTATGCTGCCGTTATGGCTGATACGGGAGTTCTTGATTTACAGGGCAGTTCCCTGGTTTCAAAACAATATGCAGCCCTGAACTTTACTAATCAGGGAAATAGTCGAAACGGAGCGATTGCCACCCTTGGCGCCTCTTCCCTGCACGGGAATACTGCAGCTATCCTGGCCAAAGACTCTGTTGGTCAGATTGACATGATAAATTCCACCGCTCGTTCAGATATGGGGATACTGGCAGATATTGGTAGTAATGCAGAAATAACTGTTGATGCATCACAGAAATCAGTCCTGTCAGGAACGACCAGTGTTGCTACAGGAAGTACTCTTAACATACTCCTGTCTGATGGTGCTTCCTGGATATCCGGTGGTGATTCCACTGTGACAAATCTTCTGCTGGATAACGGGAACCTGGTTATTTCCGGACCTGATGCCACCAAGAATGTGGGTAATGTCGTTACGGTAACCGGAGATTATCGGGGAAATAACGGGAATATCGAATTTAATACCGTGCTGGCAGGCGATGACTCTACAACAGACAAACTTATTGTACAGGGCAATACCAGCGGTAAAACCTTTGTTACCGTAAACAAGGCGGGCGGTTCCGGAGCGCAGACGCTTAATGGTATTGAACTGATTCACGTCGACGGGCAGTCAGATGGTGAATTTACTCAGACAGGGCGTATTGCTGCCGGTGCCTATGAGTACAAGCTGGGACGTGGTACAGGAACTAACAGTGGTAACTGGTATCTGACCAGCGGCAAGAATACGCCGGGCCCGCTGCCCAATCCGGAACCAACACCAACACCAACAC
>ERZ1034949.1364-NODE-1364-length-11284-cov-4.602458_pt1 | contig 11284 bp, 10 predicted proteins | sample MGYA00520590_ERZ1034949 | MGnify/ENA primary metagenome ERZ1034949 (study PRJEB33766, sample SAMN09781752) | gut metagenome | biome: gut microbiome | host: Homo sapiens | place: Madagascar | study: EMG produced TPA metagenomics assembly of the PRJNA485056 data... | reverse complement strand
CATATATGGTATCGTACAGATTTAGTTATAAGGTGTCAGTAATCATATCACTGTGTATGCTCATTCCACATGTCTTATATGTGCTTGGTGTAGGATTGGCAAAGAAAATGTCAATAATAGCCGCGATGGATATAAACAGGATGTTTGATTCATATGGGTATGGGTTAAAGAGTGTGCTGCTGTTTATCATAGTATTTCTAATCATGGAAATAATACTGGTATATAATTATAAAAAAGCAGTGAAGTAGTGAAACAGTGAAACAGTAAAGCAAGAGAAGGGTTTCACAAGCAGGAATAACAGGGATGGATATAGTCTTAAGGTGTATCGGCAAAGACTGCAATGGTGTAAGTTATAATACCATTGCAGTCATTTTTGCATATAATCCCACGATATGTGAATATTGTGAAAAAATCAGAAAATTATAAAAATGAAATTGAGTGAATAAGGTGGGGATGCTATAATGAGCGCAGGTCAAATAAAGAATAGCATAGAAATAAGAAATGAGGATGTGTATGTTCAATCTTGAAGAAGAGTTAAAAAAACTTCCAGATAAGCCGGGAGTATATATTATGCATGATAAGCATGACACAATCATATATGTAGGCAAGGCAAAGGTGTTAAAAAACCGTGTAAGGCAGTATTTCCAGAGCAGTAAGAATCATTCTGCAAAGGTTGTACAGATGGTTTCGCATATAGCATATTTTGAATATATAGTAACTGATTCCGAGCTTGAAGCACTTGTGCTTGAGTGTAATCTTATTAAAGAACACAGACCAAAGTATAACACGATGCTTAAGGATGATAAGAGTTATCCATTTATCAAGGTTACTGTAAATGAAGCTTATCCAAGAGTGTTATTCTCAAGAACAATGAAGCATGGCACAGGAAAGTTCTTTGGTCCATATACATCAGCAGGTGCAGTAAAAGAAACTATAGAACTTTTATGCAAGCTTTATAAGGTAAGAACCTGTAACAGAAGACTTCCTAAGGATATAGGCAAAGAAAGACCATGCCTTAACTACCATATAGGACAGTGCAATGCACCATGCCAGGGGATGGTTAGTGAATCAGAGTACAGGAAAAATATAGAGTCGGTTATAAGTTTCCTTAATGGTAACTATTCAGAGATAATAAATGAGCTTACGAATAAGATGATGGATTGTTCTGAGAAGCTTGAGTATGAGGAAGCAGCAAGATATAGAGATCTTCTTAACAGCGTAAAGCAGATAGCACAGAAGCAGAAGATTACAGCGGATGATGCTACTGACAGGGATGTAATAGCATGTGCTATGGATGCAGAGGATGCGGTCGTGCAGGTATTTTTTATAAGACAGGGAAAGCTGCTTGGAAGAGAGCATTTTCATATGAAGGTTGCTGCGAATGATAGCAGAAGTGCCATATTATCACAGTTTATGAAACAGTACTATGGTGGAACTCCATATATTCCTAATGTTATCATGACACAGGAAGAGATAGATGATGCAGATGTTATCGCCGAGTGGCTTGGAAGCAGAAAGAAAAGAAAGGTATCTGTCATAACACCTAAAAAGGGTGACAAGGAGCGTATGGTTGAACTGGCACATAAGAATGCACTTATGGTTCTTACCAAGGATGCTGAGAAGATTAAGCTTGAAGAAAAGAGAACAACAGGTGCCATGAAAGAGATAGCTGGATGGCTTGGACTTAAGAACCTAAGAAGAGCAGAAGCTTATGATATATCCAATACAAGTGGTGTTGAATCTGTAGGTTCCATGGTTGTTTTTGAAGATGGAAGACCAAAGAAGAATGATTACCGTAAGTTTAAGATAAAGACAGTCAAAGGACCTGACGATTATAAGAGCATGAGTGAGGTGCTTACAAGACGTTTCCAGAGAGGCATGAGGGAACGTGCGGGTGAAGAGGAGTCAAGAGGCTTTTCGGTGTATCCTGATCTGATTATGATGGATGGTGGACGTGGACAGGTAAATATAGCACTAAAGGTGCTGTCAGAGCTGGATATTCACATCCCGGTATGCGGCATGGTTAAGGATGATAATCATAATACAAGAGGCTTGTATTATAACAACGTAGAGATACCTATAGACAGACATAGCGAGGGCTTTAAGCTTATAACACGTGTTCAGGATGAAGCACATAGATTTGCCATAGAGTATCACAGATCACTAAGAAGTAAGCTGCAGGTTAATTCGGTGCTTGATGATATAGAAGGAATTGGACCGGTAAGGAGAAAAGCACTTATGAAGCATTTTCTCGATATAGAAAAGATAAGGGCAGCAGGTGTGAGTGAACTTATGGAGGTTGATGGCATAACAGAGAATGTGGCACAGAATATATATAAGTATTTCCATTGAGTATGTATGTAGAATGTGAACAGGCAATATGCTGGACTGTCTGTAACTTATATTTGTTGTCCGTTTGCCACCAACTAATATTCAATTCAACAACAATATATTTGAAGAAAATCTTTTAATATCAGAGCCGCTGTGTTACACTAATGTATAAGATGGTGTAAATATCGAAAGCGGGATAAAATGTTGTGAATATGGCATTCAATATGTACGCATGTGGATACATATGGTAAAAATATATATTAAATATAAAACAGGAAAACATTAATCAAATATATAATAATTGCGGCATTGTCAGTAATGACTTTAATATGCAGGATAGGAGTAGTATATGAATGGTAAAGAAAGAGTTAATTTATCAAAAGTAATTGAGAAGATGAATCTTGTGAATCTTACACCAGATATAGATGTCAAGGGAATATGGATTCATGTGCCTGAGTTTAACAGACCAGCACTCCAGCTTACAGGGTTTTATGACCAGTTTGATAATGACCGTATACAGATTATAGGCAATGTGGAATATTCATATCTCAAGAGTCTTTCAGATACAGAGCGTTTTGAACGTTATATGCAGCTTTTATCAAGCAATATTCCATGTCTTATATTCTGCAGGAATCTTGAACCTGAACCAGAGATTATAGAGCTTGCAAAGAAGTATCAGATACCTATTCTTAAGTCAGAGGAGTCAACTTCTTCATTTTCAGCAGAAGTTATAAGATGGCTCAAGGTACAGCTGGCTCCTTGTATTGTAATCCATGGTGTGCTTGTTGATGTTTATGGTGAGGGCGTGCTTATAACAGGTGAGAGTGGTATAGGTAAGAGTGAGGCTGCACTTGAGCTTATTAAGAGAGGACATCGTCTTGTAACAGATGATGCAGTTGAGATAAGAAAGGTAAGTAATGAAACATTAGTGGGTTCAGCTCCAGGTGTAACAAAGTATTTCATAGAGCTAAGAGGTATCGGAATCATAGATGTTAAGACACTTTTTGGTGTAGAAAGTGTTAAGGAAACACAGGAAATCGATATGGTTATCAAGCTTGAGGACTGGAATAAGGATAAGGAATATGACAGGTTAGGTCTTGAAGAGGAATACACAGAGTATCTTGGCAATAAAGTCGTATGCCATTCGCTTCCAATACGTCCAGGACGTAATCTTGCTGTTATTGTAGAGGCAGCAGCGGTAAACCACAGACAGAAGAAGATGGGTTACAATGCAGCTAAGGAGTTATACAGAAGGGTCCAGGAAAACCTTATGAAAGGTGACGAAGAGGACGACCTTTAATTAAAATAATCAGATAACAGATTATGACTGGGGGTAAGTTTGTATGTGTGGTAATGATAATATAAGTAATGCAGGAATTAATAATGATAAAAGCATAGTACTTGGAATAGATATTGGTGGAACAACATGTAAGTGTGGAGTTTTTAGTGTGTCAGGAGAGCTTCTTTATAAGGATGAGATTCCAACAAGAAAGGATGAGGGTGGAAGCCTTATACTGGAAGATATAAAAAAACATATACCAGATATGTTGGAAGCAGTAGAAAAAGCAAGTGATGATATAGCCGGAGTAGGAATAGGAGTTCCAGGTGCTGTCAGGGATGATGGCACAGTTAACAAATGTGTCAATCTTGGATGGGGTGTGTTTAATGTGGCACAGACATTCAGTAAGATGACAGGATACAAGGTTAAGGTTGGAAATGATGCGAATATGGCAGCGCTTGGTGAGTACTGGATGGGAAGCGCAAAAGAGTACTCAAGCAGTCTTTTAGTTACACTTGGTACAGGTGTCGGCGGTGGTGTTATCATTGATGGAAAGCCTTTGTGCGGCTTCAATGGTGCAGCGGCTGAGATAGGCCACCTTCCTGTAGCTGATGAGGAGAAGGAGTATTGTAACTGTGGTAAGAGGGGCTGTCTTGAACAGGTGGCTTCTGCAACTGGCATAGTCAGAACAGCTGTCAGAATGCTTAGCGAATCAGATGAGCCGTCAGCGTTAAGGGATATTCCTTATATATCAGCTAAAGCCGTGTTTGATGAGGCAAAGAATGGAGATTCTGTTGCTTTAAAGGTTGTTGATTATATGTGCCGTTATCTTGGTAAAGGTCTTGCATGTGCTTCTGGTATGGTCGATACAGAGGTTATATGTATAGGTGGTGGTGTTTCAGCAGCAGGCGAATTTTTGTTAAGCAGAGTGGAAAAGTACTATAAGGAGTATGTGTTCCATGCTTCAAGAAACACTAAGATATTAAAGGCAACACTTGGCAACGATGCTGGTATGTATGGAGCAGCCAGACTTGTATTGAATGAGTAGAATGATGTGAATAATGAATATAGACAGGGAGTATGATAATACATGAATCAGAATGATTTGTTGGAAAAGCTTAAGGATATAGCAGGTGAATCACAGGTCAGAACAGATGAACCTATGAGCAGTCATACTACATTCAGAATAGGAGGCACTGCGGATTATTTCGTAATGCCTTCTTCTGTTGAAGAGTTACAGGCTATAATACGATTATTGAAAAAATCAGACATGAATTACTATGTTATAGGCAATGGGAGCAACCTTCTGGTAGGAGATAAAGGCTTCAGAGGAGTTATTATACAGCTTTCAGATGCTTTTGATAAAGTGGAGTATATTGATGATGTAACGGTAAAGGCTATGTCAGGCATGAAGCTGTCAAGGCTTGGAAACAGGCTTTCAGATAAAGGACTTGCAGGCTTTGAGTTCGCAACAGGTATTCCAGGAACGATAGGCGGGGCGGTCAGAATGAATGCTGGAGCTTATGGTGGAGAGATAAAGGATATTATTGTCAGTGCTGAGGTCTTAGATCAGAATGGTGATATCCATACGCTGGGTAAAGATGAGCTTGAACTTGGATATAGAACAAGCTGCATAATGAAATATGGATATATAGTAGTAAGTGCAACACTTAAGTTAAGTAAAGGCAATACTGATGAGATAAAAGAGAATATAAAAGAACTTTCACAAAAGAGAAGAATGAAACAGCCGTTAGAATATCCAAGTGCGGGAAGTACATTTAAAAGACCAGAGGGATATTTTGCAGCAAAGCTTATAGAGGATGCAGGACTTAAAGGTTTGTCAGCAGGTGATGCACAGGTGTCAGAAAAACATGCAGGCTTTGTTGTTAATAAAGGCAGGGCAACAGCAAAGGATGTATGTGAGCTTACAGATAAGATAAAAGAAGAGGTCTTAAAGAAGTCTGGCGTTAAGCTTGAGCTTGAGGTTGTTAAAATAGGAGAGTTCTAGATACAGGTTTTAGTCAGGAGCGAGGCAGTATATGAAGATTATTATAGTCACAGGTATGTCGGGAGCAGGCAAATCGACAGCGTTGAATGTTTTAGAGGATGAGGGATATTATTGTGTGGATAATATGCCTATATCTCTTATATCAAAGTTTGCAGAGCTTGCAGACTGCCAGAAGCAGAATAATGGATATAACAACATAGCACTTGGTGTAGACATAAGGAGTGGCAATTCACTTGCCGAGTTCGATTCCGTACTTGATTATATGAAAAGCAGGAAATATGATTATACAATTCTGTTTCTTGAGTCAAGTGATGATGTACTTATAAAAAGATACAAGGAAACGAGAAGGACACATCCGCTTGCTAAGGACGGAAGAGTGGATAAAGCTATACTGCTTGAAAGAGAGCAGCTGGGGTTTCTTAAACAAAGAGCAGATGTTATCATAGATACAAGCCAGCTTCTGACAAGAGAGTTTAAGGAAGAACTTGAAAAGATAGTGCTTGAAAGAAAAGAGTTTAACAACCTTATCGTTACAGTGTTATCTTTTGGGTTTAAGTATGGTATACCAGCTGATGCTGATATGGTGTTTGATGTAAGATTTCTCCCTAATCCATACTATGTTGAAGAGCTAAGACCGCTTACGGGTAATGATAAAAAGATACAGGATTATGTCATGAAAGCACCAGAGGCAGAAGAGTTCCTTGTGCGTGTAGATGGACTTATACAGTTTCTGCTTCCTAATTATGTCAAGGAGGGAAAGTCAAGCCTTGTCATAGCAGTTGGATGTACAGGTGGAAAGCATCGTTCGGTGACACTTGCCAATGCGATTGCAGACAGACTTTCAAAGACACCTTATGGCTGCAAGGTGGAACACAGGGATATAGAGAAGGATTCAAAGCGTAAGGGTTAAGAATTCATAAGAGTTTAATATTTAATGAAGCCATGGTCAAAAGCCCCGGCTTTGATACAACAAATGCAGGGTGTACCCTTGTATAGCAATATAAGAAATGGAGATAATTAATGTCGTTTTCTTCAGATGTTAAGGAAGAGCTGAGTGCAAGGCTTGATTCGGCAAGACACTGCCAGATAGCTGAGTTTGCAGCTATTATGGGAATGTCGGGACGTATAAGACGTTCATCGGGTGGTGAGATGCAGGTTGAACTGCTCACTGAAAATGAGGTTGCCAGATACAAGTTTATTGTACTTTTAGAGACTATATTTGATATAGATTCCTCAGATATATTATATATATCCGAGAGCAGCAGGGATACAAGCATAAGAATATGTGACCAGAAGCAGGTCGCAAAGATATTACAGACACTTAAGTGGGCAGATGATACATTTGAACATATAGAACCAGTATTCGTGGACCCAAGAATAGTACAGAAGGATTGCTGCAAAAAAGCATTTATAAGAGGAGCTTTTATAGCCGCAGGCTCAATAAGTGACCCTAATAAGTTTTATCATTACGAAATAGTATGTGATTATGAAGAAGATGCAGAGTGTGTTAAAGATATGCTTTGCTTTTTTAATCTTGATGCAAAGGTTACGCAGCGTAAGAATAATTATATAGTCTATATGAAGGAGGGCAGCAATATAACAGATGCCCTTAATCTTATGGGAGCATATGTTTCCCAGATGGAGCTGTATAATGTCATGATTCTTAAAGAGATGAGAAATGATGTTAACAGGAAGGTTAACTGTGAAACGGCGAATCTTAATAAGACAATATCAGCGGCAGTCAAGCAGACAAGAGATATTGAGTATATAAGAGATACAGTAGGACTTTCAAGCCTAAAGGAAGGACTTTACCAGGTAGCAAAGATACGTCTTGAACATCAGGATATGAATCTTAAGGATATAGGAGAGCTTCTTGATCCGCCTGTGGGAAAGTCCGGGGTTAATCACAGACTAAGAAAGATAAGCGAAATGGCAGATGAGATAAGGGCTGCCAGGCAGGGGTATTGACAACAAGCGTATAATAAAACTTAGGCGGGGCATATTTATGATAGATATAAAGATGTTGACAGAACTATTATAATGCTGCAGTCGGATGTAAGAAAGGTTTCTGCATATAAGGCAGAAATGCAGGAGATTATATACAGTAAGGATATAATGGAGGATAATGAGATGACAAAAGTAGATATTATTTCAGGATTCTTAGGAGCTGGAAAGACAACTCTTATAGCTAAGCTTTTAAAGGAAGCATTTCCAGGAGAACAGGTAGTTCTTATAGAGAATGAGTTTGGCGAAATCGGAATAGATGGTGGATTCTTAAAGGAATCGGGTGTAGAGATAAGAGAGATGAATTCAGGATGTATATGCTGCTCTCTAGTAGGTGATTTTGGTACATCACTTAAGGAAGTAGTTGAAAAGTATCATCCAGACAGAATTATCATTGAGCCATCTGGTGTTGGTAAGCTTTCAGATGTTATAAAGGCAGTTAAGGATCTTCATATTGAGAATGAAATCAGGCTGAACAGCGCATCGACTGTAGCAGATGCATCTAAGGTAAAGGTATATATGAAGAACTTTGGTGAGTTCTTTAACAACCAGATTGAGCATGCAGGAACTATTATTCTTAGCAGAACACAGAATGTTTCAGAGGCTAAGTTAAAGACAGATATAGAACTTATCAGATCACTTAACAAGGATGCACATATTATTACAACTCCTTGGGATGATATTAATGGTAAGCAGATTCTTGATGCAATGGAAAATGTTACTAATCTTGAGCTGGAGATGCTTGCAGAAGCAGCAGCTAAGGCAGCAGAGGAACATGAACATGAGCATCACCATGACCATGATGGAGAGTGTGGCTGCGGACATGACCACGATCACGAGCATGAGCATCATCACGATCATGACGGAGAGTGTGGCTGCGGACATGACCACGATCACGAGCATGAGCATCATCATGACCATGACGGAGAGTGTGGCTGCGGACATGACCACGATCACGAGCATGAGCATCACCACGACCATGACGGAGAGTGTGGCTGCGGACATGACCATGATCACGAGCATGAGCATGAGCATCACCATGACCATGACGGAGAGTGTAGCTGTGGACATGATCATCATCATGGACATCATCATGCTGATGAGGTGTTTACAAGCTGGGGTGTAGAGACTCCTGATAAGTATGATAAGGAAACACTCTCAGAGATACTAAGAAAGCTTTCTGAAACAGATGATTATGGTGATATATTAAGAGCAAAGGGTATGCTTCCTACACCAGAAGGTAAGTGGATGTTCTTTGATCTTGTACCAGAAGAATATGAAATCCGTGATGGTGAACCAGAAATCACAGGCAGAATATGCGTTATAGGAGCTAAGCTCAAGGAAGATGCTCTTAAAGAGTTATTCAATGTATAAACTAAGTTTTTAAATAGTGCAGTCCATGTTTTGCACATAATGACATGGGCTGCATTTTTAGGATTTATAAAAATATATGGCAGAAACAGCATAAATATAAGAAAAGAGGTAAAATATGGCACAGGAAGAAGAATATCAGATTCCAATATTCTTAATAAATGGACAGCTTGACAGTGGTAAAACAAGATTTATCCAGGATACAATAGCAATGGGTCAGTTTGCAGAAGCTAAGAATAAGCTTCTTATTGTATGCGAAGAAGGTGAAGAAGAATATAGTGAGAAGCTTTTAAAGGACAATGGTGTAGATATGGTTGTCCTTGAAAAGGAGGAGCTTACAGAAGAAAAGCTGAATGAGCTTGATAAAGAATATGATCCATGGATAGTTATAGTTGAATATAATGGTATGTGGGATCCAGCTCTTATTATGGCAACAGCCAAGCCAAGAGGATGGGATATATATCAGTCTATTACGCTTGTAGATGCAGCTTCGTTTAATCTTCAGTGGAATAATATGAGGTCTATCGTAGCAGAAACAGTTAAGTATGCCGATATGGTTATATTTAACAGATGCAAGTCTGGTATGGATCTTGGAAGCTACAGAAGAAGTATGAGAGCGCTTAACAACACACTTCAGATAGTATTTGAGGATGATAAGGGTGAAATGATGTCTATAGCAGAACAGCTTCCTTATGATGTGAATGCTGATGTTATAGAAATAGATGATGCTGATTATGGCATATGGTATATGGATGTATCAGAAAGACCAGATGTGTATGTTGGCAAGAAAGTAAGATTTAAGGGACAGGTACTTAAGAATAAATACTTTAAAGATAAGAATTTCGTTCCAGGACGTAAAGTTATGACATGCTGCGCAGAGGATACTCAGTTTATTGGTTATATCAGCTTCTATAATGACATTGCTTCATTGGAAAACAGGCAGTGGATAACTGTTACAGCAACTGTTAAGGTTGAATTCCAGATGGCATATAAGAAAAAGGGTCCTGTTCTTTATGTAGAAAAGATAGAGCCAGCAGAACCACCAGTGGAAGAGATGGTGTATTTCTAATATGATACAGGATATATTTCCAAAAGTTTTATATAACCAGTATGTAGAGTGCAGTCCATGTGATAACGATATTATATTTTTCTTTAAGGGTTCATCACTTCTTGCAAGGTATGAAGGAGAAGATGTACTTGTATATCCACAGTACAAGGAGTTCGTTCTGGGGATAAACAAGGCGGATAACAAGGATACAGTGGATAACTATACATTTGTTTATCTTCTGTCAGTGGATGATACAAGATATTTTCTTGCAAGAAAGAGCGGTGAGCTGCTTAAAGGCCAGTATATTGGCGAAATGGCTGACTCAGACATACATAAAGAATATGATACAGTTATTGACGGCTTTGATTTTGTCGGAGTTAATTCTTTTAGAAAGGCTGAGCCAAAGGCGCAGGCATTTGCAGCTATAACAGCATTTCATATATACGGATGGTACAGGGATAATCACTTCTGTGGAAGATGTGGTAAGCCAACTATTCACGATGACAGGGAACGTATGTTAAAATGTCCGTCATGTGGCAATATGATATATCCTAAGATATGTCCGGCGGTTATAGTAGCAGTAACGGACCATGACAGGATTCTTCTTACGAAATACGCGGGAAGGACATATAGGAATTATGCACTTATAGCAGGCTTTAACGAAGCTGGTGAGACACTTGAGCAGACAGTCAAAAGAGAAGTTATGGAAGAAACGGGGCTTAAGGTTAAGAACATAAGATACTATAAGAGCCAGCCATGGGGATTGTCAGGTTCGATACTTTCAGGCTTTTATTGTGAGCTTGATGGTGATGATACGATAACACTTCAGGAGGAAGAGCTTTCACTTGGTAAGTGGGTGAAGGCAGAGGAACTTTCGCTTGAAGATGATGGAATAAGCCTTACAAGGGAAATGATACTTAAATTCAGGGAGGATTGCCTGACTGAATAAAAATACGCTGGATTCCTGCAGGAATCCAGCATATTTTTTTTATAATAGCAGTTTTATGTTAATTTTTATAATTTTTAAAACATATGTTAATATCAACATTTCCAGATACACCAGGTACCGTACCAGTGCTTGTGTACTGCCACATAGTATATTTATATGGATAGTAAGGAGCTGCAGTCTGATATCCTGCGAACCACTTGTCGTAAGATTCAAGACGGTTAAGTTCAACATTGTCCATAAAGTACAAGAGATTACTATATATGAGCGGTGTGTATCCGGCAGCCTTTATGGTAT
>ERZ1034949.1359-NODE-1359-length-11333-cov-4.070491_pt1 | contig 11333 bp, 15 predicted proteins | sample MGYA00520590_ERZ1034949 | MGnify/ENA primary metagenome ERZ1034949 (study PRJEB33766, sample SAMN09781752) | gut metagenome | biome: gut microbiome | host: Homo sapiens | place: Madagascar | study: EMG produced TPA metagenomics assembly of the PRJNA485056 data... | reverse complement strand
GCAGGGCGGCGCAGGTCAGCTCGGTGGGCTCCAGCGTCAGATAATCCTGCCGCAGGCTGATTTCTCCGCGCAGCGGCGCAGCCGCCGCAAAGCCCAGCGCCGTGTCAAACAGCTCGATCTTATACACGCACCGTCACCTCCACAAAGCCCTGCGGCACGCTGAGGCCGTCGTGCGACAGCACCAGGCGGCTTTCGCCGGGCGGCAGGGTGAGAAAGCGCTCGGTGGAAAAGTCGCTGTCCTGATAGCGGTCGGCCGCAAACACGCCGTCGGCGGTGTACTCGGCCAGCTCCATGTGCAGCGGGTTGCCGTCCACGATCAGCTGCCGCCCGGCCAGCACGCTGCCGTTCAGGCGGCCGCTGCTGTGACGGCCGCTGCCGGTGTACAGCGTCCACACCGGGTTGCGCACCGGGCCGAAAATGTGGATGCGGCAGCTGCCGGGCAGGCTGCCGTTGCGCAGCAGAATGCTGCCCGCCTGCGCCGCCCGGTAGGCGTACGGCCAGCCGTAGGCATAGCGCTTTCCGCCCTCGGCCGCGCTGGTGCGGTATTCCTGCCGCCGGATGTACCACGGCGACGCGCCCGCAAAGCTCATGGGGCAGATCAGGCGGCGGCTGGCCGCGTCGATCTCGCCCTTTTCCACCGTCAGCAGGCCGTCCAGATACTGCCAGACCTGCAGCGGGCAATAGCCCAGCGTCAGCCCGCCCACGCGGGCAAAGCGCAAAAACCGCTCGTATGCGGCATAGTCGGCAAACACCAGCTCGCCGGTGACGGCGGGCTGCTGCTCGCTTTGGTCAACGGCGGCCCAGGCATCCCCCGCACGCTGCCAATCGGCCTGCGTGCCGAAGCCCAGCCCGGCGGGGTCGTGCAGGAACGCCTCCGGCTGCATGAGGTCGAACGTCTCGCCGTTCGCGTTGGTCAGGCTGAATTTTCTCATACGCCGTACAGCCTCCCCAGCTGGCGGTTGAGGTCGCGCACCACGGCCGCCCCCTGCGCGTGGGTATACCCGTAAAAGCTGGCCTGCAGCTGCACGGTGGTGCCCGGCTGCGGCCGGTCGCCCGAAAGCGGCGTAACGGTGGTATACCCGGCGTTGACGGTCAGCAGCTCCGGCCCGGCCTCGCCGACGATGGCGCTGCCGCGCAGCAGCGTGCCGCCCTTTGCCATCATGGGCAGCTGCGTCACCGGGGCCTTGCCGCCCGTGCGGGTCTGCCCCCTGGCCTGTGCGGCGCGCGCCTGCATGGCGGCGGCATACTCCGAGGGGCCCACGCTGACCTTATCGGCCAGACCCAGCCACTCCAGCAGCTTGTTGATGCCCGCCTGCAGGCTTTCGCCCAGCGTGCGCAGCAGCCCGGTAACTGCCGTTACCGCACCCTTGACGATCTCCGCCAGACCGTCCCAGACGGCCTGCCAGTCGCCGGTGAACACCCCCTGCAGAAAGGTCAGCACACCGCCCAGCACCTGCTGCACGCCCGACCAGATCTGCCGCAGATCAGCCAGGAAGCTTTCGTTGTCGTCGCTGCACAGCAGCAGCGCCGCCCCCAGCGCGGCCAGCAGCCCGATGATAAGCCCGATGGGGTTGGCCATCAGTACCGCGTTGAGCACACCGGCGGCCTGCGTCAGCACGCCGACGGCCTGCGCCGCGGGCGCCAGCACGGCAATGAACGCCGCCAGCCCCACCAGCACGGTCTGACCGGTGCCGTCCAGCCCGGACAGCCAACCGGCCAGCTGCTGCACGGCTGCCGCCGCCTTTTCCACCAGCGGCAGCAGCTGCGCGCCAAGCTCGATGCCGGCGTTTTTCAGCTCGTTGAGGCCCTTTTTCAGCTTTTGCGAGGCGGTGCCCGTCACCTTGCCGAAAGCCTTGTCCGTCGCCCCGGCGCTGGCGGTCATCTGCTGCAGCACGGCGTCGTATTCCTCGCCCGCGCCGCGGGCCAGCACCATGGCGGCGCTGCCGCCCTCCACCGAGCCGAACAGATCCTTGAGCGTTTTGCCGTCGGCCTGCGCGCTCTCGCTGAGCAGGCCGAGGATCTCGGTCGTCGAACGTCCCTCTGCTTTCAGGGCGGTGAAGCCCTGACCGGTCAGCTCGCGCAGGGTCTTGTCGGTCACGCTGCCCGCCTTGGTCAGCTCGTTGAGCATGGCCTTGAGGTAGGTGCCCGCTTCGGCGGTGGCAATGCCGTTTTTGGTCAGCACGGCATAGCCGGTGCTCAGCTCCTCCAGCCCGAACCCCGCGGCCGAGGCCACGGGGATCACCTTGCCCATGCTGGCCGCCAGCTCGTCCACCGTGGTCTTGCCCAGATTCTGGGTGGTGATGAGCAGGTCGCCGATGGCCCCGGCCTCGGAGGCGCTCAGGCCGTAGCCGTTGATCGCCGTGGTCAGCACATCCACCGCCTTGGCGGTATCGGTAAAGCCGCCCTTTGCCAGACGGATGGCATCGACGGTAAAGGCGATGGCGTCGGCGCTGTCCACGCTGGCCGAAATGGCGCTGTAGACGCCCTCTGCCATATCGGCGGCCGCCACGCCGGTCTCATCGCTGGCCACCAGCAGCCGCTGGCGGTAATCGTCCACATCCGTGACGCTTTCATCCAGCAGGGTGGAAAGCTTGGCGAACGAATCCTCAAACCCGGCGGCCGAGGTGACGGCAGCCGTCAGCAGCCCCGCCGAGGCGGCCGAGACCGCCGCCGTGGCGCGGGCCATCTGCCGGGCCTTGCCGCCGATGCTCTCGCAGGCGGCGCCCAGCTGCTGCAGCGCCGTGTGGCTGCTTTTCAGCTGCGATTCCTGACGGTTCAGCTCGGCCGTGGTGGCGACCACCTCGCGCCGCAGCGCGTCGTACTGCTCGCTGCCCAGCTTGCCGCTGCGCAGCTGCTCCTGCGCCTGACGGTCGGCCTCCCGCAGGGCCGCCAGCTTTTCCTTTGTCTGCTGCACGCTCTGGCCCAGCAGCCGCTGCTTTTGGGCCAGAAGCTCGGTGTTGGTCGGGTCCAGCTTCAGCAGGCGCTCGACATCCTTCAACTGGCTTTGGGTCGCGCGCAGATCGCGGTTGACGCCGGAAAGCGCCTTGGAAAGCCCGGCGGTATCGCCGCCGATCTGAATGGTAATGCCCTTTCCCCGGTCTGCCAAGCCGTGTCACCCCCTGCCGAAAAATGCGTAAATATCCTCCTGCGTGGCGCGGCAGGGGTAGCTTTCCCTGTCGTTGCCGCGCTCGATGAGCATGTCGTACACCATGCCCGGGCTCATGCCCGCCAGCGCCTCATCCGAAAGCCCCAGCTCGGCGCAGCGCAGCATGAACGCCGCGCCGGTCGCCTCGCGGGTGGTGGGCCTTATTTTTTTTTTGGCGTTGCCGTGGTCGCCTGCGCGCCGCCCCACAGCGCCAGCACGGCGGGCAGCGCCTCGTACACATCCAGCACGCCAGGGATGGAATCCAGCCATTCCTCCGGCGAATCCGGCACGGGCTCTCCGGCGTGGCGCAGCATCAGCCAGGCCACGTTTTCAAAAATGGTCAGGTCCAGCGCCGAAAGCTGCGCGGCCTGCCGCTGCTCCTCCGTGGCATCCTGCGGCAGGTCGGCAGCCTTGCGGCACGCCTGGGAAAGCCGGGTCATATCGCGGATGAGGTCGCGCCCGAAGCGGCTGCGGTACAGCCGCGGGATCAGCGCGGAGGCCTTCATCCGCATGGCCCGGCCGCCGATCGTCACTGTCTGCTCCATACTGCCTTCGCGGGGCGTCAGCCCGCCGCGCCCTCCTTATACACCGCGTCAAACCAGCCGCTGCGGGTGCCCGCCGGGGTCTGCGCCGTCGTGCGGGCATGGGTCACGCCGTCCAGCGGCAGCGGGGCCGCGCTCAGATCAAAGCTGCGGGTCTGCGGCTCTCTGGTCTCGGTGCTGGTCGCCGCGCCCGCGCCCGGGCGGCTGGCCGAGCAGTTGTACATGACGTACAGCTCATTGTCGGCGTCGCCGTCGATCTGATACAGCAGCGCAAAGGCGGCGGGCTGCACGTCGGCGTGCTCGGTCAGCACCTTACTGGTCTCGCCCAGCGTATAGCCCCAGATATCCTGCAGCATTTTGTCGGGCACGCGGGCCAGCTCGAGACTGCCGGAATAGCCGTTGTTCGACACGGTCTGATAGTACACCACGCCGTCGGCATAAAACGGCGTCACCTCGCCCTGCGGATCCAGCGTCAGCGTCACTGCGCCGGGCACATGCACCGGCGTGGCCCACGCAGGCGACGTGCCCGCGCTGCTCAGCACCGCGTAATGGACGTTTTTCAAATTGAACTGCACACGGTTTTCGTTTGCCATCTGGCTTTTTCCTTTCCGTATCACCCGGCCGACGGCCGGAAAAATGAGAGAGGCGCGGCCCGATCAGACCGGCCGCGGCCCCGTTACAGCTGCGCCGTATACACCGACAGGCAGCATTCCTCCTCTGGCAACAGCTCCTCCTGCCGCTGCCACACCGTACCGGCCAGCGCCTGCTCTGCCGCCGCCTGCGCGGCGGGATCCGGCCCGCGGGTATACAGCTCCAGCGAAATGACCGGCGCGCTGTAATACACCTCGCCGTCGGCGGCAAAATTGTTGGCGCGCACCACCCGGTACACCGCATAGGGCAGCGGCGGGGCCTGCGCCGACGGCCACGCCGGGCAGGCGGAGGGCAGCCCGGCCGCCGTCAGCCGCGCATGCAGCTGCTGCAAGGTCATCGTATCATCACCCGCACTTTCGCGTTCAGTCGTTCGGCGATCTCCTCCTGTGCCCGCACCAGATGCGGGCGGGCAGCCACCCGGCGGCGGCCGTTTGTGCCACGCACGGCGTGGCCGTACTCCAGCAGGTGGGCCAGCTGCGGCCGCCTGCCGTTATAGATCTCTACCCGGATGCTCTCGGCGCTTTCATAGGCCGTCCGGCTTTTCCAGCCGCGGGCATACGCCCCGGTGCGGCGCGGCGAAAGCGTCTGCACCGTGCGCGCGCCCTCGGCCCCGGCGGCCGTGACGGCGCTTTTCATCCGCTGCGCCGCGCCCTGCGCGGCGGCGGCAAGCTCCTGCTGCACGGCAGCCGCCAGCTGCCGCGGCTCCACCGCGCTCACAGCCCCACCCGGCGTTCCAGATACAGCTCCAGCCGGTCGTCCTTTGCATGGTAGGTGCGGTATACGCCGTAGCGCACGCCGTCCAGCTCGGCGGCATCCTCGCCGTTGTAATCCGGCGCAAACAGCGTGACGCGCCACTGCGGGGCCAGCCCCAGCTGCCCCGCGGCCGCCCATTCGGCGCGGCTGACGCTCTCCACGCTGCAGAACACCTGGCGCGCCGTCTCCTGCGGCAGGCAGCGGCCGTCCGCCGTCTGCGTGCCGGTGCGGCTGAGCAGCCGCAGCACGTTATCCCTCTGCAAGGCCGTCCCCCCAATCGGTATAGCCGGTGGCCATCTGCAGCTGCGCCTTCTGCTCGTCATAGGCGGCCTTCAGGCGGGCCGGGTCCTCCGGCTCGCCGAAGTGCAGCCGCGCATAGGTCAGCACGGCGCGCAGCACCAGCGGGTCGTCCGCCTGCGGCGGCGTCACCCCGGCAAGGCCGAGGTCGGCCAGCGCGGCCGCGATCAGATCCTGCAGCTCGGTATCAAAGGCGTTGGTGCGAATGCGCAGCGACAGCCGCAGCTTTTCCAGCATGGCGCGCCCCTCAGGTGCCGCTGGCGGGCGTGCTGCTGGCCGCCTTGACGGTCAGCTGGGCAAAGGCCTCGCCGTCGATCAGGCAACCCTGCCCGCGAACATAGCCGCTGTAGGTGGTGACGTGCTTTTTGATGTCGCGGTCGCTTTCGATCATGGCATCCTGCACCAGATTGTAGACGAACTTTCCGGCGTCGCCCACCAGCAGCACATCCTCCGCCACGGCGTCCTCGATCCGGATGGGTGCGCCGAACAGCGTGCCGACGCCGCCCGGCTGGGCCGACGGTTGGAAGATGGGCCTGCCCGTGGTATCGACCATACCGGCCAGGTGGTTATACACCGTCGCGCGGGTGGCGTACACGCTGACATTGCTCACCCGCTTGAGGCAGGCAAACGTTTTGGCCAGCTCGGCATAGGTGACCTTGCCCACGGTCGCCGTGGTCAGCTTGCTGGCGGTGGGCAGGCTGGCCTGAATTTCGGTCACGGCATCCTCGGCCATGGCACGGCCCAGCTCGCGCGCGATCTCCGCCGTCAGGTACTGCTCCAGCGCGCCCAGGCTCATTTTGCCCAGCGCATAGCTGACATCAACATGCTTGGAAAAATCCTTGCCGGAGAGGGTGACCTTGGAAAAATTGTTCTTTTCGTCGTCGTTGGCTGTGCCCTCGGTCACCTTTTTGGCCTTGCCCTGATAGATGATGTCGTGGACGGCCACCTCCAGCACCGTGCCGGTGCGGTAGATGGTGGCGCCCTGCAGGATGCTGTGCTCACCGCTGACGGCATCCCAGATCTTATCCGCCATGGCCGTCGGCAGCACTGCGCCGCCGTCGGTCGTGGTATGCACATAGGCGGCGCGCTCCTCCCTGGTCCACTGGTCCTCCATCCCGTTCAGCCGCTTGAGAAAGGCCGTGCGGTACTCGGCGCTGGCGGGGCCAAAGGGCTTTTCGGCGGCGGGGGCGGCAAAGCTGCGCACCTCGCGCCCGGCCCCGGCGGCCACCTGCCCGCGCAGCTGGGCGCGGCGCAGCTCTTCGGCCGTCTGCGGGCTGTCCGCCTGCTCGCAGCCGGGCGCTGCGGCCTGTTCGGTGTGTACGGTCTGCATTCTTTCTTCCTCCATGGTGTCCTCCTCTGCTGTTGCGTTGTGTCGGGTCTCCCCGGTCTGTAAGGCCGCCCGCGCGGCGATCTGCGTCGTCGGGTAGGCGGGCCGGTCAACGGCTGCCACATCGTACAGCCGCTGAATGCGGGTAATGCGCCGTGTGCGGGCAGCCGTATCATAGGTGCTGTCGGCCACGGCAAAGGCAAAGCTCATTTTGTCGATGTAGCCGCCGCGGATCTCCTCATACAGCCGCCGCCCGGCCTCGGTGCCGGAAAGCTCGGCCTGTATCCACAGGCCGTCCGGCCGCAGGCTCAGCGTCAGCGTGCCGTTGCGCGTGCGCGCCACCGGCTTTCCGGTGTGGTTGTAGTACATCATGACGTCGCTCATATCCGCGCCGTCAAAGGCCCCGGCCGCGATCACCTCGCGGTATTCGGCCCCGCCGTCGGTGCACAGCACGGTCGGCTGCTCCAGCACGGCGGCGCAGCCCTCCACCCGCATGCCCTCGGCGCCGGCGGCCCGCATTTCAAAGGTCCTTGTGCTCTGCGTTGTCTGCATCTGCGTTTTTCTCCTCCCCCAGCAGGGCGTATTCGCCGCGGATGGTATAGGCCCGCCCCTGCCCGTCCGGCAGCGGCGGCAGGTTCCATATCTCGCGTATCTCATCCCTGCACATGATGCCGCGGTCGGCCATCTGGGCCGAGACCGCCAGCTTTTCGCTGTTGCTCATATACTGCAGCCGGTTGGCCGTCGCCATGATGCGCGCCCCGGCCGCCTGCTCGCGCGGCGAGAACAGCATATTGGTCACGCACTCGGAAAACTGAATGGCGAACGGCTCGACCGCGCCTTCATAAAAGGCGCTCCAGGCGTCGCCGAACGCCTTGTTCTGCAGCACTGCCTCGTTGACGCCGAAATAGTTGTACACGTTGCGGTTGATGGCCTCCATCTGGGCGGCGTCCACCACATACGGCTTGCTTTCGATCTGCCGGATGTCGGCGTAGGTGTTGGGAAACAGCAGCACGCCGCCCTCGCCCTGCAGGTTTTCACGGTTGAAGCGGCGGCGCTCGTTGGCCAGATCCGCCGGGCTGGCGAAATTGTTGACCCGCGCCATAAAGCGGAAGGTCGCCGCGCTGCGCACGGCCTCGGCGATGCCCTGATCCTGCAGGGAGGCCAGCTCCATGGTCGGGGTCAGCGCAAGGTTGCTGCTGCCGAAATAGTCGTCGGCATACTGAAACCGGGTGAGCACGGCGCAACTTTGCATTTCTACGGCGGCACACTGGCCGTCCGAAAACTCATACCGCAGGTACGGCTGCCCGGCGTACTCCACCACGGTGCAGCGCGACGGCAGCACCGGAAACATCCCCACGGTGCGCCCGAACAGATCCAGCACCGGCACCACAAAGGCCGTGTTCTGAATATCCAGAATGGTGGACAGCCGATAGAGGAACTGCCCCCAGGTCTGCCAGTCGTTAGGCGCGCGGCGCAGCTGCCGCGCCAGCGTCGGCTGCGCCGTGCCCAGCACCTGCACCGTCAGCTTGCTGATGTGGTTTGCCCGCGCGTGCACCGCCGCGCGCACCAGCTGGCTTTCGTACAGCTCGCCGCCCCAGCTGGTGAAGGCCGGGCGGTATGCCGTCAGCGTCTGCCACGCCTCGGCGGCGGGCAGCCTTCTGGGCCGCCCGAAAATTTTGTCAAATAGCCCCATGGCGCGCCCCCTTTCTCTGCTTAGAGTACCACAGCCCGCGGCTGGCTTTCCATGGCGGCTTCGCCCGGCCGCCGCGCGGCGGGGCGGGGCGGTCAGCTGCCGCCCTGCTTTGGGCCGTTGCGCAGCTGGCCGCCGATCTCGGCAAACCACTTCTGCCGCACGGCCATGGCGTCCAGCAGGGCAGCCGCGCCGTCGATATGGGCGTTTGCCTGCAGCTTGACCGGCCGCAGGCGGCCGCTGTCCGCATCGATGCGCACGGCGGTATCCAACAGGTGCATTTTCAGCAGGTCGTTGTCGCCGATGTTCAGCCTGCCGTCGTTCAGCAGGCCCTCCACCTCCCGCAAAACCGGCGTCAGGTTGGTGCCCTGGTACACGTCATCCATGTGAAAGCCGTACTGCTGCATCTGCTGCACCAGATACTGCGCGGTGTAGCGGTCGTACCCCACCTGCAGCGGGTAAAGCTGCCAGCGCTCCACCAGCTGGCAGAACCAGGCAAAGCAGTCGTGATAATCGACAAAGCTTTCCCCCGAAGGCTGCAGCAGCCCCCGCCGCACATACACGTCATACGGCAGGTTATCACGCGCCTGGGCGTCGGCCAGCCGCGCCGCGGGCAGAAAGAACCGCGCCAGCACATGCAGCCGTCCGTCCTTTTCCACCACCACGCAGCAGGCCGTCAGATCCGTGGTGCGCGACAGGTCGATGCCGCCCACACAATAGCAGCCGCGCAGCTCTTCCAGCCGGATGGGCGGGCCGCAGGCCTTTTCCACCGCCTGCGCGCTGACCCACGCCTGGCTGCTGTTCTGGCGGACGTTGCAGTATTTGGCCAGAAACTCCGCTTTGGCGGGCAGGCTCTCGCGGGCGATGGCCAGCTCCTCCTCCAGATAGGCCCACGGCACGGAGACCCCCAGATTGGGGTTTGCCTTGGCCAGCTCGGCCCGGTCGTCCCACTTTTCCACATCGTCGATCTGATACAGCAGCGGCAGCAGACGCTTTTCGCGGCTGTCGCCCAGCAGCAGGCGGGTGCTGCGGCGCAGCAGCTCGTCATACACGCCGTCGCTGGTGTAGCCGCTGGTGCTCAGCGACAGCAGCAGCGGCTGCCGTCGGCTGCCGCGGCCGCTTTTCAGCACGTCGTACTGCCGCAGGCCCGCCTCGCCCGGCCAGCTGGCGATCTCGTCGCAGATGGCCAGGTGCGGGTTATACCCATCGCTCTTTTTGGCGCTGAACGCGATCTTCTTCACCGTGCTGTTGGTCTGCGCCACGTAATAATCGCTTTTGCGCCGCCGAGTCAGGGCGGCCAGCTCCGGCTCGGCCAGCACCGTCTGCCCAAAGCAGCTGTACACGATGTCCGCCTGATCCAGCTTCGGGGCCACGCAATAGATCTCCGCGCCGTACTCGCCGTCCAGATACAGGCAGCAGGCCATGACGGCGGAGGCCAGCAGCGTTTTGCCGTTCTTGCGCCCCACCACCAGCACCACCTCGCGGAAATAGCGCCTGCCGTCCGCTTCCACCAGCCCGAAGATCAGCGACAGCGCGGCCTTCTGCCACAGCTCCAGCTTCAGCAGGTCGCTGCGCCCGCGCGAATGGTGGCAGAAGCCCTCGACAAAGCGGATGGCGCGGTCGGCCTTTTCCGCATCCAGCCGGTATTCGCCCGCCGCGCGCCCGGCCTCGATGCGCTCATACAGCAGCCGCACCCACCGCCCGACGGTGACGCGCCCTTCCTCCATGGCGCGGCGGTATTCGCGGATGTAATCATTCATCCGCCGGGCTGCCCTGCAGCAGCTGCGCCAGCCGTCCGCCGTTCTTCTCCGGCGGCGTCAGCTCGTTCAGCTGGCGGATGATGGCCTGATAGTTCTTGTCCAGCTTGACAAACAGATCCGCCGCCGGGCGCGTGCGCTGGTACGGCTCCACCTTGTCCGACTGGCTGAACATCTCCAGCAGGCCGTTTTCGCGCAGGTCGCGGTTCAGCGCATCCAGCTGCACCCGCAGCCGGGCCGCCTGCGCGATCAGCCCCTGCACCACGGCGAACTGGTTCTCCGACAGGCCGCTGTAAATTTCGCTCAGCCGGGCGATCTCACTTTTCTCGGTTATCCGTTTCGGCATCCACATGCTCCTTTTCTGTGCTGTGCGCGCATTCCGGCGGCAGCTCTTCCGGCGGCAGGCGCAGCTGGTTCAGCGCCCGGCGGTGCAGGCGATAGATCCACCGCTCGTCGGTGTGCAGCTCCTGCGCGATGGTCGGCCAGCTTTGCCCCAGCAGATAGCGCCGGTGCAGCAACCGCCGCAGCCGCGCATCCGGCAGGGCGTCGACGACGGCGGCGGTCTGCTCCCGCAGGGCCGCGCAGCGGCGCACCTGCTCTGCCAGACGGTCGCAGGCCGCCCGCTGGCGCTGGCGGGTCTCCGGCGCGCCGCGCAGCCGCGGCGCCAGACGCTGCCTTTCGGCCGTCAGGGCGCGCAGCTCTTCCTCCAGCTCCCGCTGTTCAAACACGGCGCTGCGGCAGCGCTGCAGCCATGCCTGCTTTTCCTCAATGCGCACGGTCGTTTCCTCCGCTGTCCAGCGCCCACGCCAGCACCTCAAAAAGCGCCGTCAGCACCACTGCCAGCAGGGCAAGCGCCGCAGGGCGCGGCAGCCCCCACGCCGCGGCGGCACGCAGCAGCCCCACGCTGCCGCCGCAGACGGCCGCCAGCACGGAAAGCCCCGCCGTACAGACCGGCAGCGCCGCCAGAAGCCGCCGCCCTTTTCGGTTTTGCCTCATTCTCTGACCTCCCTGTTTTGTCAAAGCAGCGCTGCCCGCGGCAGCCGCTGCGCATACCCGCCCCGGCCATTGTACCGGCTGCCGCCATCCGGCAGCAGCGCAGCGTCCCGGCCGCCGGTCCGGGCCGTCGGCGCAGACTTCCTCCGAGGATCGCCTCACAAGGCGGCCGCCGCCC
>ERZ1034949.1358-NODE-1358-length-11335-cov-27.201862_pt1 | contig 11335 bp, 7 predicted proteins | sample MGYA00520590_ERZ1034949 | MGnify/ENA primary metagenome ERZ1034949 (study PRJEB33766, sample SAMN09781752) | gut metagenome | biome: gut microbiome | host: Homo sapiens | place: Madagascar | study: EMG produced TPA metagenomics assembly of the PRJNA485056 data... | reverse complement strand
ACAAACATTAATAAAATTCAAATAGAATCATTTATATTACTATAGTTCATCGGGATTTTTAAGGCAAAGGCTCACAAACAAGCGTGTAATTAGCGCTGTCTGTGAGCCTTTATTTGGTGTATGAGCCTTTACCTTAATGCCCGACGCGGGACGCGTCGCCCCCATTAGTGCTTGCGTTTGGTGCTTGCGTTTGCTGCTTGCGTTTAGTACTTGCGTTTAGTACTTGCGTTTAGAGCTTGCATTTGATGGTAGCGGGACCTTTACCATACTACAAAAACTTTACTTGCCGAGTATCTTACATCTTACACTAACACGTTACAACTCATTGGTTATCAATACTTTGTTCAGTGTAAGATACTGCAAATTCCACCTACACACAACCTACACACCCCACATGCTGCCACACGGCACAAGCACGGGAGAAGAATATTACGGTATAGGGGAGCAGAAAAGTCTGTTGCTCCGACAGATTTCTCTACGTCCCTGTGGCGTAAAACCCACCGCATACGACAAAACTGACTGCGAGGCAGCGAGGTGCAATGTGTAAGATGTATGCAGGAGAGTGTAAGATGCTTTGAACTTATCTTACACTCTTGAAACATCTGTATATCAATCTGTTACGTACAAAAAGTGTAAGATGGCAGTAAAAGCACACACTCTTTTACATGAGGGATGACGGCGAGGGGACAAATATTTGTGTACAAATTGTACACTTTTTTGTGGGGTGCAATGCCTTGGTGTTACCTTTGCAGCACTTTACTTTTGTACTACCCCAAATTGTATTGACTACCATGAAACGAATGCTTAACAGAATGCTGCGCTATGCCGATGCCATTGTGAAACGTGGCGTTGACAAACTGATAGACGCTATCGGACATAGCGCGGAACCACAAACAGAAAACGCAGAAACACCCCAGCAGCAAAAACGCATGGGCAACGACACTGACTGCGCAGCGCAAACAACTGACAACACCACGAACTGCGGTCAGGCCGAACAAGCCATCACGCTGATGGACGAACTGTACGACATTCGCTATAATGTGCTTGACCGCACGCCCGAAGTGCAACAGTGCGACCAAACGGACAAGGGGTCTTTGTCCGTGAGCAAACTGGTGCGCAACACCATGGTGATTGACCTGCACAAACGGGGCTGCATGGTGTGGAATAGTGACGTGTTCCGCATTGTGGAGTCAAATAAAGCGTGCCGTGCGCGGTATGGGACAGAAGTTCACTGCCGTGGCTCTGGGGCGTGAGGCGCAAACATGACGAGGGGCACTGATTTTCAATACGCGCCATTCAACGACGCAGAAAGTGATGGAATCAGGATATTGCGGCAAAATCCACAATATTCTGACTTCGTCACTTTCCCGCGCCATCACATAGCGCATATTGAAAAACGATGAGTTGCGTCATTTTGATTGGGTGACGCATTGACGAAGCCAGGAAAGCACTATTTTGCAGCTGATAGCAGCATGCGGGTATCACTTCTGGCCTTGCAAAAAATCATTTGTCTCTTGATCGTACATATCGGCAGCTTCGCACATTTTGTCACGCATAAAAGCCACGACAAAACGAGGCGAGAGTATGCGAATGCCTGGGCCATAGCTCATAAACACGGAATACATTTCGAAATTGGTTATCACACGAATGCTGAAAATGCAACTATGGTCGGCGGGATTGGTGCTGACAAGCTGCTGCGAGGGATGAATAGGTTTGGTCTTGATGTATTGGCTCTGCTCTGCGTTAGCCCAAAAGGAGATGTAAATAGGACGATTGCCAATGTTCTTGCTCACTCCTATCACGTCGTCGAAGAAATGCGAGGCATCAAACTGCGGATTCTCACGAAAAGGCACATCGCAGGGTTCTATGGATTGAATGCGATCAAGGGCGAGATTGTAGAGTACGAGATCCTTGGCTTTGGATCCGAAAAGGAACCAACGATTGCGGAACTCCTTGAGCAAGTAGGGAAAGAGCACATATTCAACAGGTTTGCGTGCCGAGAACGACTGATAACTAATACGTAGCGTTTGTTTATGAGCTATATAGTTGTATAACGGACTGAGCAAACGAAGTCCCCGAAGATTGGGTACACTATCGAAATGTATAATGGGCTTGCGACGCTTCTGCGTGATAGAGAGTTTGTCTTGCAAACGGCTCACCACATCGGATATTTCGACAAACTGATCAAAGTCCTCCAACTGTCGCAGCAGGTCTACAGCTTCTTGCATCACCTCGAAGTCACCTTGCGAAAGGGGCATGTTGGTAATGGAATATTCGGTGTCGGCATACCGATAATACTTATGGTCGTACACCTCAATAGGAGCATTATAGCCCAATTTATCGGAACGCATTATCTGTAAATCGTTCTGTACCGTGCGCAAACTAACACCTTTGCTTATACCCTCACAGTCGTAGAGCGCATCACTACAAGCCTCTACTAAATCGTCAATGGTCCATCGGCGATAGCGATTGCGAAGACAATTATCAATAGTTTTATAGCGTATTAAAGCATTTTTGTTGGCTGGCATAGCTTCAAGGTTTTGGTTATACAAGGACAAATGTAGCACAATCTGCGCAATGTTTCTGCGCAGACGAAAGAAAATGCGCTTTTTCCTTTAATTCTTATCACTTTTCTTTCATTACGCAAAAACATTGCGGAGCACACTTATTACTTTGCACTCGCAATCGGGACATGAGGAAACACTATTCCCTCTGCACATAAATATAAAGGAGGATCAAGCCATATCATACTTCATTTACTAATAATACATAGTGACTCCCCACTGATGGGGAAAATCATGATTAGCCATTTCCTCCTCTGTTACAATTAAAAGCAAGATGGTCCAAGGCTAACTTACTTCAACATCAGTTTGCTAAACTTGACCCTTTATAGTCTGCCAATTACCATTTTGTACAGCCGCGATAGCTCAGTTGGTAGAGCGATTGTTATTAAGGGCGGTTCTAAAAATTCTGTTTTTAGAGTTCTGCTATTCTGAAATGTGATTTGCACACTCTCAGAAGTGTCTTTTTGAAAGTTAGTTCGGTCACATAGCCCGCTATGCTCCCTCACAAACTTTCAAAAATACGCTTCTGATAGCGCACAAATCCCTATTTCAGAATTATTAGAACCGCCCTAAAAGTGTGATAGAATTTTCTCACTTAAACAGGACCAACCATCACATACTCCTACAATGTGTCGCAGGTTCGATTCCTGCTCGCGGCACACTATTTTCAAAAGCACAAAGGTGGCTTAACATCTGATGAAGCACTTTATTCCGTGCCTTCGCCAACCAGGGTAAGCCTTCTAAATGCCTTGAGAATACATCTTTTTCAAAACGAATAAGTTGAACAGGTCTAAGAACGACATACTCCTGATTTTGAATTCAGCTTGAAGCTTGGAGCTGGAATGTACGTGTCGTTCCATTACCTTTTATATTTCATACAAATGAGAGACAAAAAACTGCTAAGAATAGCCTTGCGCTACCGGGCCATATACTTGGACATTGACCCTAAAGAAATAGATCTTGAAACAAAGCCAACCCCTGCCGTGTTGGCCTTCGTGGCCCGACTGAGGGAGAATGGCTTCAGCGTAAACGAAGATTTGCTTCATGCGCTATGCATGGTGAGCGCCACAGAATTGGCCGACATTACCGCCGTGATTGATGATGTGATGGGGGTGAAACTTAATTGGGCTACACTTGTCAAGGGTTGGAATGTGCCCACTGGCGAAACGCGGGCCGACCATTTAATAACATTCTTTGCCAACCTTATCGGCGGGGCAAAAGTTGGATTGGAAGGCTGCACGCTGCCCTGTGGTTGCTTCATTCCCGAAGGCACATTTCCCCTCGAACGATATACGGGCTGCCCTTTCTGCGGAACGCCTTTCACTACGGCTAACTTCGTATACAAAGGTCAAGCATCGAAACTGAAAGAACTCCGATTGTTTACCGAGGAAGATCTGAAACAAGTATACCAATCTCTTCTTGCCTCCCCCACTCCACTTGACGCTACGCAAAAGGATTCGTTCGAAAAGTTGATTGACATTTACGGACTGCCTGACAACGTAGAGATTAGTATGAAGGAAACAGCAATGCTTGCCGTGAAACACCTTGTGGCAAATGGTCAACAAGCCCAAGCTCAAGCTTTACTTAAAACTCCTACCGACATATTACGCTATTTGTGGTATGAAAAGACTGGGTATGTGCAAATTATTGAACCAAGGACATTGATAGCGCAAGCCCGCCGATTCTACTACCACATGTTTGGCCCTCTTAACCAGAGCGAATATGCTGGAAAGGAGATGAAGAAGAAACTCAAATTAAAATACGACCGCAAGCACTGCCAATGCGTGGCTTCGTGGATCAACAACCTTGCATTATCGCCCCAACAAGCCACAGAGAATATGAATGCCAAACGCGGAATGTGGGTGCGCATGATTCGCGCCTTGCGACTTGGAGAATATTCACGCAGGAAAGGTTATGAACATTTGGCTGATATCCTTGACGCATTCTATCGTCAGGAGCAGCCCACTTGGCTGGGTATTTTGCAGCAAGCGCGCAACAATCGTGATACGCAAACCGTGTTACAAATGCTCAAGCAACGCCCAGGACTGTTTGCCCGCAGCCTCTTTACTACCATGCTGCGCTTTGGGTGTGAAGAGACGATGGAGGCCTTTGAGCAAGTGACCGACCAAATGCCTTCTCGTTTGCTGCTGTCACTGGGTAATGCCGCCGAAAAATACTTTGACCCTGATGCTACGCGCACAGCACACCCCATCACGGGCTACACAATCTCTATTTCTAAAAACAAGCTGCTATCACTTTATAGCCCTGCCGACCTAAGGGCTATGGTGGCAAGGGTAAAGCAATGCTACATTCTATCCCTCAAACATAGCTTTGCAGTCCAAGCTACAAAGGCAAAAAGCATCTATATTGCCCCCTCGCTGTTCGACATACCCATTAGCGTAGGCGACAGGTCTGCCACGATACAGGACACCTCGTGTGCACTCATGGGCACCCGTTTCCCCGTAGAGGGTGATGCCGTACGCTTGTTCTTGCAATGGGGAAAGGGCTTACACGCTCAACCCCTTGACATGGACATCAGCTGCCACATTGCTTTCGAAAATGGGAAAACCGAAGACTGTGCCTACTACCGTCTGAAAGCTACTGGAGCCAAACACGGAGGTGACATACGCGCTATTCCCGAGATGGTGGGCACAGCGGAGTATATAGAACTATCGCTACCCGAACTTGCCGAGGCTGGTGCCAAATACGTCACCTTCACAGCCAATGCTTATAGCTGTGGTGCACTTTCGCCCAACCTTGTGGTGGGTTGGATGGATTCGGCATACCCCATGAAAGTGTCTGAAAAAACGGGAGTGGCCTACGACCCATCGTGTGTGCAACACATGGTACGTATCAGCGAGAGCAACCTTTCACGTGGTCTTGTGTTTGGAGTTCTTGATGTTGACGAGCGTGAAATTACGTGGCTTGAGATGCCATTCATCTCCCAAAACATTCAAGGCTGCGACTTCACTGCCGTTAATGCCTTGTTGCAGCGTTTGCGCAATAAACTGTCAATAGGTCAGCTACTCGAGATAAAGGCTGAAGCTCAGCATCTTTCACTTGCGCCTTCTCCTGATGAGGCCGATGAGGCCTACACCTACGAATGGGCGCTCAACCCAGCCGAAGTGAGCGCGCTGCTAAATATGTAAGGAACTGACGGGTGAAATGTAAGATCTTGAAAAAACAACACACATATATAGAGATGCGAAACGCGTCGTCCGCAAATAGCTTTGCGGGCGACGCGTCTCACTTCTGCATTGTATCTGATAGAGAGTACACAGTATTCTCGTTAGCTCTTGCAACGTATGTATTTATCTGTTCGCAAGGGGGGGATTCTATCTACACAGAGAGAATAATTTGCGTGCCCAAAAGAAAGACTGTATCTTCGCGCCGAAAAGGTGAAGTAAGCAAGCTATTCTCACGCAGCACTGGAGGGAGGAAAGAATTAGAAAAGGAATAATCACTATAAAAGTGGCACCCTCGCACTTAACTTTTTCCTCGCTGAGCAGTATATTAGGTAGATATGACACACGCAGAGTTTGAACATACAATTCCCCACCTGCGCCCACTCATGGTCAGAGTGGGACGCGACTTCTTTGGCAATGCAGAGGATGCCGAGGATGTGGCACAAGATAGTCTGATTCGATTGTGGACTTACTGCGAGAAGCTCAACGCTCAGCGCAACCTGGAGGCACTAGCAGTCATGGTGGCCAAGAACGTCTGCGTGGAACGCTATCACAAACTTGGGCAAATACCCACCTCGCCTCTGGAAGAATCGCTCGCACCATGCACCACTGAAGCCGATGCTCCACTTTTAGCCCGAGAGGCGATGCAACGTATCGACCATGCCATGCGCCAACTCTCGCCTCGCGAACAGTCGCTTTTCAAAGCACGCCACATTGACGATAAGAGCGTGGACGAGATTGCAGCCGAAGCACATCTGCCCAAGCCCTCGGTAAAGAGCATGATATCCATGGCAAAAGCCAAACTTAAAAGACTGATTGACAATGAAAAATAAAAGAACTCTACTCAGCGACGAAGCGTTATACCAGCAGATGCTGAAAGAGCTTACGCCTGGCGCACGCGAATATGATCGCTTGCTCGCGCAACATCGTCACGCCCAACGTCGTCGATGCTGGCCTGCCATCGCTCGTTATGCAGCGGCTTGCGTGGTATGCGTGATCTGTGGTACATGGGCTGCGTGGCATTTTACAAACGATATGTCTCAAGAGTCCACTACCGTCATGCATCTAAGTGTGTCGAGGAAACTTTCCCCTGCAATAGTTCAAAAGGTTTCTTTGACTACTTACGAAGCCCCGCAACTACTACCGCAGAAGGCGCCCTCGCCCCAGCACAAACAGACAGTAATTAAAGTAACTCCCCCGAAAGAGGCCAATGAGGTGTCCATAGTCAAGGAGCAACCGCTCGAAATGACTGCCAGAACTGACTCCATATCCTCCAACGAGAGACAACAAATTCAAGAACAAATAGAAAACGCCCTATTTGAGCTGCAACTCATTGATACCGTAATCAACTATGCATTAACTTATCAAGACATCAATACATTATGAAACGCATTCTCATCCTCCTCGCCCTTGCATGCGCATCAGCTATGCAACTTCGGGCACAGTTTTTCCACAAGGCGTACAAGGAGCTAAGTTCTGCCCCACAAGCCCAACTCATCAACACGGAAGAGATTCAAGGACACGACGACCTCGACTCCCTATGCTATTTACGCGCATATACATTCCGTATGCCTTATTCTAGCAAGAGCGATAAAAACAAAATCGACAAGCTGATAGAGCGCATCCAATCGCAGTTCGAAAGCGCTAGCAAGAATTTGAATTCCTACAGCTCCATAGCTCCACTAAACAATGGGTGTCAAATAAAATCGCGCCGCGTAGCCCACTTCTTCAAAAAAGACGAACAAGAGTTTATTATTGGCGGCCCGGGACATTGCTACATGTCCATGCGTTGTCAAGATACAGGTAACCCCTCGTATCGCACCGCCGAGGGCATGGAATGGTGGCTCTACAAAGAGGGACGAAAAGAAGAAGTGAGATTCAAAGTATTCATCCTTCATGGTCTCATGGGAAAGAGCCTCAGCAGCACACTCTCCATTAACTTTGCAAGTTCGAGTTCCGTGTTCGACACCAACATCAAAATACTCCAAAAACTCACCCACTGGTCCGACCAGCAGAAAGAGGCTCAAGAGTTGCTCTCTGTCACCATCAACAAATACCTCATTAACACGCTGCAACTCAAGCTCGATGCTTCGCAGTATGTCACTCTTTTCCACACTTTCAATGATGTGCCAGGCTATTATGCCTGCATTATTCGCAACCAACGCGACAAGGAGTATATGCCCCTTTCCAAGCTAGCCAACATTTATCCTAAACTTAACGTGTTCTGCGTCACTTGGACAGAACACGGCGACGCCGAATGCCGAAAGCAAACTGAAGAGACTTCCTCGCCCTGTTACTTCATGCTTGAGGTCTATCTAGACGACTAGAGAGGAACTTCACGTTTATCTAATGATCTCATCCCATTAAGGGATTACGTATGCGAGTGTGCAGCTGCAATAAGGTTACACACTCGCCTTCTTAAAACGTTTTCTGCCATGTATAAAATACTCTTTATTTTGCTAATGTCTACATTTTTCTCAGTATCCTCCGCTCAGAATATAGTGTTGACGGGTGAAATAATCAATCCAATTACCAACGAAGGACTACATGATGCCACCGTAAAGGTAATGAATGCAGCCAACGATAGCGTTTTGGCATCAACCAAGGCTAAGCTCAACATGATTGTGGAGGAAAGAAATGGAAACTCAACGGGATATCTCGACAAGAATAGTGGCGCCATTTTTAACCTAAAAATATCTTCGGCATATCAAGACGTTGTGCTAATAGTTAGTGCTTTGGGCTACGATAGCGTAAAGAAGAACATACATATAGATTCGGAAAAGAAACGCATCGATGTGGGAACGATTAACCTCCTTCCCGTTATGAAGCAGCGTAATCTTAACGAAGCTACGGTTACGGCGACGAAGCTTAAAATGTATTATAAGGGGGATACGTTGGTGTACAATGCTGATGCCTTTAATATACTCAAGAATGAATCACTTCGCAAATTGGTGCAGCAACTACCTAATACCAAGATTGAAGAAGGAGTAATCTACGTTAATGGCAAACCTATTGAGAGTTTGCTATTCAGCGGAAAAGACTTTTTCAATGGCAACATTGATGCTGCACTCGACCGCCTGCCAGCCTACATTGTGAGCAAGGTAAAAGTGTACGATAAGCAAGGAGAACTGAGCGAATTGACGGGACGCGATATGCACGATAAGCAATATGTGATGGACGTGCATTTGAAGCGTGAATATATTGGCACCTGGATGGCTAAACTCGAAGCTGACGTTGCTACTGAAAAGTTGTGGGGCGGACAAGGCTTCTTGATGCGTATGGATGACAGACAAATGCTTAGCATTGATGCAGACGTCAATAACTTCAATGAAGAACGTAAAATGGTAGATATAGGCAACATGGTTAATAGCTATCCAACGGGAATACATAAAAATAAAGTTGCTAATATTGAGTATTATTTTGAACCCAACAATACTTGGCGATTTAGCAGCAACGCCTCCGTACAACAAAAAGAGCAAAAAACTCATTCATGGACTAACACCGAAACATTCCTTGCACCCGATAACCTCATGGCGAAGAACAAAACCTTCGTCTCGGATAAAAACACGCGCGTTAACGCTTATGCCGCCCTTCGCGCCAGACAGACGAAGAAATGGCAAAGCGAACTGAAGTTTGACTTTACTTTTGACAATATGCGCCATGCACAAGATGCCCTTACACTTGCCTTTTGGAAAAGGGGAGAACAAGATTGGCATACTTGGGAGGTGGATAGCATTTGGAATAATGTAACGCGCTTATCGTCAGACGACATGCTTTACACGCTGCTCAATCCCACACTACAAAAGCAAAAAACGTTTACGTACAAGCCCGAGTGGAAAACATCATTGGTATTAGGTGGCAATCCTTTTAATATAGACTTGCAAGTAAATCACAACAATGTACAAAACGACTTGTACAATAATTATAAGTTAGACTATATCAGTACGCAAGATAATGACCACCGTCGCATCTATAATAATCATACGGAGTACAATACGACGGTTGATGCCACCATTGACTATGCCTATAAATACTTCAAAAACGATAAATATGATGGTGTATTTACCCCTTACGTAGCCTTTAACCATACCTACGGCAACTTATCACACCCTTACTACCGTCTGGAACGTATGCAAGAGTGGTCTGATGCATTGGATTGGACAAAAGGTTCGTTAGGCATATTGCCCGATGGCGAATGGCAAGCCATTTGTTTTGACAACGAGAACAGCTATTATAGCAAAGAAAAGAAACAAACGGGTAGTGTCGGTATGCGTCTTTCGCACAAACTGACAGGACTAAAGCGTGGCAATATTCAATTCGATGCCGACTTGGGTGCCGTGCTTCAATACAAGCATTTGGACTATCAACGTAACGAGCAATCTTACGATATAGATCGCCATGCCTATTCATTCCGTCCCGCGCTCACCATGGAGTATCGGTCGAATGGAAAACACAAGTGGTCGCCCGAGCTTCGACTCAACTACACAGGCAAGCAGCAACTGCCCAACCTGCTCAATATGCTTCAGATTGAAGACTATGCCGACCCGCTCAACCTCTTCCGTGGTAATGCTTCACTTCAGGGCGAGTACGCTCATCGGTTAGCTTTACGCTATGGCATGAGTCAACGTAAGACTCGACACGATATGTATATTTCGTTACAGTACACTCGCACGCATAACGACATTGTAGCATCATCTATCTACAATGCCGAGAACGGTGGACGCATCTACGAAATGGTTAACACCAACCGCACGCATGAAGCCAATGGCGATGTAGGGTATAGTTTGCCTCTCGATAAGAATCAGAGATTCTATATCACCCTTTCGGTGCGCGGCAACTATCGTCAGAACGCAGATATGTCACAACTTAGTGCAGCAACCGAAAAGGGTGGCTTATTGCAGCAATACGGAGTAACCCCCAATGCAACACTTCGTGGAACAGTAGGCAATAAATTCCGCTTCTCAAGCAGATGGTATACAGCATTTAGCACTATTAAGCAAAGTAGTATGGACACACACTATCGCGAAACGAGGTTGGCAGCCGACTTTAGTTGGGATTTGCCTTGGAAACTCCAATTGGCTTCAGACTTCTGTGCCAACATCTACAATGGCTTTGCCGATGCCTCAATCAACAAAGAGCACTGTCAGTGGAATGCTTCTTTGGCTCGCCGTTTTTTGTCTGACAAATTATCAGTTCGCTTAATAGCTCATGGCATACTTACACCCAAAAACAATATTTATTCAAGCATCAATGCCACAAGTCGTGTAGAATCTTACACAGACATTCTGCCACGCTACTTCATGCTGAGCGTTGTCTATTCTTTGGATTGGACGCAAAAGAGTAAACGAAATACGAAATGATAAATAATTCAAGTTTCGGATTTAGCCCGTTCAAGTTAAATCCGAAACTTGAGTTTTATTATCTCTCCATTTACAGTCTTCGCCCCACCCTGTTGTTTTCTGCTTCAAACCGTAGCATTGGCTCTCTTGCGTGTAGTGCGCTTGGCAGTGGGCTTTTTCGTGTGCTTGGCGTGGGGGTAGGAGCGGCAGAGGCGGGCTGCATGGGAGCAGGGGCAGAACCCTCGGG
>ERZ1034949.1355-NODE-1355-length-11343-cov-33.370748_pt1 | contig 11343 bp, 8 predicted proteins | sample MGYA00520590_ERZ1034949 | MGnify/ENA primary metagenome ERZ1034949 (study PRJEB33766, sample SAMN09781752) | gut metagenome | biome: gut microbiome | host: Homo sapiens | place: Madagascar | study: EMG produced TPA metagenomics assembly of the PRJNA485056 data... | reverse complement strand
ATGGCTCTTGATTTTTTTGATTAACCAATTTACACCATTATACTGGCATTATCGAGCTTTGGGGGCCGGCCTTTGTGCCCTTTTAATTTAAGCGCATCAAAGCCCTTTTCATCAGCAATTTTCACCCATGATGACACTGTCATTCTACTTACACCAGCGAATTTACTGATTTGGGAAACAGGCAAGCCGGATAGAACCATGTTTACGGAGAATACTCTGAAATAGAATTTGGAGTCATCAGAAGACGACATAATCTCCTTGCCTTGTCTCAAAAGTTCTTCCGGGTCAGTGTGATACTTTCGATTGTTCATATGTACTGTACCTCCAATTGAAGTATAGCACATAGATGCATCGATTTAAAGTAAAGTAATTAATGTCGTTTACTATAGAAGCTAGCAGCCCCGTGTGAGTGACTCTGCACACAAACATGCTAACCGCCAATCCCCAACAGCTCGACAAACTGAAATATTCCTGATTCATCTATATTTCTTATTCTAGCACACCTTAAAACAGGCAAACAAAAAGAGCCCGAAGGCTCTTTTTTATCTGTTTCTTATTTTACTACGATATTGACGATTCTCTTGGGAACTACGATGACCTTGACAATGGTCTTTCCATCGGTGAATTTCTTCACTTCCGGCAGCTCCTTCGCCTTTTCACCGATTTCTTCACGGCTCATGGATACGGGAACCGTAATGGTGCCGCGGACTTTGCCATTTACCTGGACACCCAGCTCTACGCTGTCCACCACCAGGGCCGATGTGTCGCAGACCGGCCAGGATGCTTCATGGACACTCTTTTCCGGTTCGCCAAGTCCCTGCCACAGTTCTTCCGTAATATGGGGAACGAAGGGAGCCAGTACAAGCAGGAGGTTTCTCAGCAGTTCATGGGACAGGCTATCTTCGATGACATCATGACTTTCTACAAAGCGGTACATGTCATTCACCAGTTCCATGATGGAAGAAATGGCGGTATTAAATGCAAACTTGCCGTCCAGGTCTTCCGTTACCTTCTGGATGGTCTGGTGCAGCCGTCTTCTCAGTGCGAATTCATCAGGAGAGAGCTTTCCTTTTTCTTCCTTCTTGAAATCCTGGTACTTTCCTACGATAGCCCAGACTCTCTTCAGGAAGCGGTAGGACCCTTCTACGCCCTGATCGGACCATTCCAGGTCCTTTTCCGGGGGAGCCGCAAAGAGGATGAAGAGGCGGGCCGTATCAGCGCCATACTTTCCTACGATTTCTTCCGGGGAAACTACGTTGCCCACGGACTTACTCATCTTTCCCCCATCCTTCAGGACCATGCCCTGGCAGAGCAGGTTGGTGAAGGGTTCCGGATAATCCACCATGCCCGCATCCTGGAGAACTTTCATAAAGAACCGGGAATAAAGGAGGTGGAGGATGGCATGTTCAATGCCGCCGATATACTGGTCTACCGGCATCCAGTAGTTGGCCTTCTTCTTATCAAAAGGTTCATTTTCATTGTGGGGATCGCAGTACCGGAGGAAATACCAGGAAGAATCGATGAATGTATCCATGGTATCCGTTTCCCGGGTGGCATCGGCGCCGCACTGGGGGCACTTCACGTGGAGGAAGGTCTCACTGGTTTCCAGCGGGGACGTAGCACCAGCCACAAAATTGACATCTGTCGGCAGTTTGACAGGCAGATCTTTTTCCGGTACCAGCACATTGCCGCAGTGGGGGCAATGGATAATCGGAATGGGGCAGCCCCAGTAACGCTGGCGGGAAATCAGCCAGTCCCGGAGACGGTAGTTGACTTTTCCTTTGCCAATGCCCATTTCTTCGAATTTCTTTGTAATGGCTTCCCGGCCTTCTTTGGAAGTGAGGCCGTCAAATTCACCGGAATTGACAAGATAACCATCAGCATCGTAGGCTTTGTCCATATCTTCGAGAACCAGGCTCTTTGCCTTGTTCTGGACTACCAGTTTCATGGGGAGATGGTATTTCTTTGCGAAATCCCAGTCGCGCTGGTCATGGGTCGGAACGGCCATAACGGCGCCGGTGCCGTATTCATAGAGGACGTAGTTGGCAATCCAGATGGGCACCCGTTCTCCGGTGAGCGGATGGATTGCATAGCTTCCGGTGAACATGCCCAGTTTCGGTGCATCTTCCGCAGTGCGGACGATATCGTTCTGGTTTCTCATTTCCGTGATGAAGGCTTCCAGCTTATCCTTTTCCGGATTACCCTCAATCAGTTTTTCCACCAGCGGATGTTCCGGAGCCAGCACCATGTAGGTGACACCGTAAACCGTATCTACACGGGTGGTATATACGGGGATGGTATCATCCATGCCTTCTACCTTGAAGGAGAACTGGGTACCTGTGGAACGGCCAATCCAGTTTCTCTGCATGGTCTTTACCCGTTCCGGCCAGCCCGGCATATGATCCAGGTCTGCCAGCAGGCGGTCTGCATAGTCCGTAATCTTCAGGAACCACTGGGACAGGTCTTTCTTCACCACCGGGTTCTTGCAGCGCCAGCAGCGGCCTTCTTCGACCTGTTCATTAGCCAGCACCGTATGGCAGGTGTTGCACCAGTTGACCTTGGCTTCTTTCTTGTAAGCCAGTCCCCGCTTGTAGAAAAGTTCGAAGAGCTTCTGGGTATGCTTGTAATAATCTTCCCGGCAGGTCAGTACCTTGCGGTCCCAGTCATAGGACAGGCCCAGTTCCTTCTGCTGGCGGGTCATATTATCAATATTGGAATAGGTCCAGTCAGCCGGTGGTGTGCCGTGTTTAATGGCTGCATTTTCTGCCGGCATGCCGAAGGCATCAAATCCCATGGGATGAATGACATTAAAGCCCTGCATTTTCTTGAAACGGGCTACCACATCGCCGATGGAATAGTTTCTTACATGGCCCATATGGAGGTTCCCGGAGGGATATGGGAACATTTCCAGGACGTAATACTTCTTCTTATTGGGATCCGAATGGGTCTCGAATGCTTTAGTATCCTCCCAGATTTTCTGCCATTTCTTTTCAATCTGCTGAGGAACATACTTTTCTCGCATAGCTTCACCTTCCATAAATCATGATTTCTGCCATTATTTATTTATATAATAGTTGTTCTTTATTATATAGCCCCCAGTGGGGAATAGTCAAATATCACGAAAAGTACCTGCATGTCCTGCGAACAGGGGAACAAGGAAAAATCTGAAATGGTGGCGGCGATGAGATTGATGTGGAGATCGAGATCAAGCTCCTCAGCAGCTCCGCCGCCCTTCTAAGTGACTCTGCACATAAAAGAGCCTTCTTTTCAGGGCGGGCCAGGAAGTCAGCTGACGGAAACTGATGGGTCCGGTCCGCAGGGCCTGACCGAATCTATCATCTCTCATCTATCTTCTATCGTCTAACAGTCAGATCGTTAATCGCCCAATAGAGACGATATTTCCGCCGCGGAGCGGCTAACCGGCTCAAGGCCTACGGCCCCATCGTTCCCATAAAACCAGCCGGCCCACATTCGCCCAAAGAAACTGTCCCGCTTCCCCGGATCACTCCAACCATAACCAAAAAGACACCCCGCAAAAGCGGGATGCCTTTCTATGTACTGTGCTCAATTACACAATCTTTTCTCCATGGTACAGTTCGCCGTCAATATCCGGTTTTACACCGTAACCGATAGCCCATTCACATTTGTATTTAATGGCCTGGGCATGAATATTCTTCATGGCATCAATGGTCTTCACCACTTTGGCCGGAACACCCATGACGAGGGAATTCGGCGGAATAACGGTGTTCTTGGTCACCACGGCGCCGGCAGCAATGATAGAGCCCCTGCCGATCTTGGCACCATCGAGGATGGTGGCATGCATGCCAACCAGTACATGGTCTTCAATCTGGCAGGCATGGATGACAGCGCTGTGGCCGATGGTTACATAGTCACCGATGATGCAGGGATTGTCGTCTGCTACGTGGAGGCAGCAGAGATCCTGCACATTGGAACATTCACCGACGGAAATATAGTTTACATCGCCCCGGGCAACGACACCTGGCCAGATGCTGGCATATTTACCAACTCGTACATCGCCGGAAAGGAATGTATGGGGAGCTACGAAAGCATTCTCATCAATCTGCGGCAGCTTGCCGTTGAATGCATTGGTGGATAAAGTATACATAACGATACCTCCTATAGGGTTTGCCTAAATACATTTCGATATTTCGATGTATTCATTATACACCACCCTGTCCAGTTTTGTTATGACGTTTTTAGATTTTATTTGGTATTTATCACTTTACTGCATGAGTCGTATACTCATCGGCATACCCCATTGGGCCTAAAGGTTGTGGGTGAACTGCGCTTTGCTCGTTCAACGAGTGGTAGCTTTGCTAAGGCAAAGCGGGGGCATGAGGTTCATAAGCCGCCAAAGGCGGCGTTATATATAAGGTCTCCCTTCCTTTTAAACGCAGCGTCTCACCCCGCTTTCATGAGCGCAGCAACGTGAAAGCCACCACCCCACGGGGAAAGGGATCACTGCGTTCTCGGTCGCCTGAAGGCTCCCTGCGAAAGCAGTTCGCTGCGCACCGGTCGGGCCACGCCCGACCCACAACCCTTATGTACCCTCCACACATCTGAACCATACCCTCCGCGGCATATTAAAAAGCTGTGAAAGGACTATCCTTTCACAGCTTCACTCATTATTTCACAACTTTCGCCGTATTTTCTTTCAGGTTCGGGAAATCGAGGGTAGCGAAGAGATCAAAGAGAGTTTCATTCCTGCGGATCTGCTGGATGCTGCCATCTGCATGAACCATGATTTCCTGGTGCCGGAGACGGCCATTGTAATTGTATCCCATGCTGTGGCCGTGGGCGCCGGTGTCATGGATGACGATGAGATCGCCCGTCTTAATTTCCGGCAGGGGACGCTGGATAGCAAATTTATCGCAGTTTTCGCAGAGGGAGCCAACCACGTCATACACATGGTCCTTCGGTGCATCGGCCTTGCCGAGAACCGTCAGATGATGGTATGCCCCATAGATGCCGGGGCGCATGAGGTCAGCCATGCAGGCATCGACGCCGATATAGTCCCGGTAAATGTGTTTGTAATGGATGGCCTTTGTTACAAGGAAGCCATAGGGGCCGGTGATGGCACGGCCGCATTCGAAGCAGATGCGGGTGTGGTCGAAGCCTTTGCCCTTCATTTTTTCGTCATACAGCTTCTTTGCTCCTTCCCCGAGGCCTTCAATATCCACGGGGTCCTGTTCCGGACGGTAAGGAATACCGATGCCGCCGCCGAAGTCGATAAAGTCTACGGTGACTCCCTTCTTTTCCCGAATGTCGTTGGCCAGGTCAAACATCATATCAATGGTTCCCAGAAGACCCGGCAGTTCCAGTTCTGCGGAAATAACCATGGTATGGATACCGATGTAGCCGATGCCCTTCTTTTTTGCCCAGTCCACGCAGGTCATGAGCTGGTCATAGGTCATGCCGTACTTGGCTTCTTCCGGTTTGCCGATGATGGCATTGCCCCTTGCCAGTTCCGGTCCCGGATTGTAGCGGAAGCAGATCCTTTCCGGAACAATATGGAGCCGTTCCAGGTCATCCAGGTTCGATACATCATCCAGATTGATGATGGCACCCAGTTCATGGGCTTTGATAAATTCTTCGTCCGGCGTATCGTTGGAAGAAAATACGATTTCTTCTCCCTTAATACCTACGGTTTCGGAAAGAACCAGTTCCGCCATGGAGCTGCAGTCGGAGCCCACATTCAGGGTTTTCAGGCTCTTCATGATCCAGGGATTCGGTGTTGCTTTTACAGCAAAATATTCATGGAAATTGGGATTCCAGGAAAAGGCTTTCTGCAGCCGTTTTACGTTTTCAAGGATTCCCTTTTCATCGTAAATATGAAATGGTGTGCCATATTTGGCAGCTATATCACGAATTAATTCATCAGAAAATGGAATGGTCTTTTTGTTCATATAGCTGAACCCTCTTTCTCTACTATACATCTGATTCATCAATAGATGGTTTATTATAACATAGCAGCATTGGCTTTACTACAGGGAACTTCTGTATCTTGCCGGAATATGGCTCGCATTCATAGGACATTGAGCCGGGCAGGCCCTTCCGGAAATGGGGTCGAGACCGAGGCCAAGATTGGGGGAAACGGGCTTACAGCTGTCTGCTTACAGCTTACCGGGAATCGGCCGCTTCGCGGCGGAAATATCGTCCCAATTGGGTGATTGGCGATTCGGCTGTTAGAAGATAGATGATAGATGATAGAATCGATCAGGCCCTGCGGGCCAGGAACCATCAATGCCCATCACCATCTCTTCCGGGAAGAGAGCCTCCGGTAGTGTCAATTGCACGTTTTGGGTGCATTTTCATCAAGACCCCATCTGCGCCGCCACCGACAAAGGGAAAGCGGCTCACAGCACACAGCCATTCCTCATTTCCTTCTCACTGAAAAAGCGGCGTCCTAAGACACCGCTTTCTTTCAGTCTCCTTTATTTGTTATCCGCATTGGATACGGCTTTCTTACTGTATTCATCGGTCCATTTCTGGAAGTTGCCGTTATCCGTATTTTCCTTGATGACTTCATTAATTACAGCCACCACATCTTCATTGCCCTTCTGCACTGCGGCTGCGGAATTTTTCACAGCATTGGGGAATTTAATGTCCGAGAACATGAGATCATCATTGAAAACGAGGTACTGCTGGCCAACGATACCTTCCACTACGAGGCCATCCACCTTGCCCTGCTTCAGTTCCAGTACCACTTCCGGCACGTGGGCAAGACCAACGATCTTGGCGTCTTTGATTTTTTCCTTGGCCAGGGCCTCCTGGGTAGTAGACTTCTGGACACCAATGGTCTTGCCGTAAAGGTCTTCCACGGTCTTGTACTTATCGGCATCCGCTTTCCGAATAATCACTTTCTGCTCAGTGGGGAGATAGTTATCAGAGAAATCCATGGATTTTTTCCGTTCATCCGTGGGGTTGATGCCTGCAATGGCAACGTCCACTTTGCCACCGGTGAGAGAGGACAGGAGGGCCTGGAAATTCATATCCTGCACTTCCAGTTTTACTCCCAGTTTGTCTGCTACTTTCTGGGCCAGTTCCATATCAATGCCGATGACCTTCTTCTCGCCGGAAGAGGTATCCACGAATTCATAGGGAGGATACCCGGATGCAGTCCCCACCACCAGTTTCCCGCTCTTTTTGATTTTCTGCATCAGGGGACTTTCTTTCTGTACCTGCTGGGAAGCAGAAGATTTAGCCGGCGAAGATCCACCGCAGCCTGCCAGCCCGAAGGCAGCTGCCGCACAAAGGCCAAGGGCCAGGATTTTCAGTACTTTCTTGTTCTTCATCATATTCATGCACCTCTCCATATAGTTGAAATCGATTTCTGTATTAACTTGATTAGATGATAGCATATTTATGCAGTTATGTCAATAAATATTCACAAAATTTATGAAGGTCTTTTTGTGATATTTCAGTTTATCGAGCTGGTGGGGATTGGCGGTTAGCATGTTTGTGTGCAGAGTCACTCACACGGGGCTGCTAGCTTCTAGCTATTGGCTACTAGGAAAGCTGATTTGCCTGCGGCGCTTTCCACTAGATATTTCCGTCAGTCATTCGTGCCGTAGGCTGTAGAGTCTTCCTGGCAGCTAGAAGCCAGGAGCTAGAAGCCCCGCCCGAATGACTCTATCCGTAAGCTTCGCTCTAACAGCTCACCGCAATAGTTCAAATTCGTCCAACACATAAAAATCCGGGAGTCATGCATAAACTTGCATGACTCCCGGATTAACCTACGACTTCGATTTCCTTACTTGCTTGCTTTCTCCACGGCAATACGGCTGTACTCATCTACCCACTTGTCAAACTGTCCGGACTCCGTGTCCTGTCTGATGATGTCGTTAATGATCTTCACCACATCGTCATTGCCCTTCTGGAGAGCCACGGCGGAGACCTTCTTTGCGCCGTCAAACTGAACATCCGCCAGTGCCAGGTCATCATTGAAAATGAGGTACTGTTTCGTAACCACACCTTCCAGCACGATTCCATCCAGCTTGCCGTTCTTCAGCTGGAGAATAGCATCAGGAACACTGGAAAGACCAATGGCCGTAGCACCTTCGATTTTCTGGGCCGTCGCTTCCTGGGTGGTCGATTTCTCGGCGCCAATTACTTTGCCCTTCAGGTCCGCCATGGACTTAAAGGCATGCTGGTTCTCTTTCCGCACAAGCAGCTTCTGCTCCGTAGGCAGGTAAATATCGGAGAAGGCCATGGCCTTTTCCCGTTCCGGTGTCGGGGATACGCCGCCAACCGCAATATCTACCTTGCCGGAGGTTACCGAAGAAAGGAGAGCCGAGAAGCTCATATCCTGTACTTCCAGCTTCACTCCCAGCTTATCGGCGATCTGCTTGCACATTTCCATATCCAGGCCGATAACCTTCTTGTCCGGAGATTCCGCATCCACGAACACATAGGGAGGATAACCGGAAGAGGTGCCTACAATGAGCTTTCCCCTCTGCTTGATGGTCTGCATCAGTTTACTCTGCTGGCCAGCCCCATTCCCGCTCTTTGCCGGTGCAGGGCTGCTGCCGCAGCCTGCCATGGCCAGGGACCCCAGCAGGGCAGCCCCCAGAAGCATCAGTTTCATGGATTTTTTCATCATACTCTTCCTCTCTCTTCTCCCGTGCCTTCATGGGCAGGAAATCATTTGGACTGTGCGTTTTCGACGGCCTTCTTCGTCATTTCATCCACCCATTTATCGATATTGCCATTTTCCTGGTTCTCTTTGATGACCTCATTGATCACGGCAATCACATCGTCGCTCCCTTTGGGAACAGCCACGGCAGAACCGCCGGAATATTTATCGAAATAAATATTCGTTGCTGCCAGGTCATCGTTGGTGACAAGGTACTGGCCGCCCACAATATTCTGTACCGGCACTGCATCTACCTTGCCCTGTTTCAGTTCCAGCAGGGCGTCCGGCACTTTGGCCAGTGCCACGATCTGGGCATTCGGAATCTGGGAAGTGGCCAGTTTTTCCTGGATGGTTGATTTCTGGACCGCAATCTTTTTCCCTTCGAAATCGGCAAGGCTCTTATACTTGCCTGCATCTTCCTTCCGTACCAGCAGGGTCTGTTTTCCTTCCAGGTAGTTATTGGAAAAGTCCACAGTCTTTTTCCGCTCCTCCGTAGGATTGATGGCGGAAATCGCAATATCCACCTTCCCGGTGGTAATGGATGACAGGAGGGACTGGAATGTCATATCCTGGACCTCCAGTTTCACCCCCAGTTTCTGGGCTACGGCCTCGGCGATTTTCATATCAATGCCGTCGATTTTCTTCCGGTCCTTCACCGATGTGTCCAGGAATTCATAGGGTGGGAATCCGGAAGCCGTACCTACCACCAGTTTACCATCTTTCTTGATTTTCTGCATAAGGGCACTCTGGGAAGAACTGCCGGATCCGGAGGATGCCGCCTTCTGGTTCCCGCTGCCTCCACAGCCGCCCATAAGAATCATACCTGCTGCCGCCAGGCCAAGTACCGCTGTTTTCATGACTGTATTCATAATGCCGCCTCCTGTATAAACTTGCATTTATTTCTTATAAATATACATATATATGAAATAAAATGCAACTGGAAGGAGCCATTTAATTGGCCAGAAAGCATGTGAACAGTCGAGGACCTGGGCTGGACAGACCTTGCGGGCGAATGAGAGTGAGATTGAAATCGAGGACGAGATTGAATGAGACGGGCTTACAGCTGACCGGGAATCAGCCGCTTTGCATCGAATGTGGGATGGCTGGCTTTTTTGCGAATGGCCGGGGCTCTGCGCCTTGCCTATGAAAACGAATAGACCCTGCAGGTAAATGAAATCGGAGAGAATAAGCCCCAGCCCCCCCGTGGCTGAGTGTCATGGGGGCTGGGGCTTTTCTGGCTGTCAGCCTTCAGGAAGACAGGGCAGTCTGCTGTTTTAACGGTTTGCAGCATAAAAAAACCGTCCCAAAGGACGGTTTTTCTCATTTATCTTCTATCATTTTTATTCTTGTCATACAGTACCAGAAGCCCCTTCAGCGTCAGCATGGGGTCTACCACATCAATGGTACGGGAGGACTTGGCAATGAGGGTAGCCAGGCCGCCGGTGGCGATGACCTTGACATTCGGTTCATTCAATTCTGCCTTGATGCGGTTCACGATTTCATCAATCTGTCCTACAAAGCCATAATAGATGCCGGCCTGCATGGCGGAAACCGTATTGCGGCAGATAATTTTCGGTGTCTTTACCAGCTCGATGCGAGGCAGTTTCGAAGCTCTCTGGAACAGGGCTTCCATGGAAATACCGATGCCCGGTGCCACAGCGCCGCCCAGATAATTGCCCTTCGTATCCACCACGCAGAACGTTGTGGCCGTACCCATATCGATGATAATGAGGGGGCAGTCATATTCTGCGATCGCTGCCACTGCATTGACGATACGGTCAGCCCCCAGTTCCTTGGGGTTATCATAGAGGATATTAAGACCGGTCTTGATGCCGGGACCCACCATGATGGGTTTCGTATGGAAATACCGCTGGCACATGGTTTCCAGAATCGGAATAATCGGCGGCACAACGGTGGAAATGATGACATCTTCCACGTCCTTAAATTCCAAACCATTCAGATGAAACAGGGTTCCCAAAAGAGCCGCATAACCATCAGCGGTCTGCAGGGTATCTGTAGCTACCCGCCAGTGGCGGATAAGCTTTCTTTCTTTGTATACACCACAGACAATATTCGTATTCCCTACATCAAAAGCAAGAAGCATCTGAATCTCCTCCGAATCAATGACAGAATGTCACAGTTTTGTTCTCATCAAGTGTATAATGCACGTCCCGTTCTGTCAAGGGAATTCATAACAAATTGCATAAATTCTCACAAAGATTTATATCATTTGGAAAAATCATAGACTGCATGATATAGGTCACACTGTGGTACAAAAGAGGTAAGAATGGAGTGAAGAGAATGGAAGCCAAGGGGCTTTGCCGCAGGAACTCCATCTGCAGGCAGATGAGAATGAGCCCGAAATCGAGAAAAACAGGCTTACAGCTTACCAGGAACCAGCCCTCCGCACCGGATGTCGGATAACTGGCTTTCGTGCGAATTGGCGAAGGCCTTGAGCCGAATAAGCCCTGCAGTCAAATGAGATTGAGATCGAGATCGAGTGGATTCACCTGCGGCGGATTCACGGTCCAGCATCAAAAGACAGCGCCATACGAATTGTGCGCCGCTTCTATCATTCCTGATTTTCCCGCTCCACCGCTTCCCCCACTCAAAAAGGCCGCCTGCGGCGGCCTTTCTAAGGAAACGCTGATTAAATGGGCTTTTTACAAGCGCTAATTATTCACAGC
>ERZ1034949.1343-NODE-1343-length-11398-cov-5.285286_pt1 | contig 11398 bp, 9 predicted proteins | sample MGYA00520590_ERZ1034949 | MGnify/ENA primary metagenome ERZ1034949 (study PRJEB33766, sample SAMN09781752) | gut metagenome | biome: gut microbiome | host: Homo sapiens | place: Madagascar | study: EMG produced TPA metagenomics assembly of the PRJNA485056 data... | reverse complement strand
ACCTGACTCTTAATCAGGGTGTGCGGGGTTCGAGCCCCCGGCGGCCCACTACAAGGTGGATTGACTGCAATATAATTGTGGCTGGTCCATTTTTTTGTCACTCAGTTTGGAATTATTTGCTGGATGTCAGAAAAGTTGAAAAAAATGAGAAAAACACTTGCATTATTCTCAGAACTGATATATAATCTATTCTGTTGTGACGAACATAACAAATAAATACGGGCCGCTAGCTCATTTGGTAGAGCACCTGACTCTTAATCAGGGTGTGCGGGGTTCGAGCCCCCGGCGGCCCACTACAAGATGGATTGACTGCAATATGTTGTGGCTGGTCCATTTTTTTGTGCAAAAATCCATGGCCTTTTATTTATTTCCTTATTTGAAGATGTGTGGGTTACACGCCTTCGTTATCGAATGCTGGAATGAAGCTCTCTTTTGCTGTCTCACCCTCCTGTATAAATCCATTTTCAACGCCGATATCAATGGCATAATCCACAAGTTCATCATATTCAGAAGGAGTTATAGTTCTGCCAAGTTCTGGAAATCTATTCTCAATTCCCGGCATAGGGGTGTACTGGTTCATGATGCTTATATATATTGAATCTTTGTATGTGTTATATAGATATGTGATTATTGACTTGGAATCATCCAGATGATCAGGAAGCTGCAGATGACGGACGATAACACCTCTCTGCATAATTCCGTCGTCATCAAAGCGGGTCTGGTCTCCTCCGCATTGTCTGACCATCTCAGATATGGAGGCTTTGGCATGTTCAGGATAGTCTGGAGCATTACTGTATTTTGCGGACAGATCCGGTGACATGAATTTGAAATCAGGAAGATATACGTCTATATAGCCATCAAGTAGCTGTATCATCTCGGCCGTTTCATAACCACTGCAGTTATATACAAATGGAAGCTTGAAGTTCCTTGATCTCGCCATGTCTATAGCTGATATGATCTGTGGTATATAGTGATCCGGTGTGACAAGATTGATGTTGTTGGCACCCTTATCCTGAAGTTCAAAGAAAATGTTGCACAGCCTTGATATGGATATATCCTTGCCAGCCTTGCCTCCGGATATGGCTTTATTCTGGCAGAAGCAGCATCCAAGTGCACATCCGGAGAAGAATACGGCACCTGAACCGTTCTCTCCGGATATACATGGCTCTTCCCACATGTGTAGCGCTGCACGGCTCACCCTGACTGTGTCTGTCATATGGCAGGCACCTGTGTGACCGGATGTACGGTCTACACCGCATTTTCTTGGACACAATATGCAGTTGTTCAGGATGTGCCGGATATCCATATTATTTACCTCCAAAATAGATAATAATTGTTATTAACTGACAGGTGAATTAGTATTTGTCAGGGTCAAATGTGCTTATTAGATCAGCAAATTCCTGAAGATCAGCATTTGCTTCCATGTGCTCTATCTCACCCCTATCCATAAGCCCCGCAAGGGAAGGATTGATAGGCAGACGGATCGCGTGCCCTATATACAGGTCTCTTATGACCTGCTCAAGCTGGCTCTTGCCAAATATATAGTGCTTGTTATTGCAGTCAGGACAAATGAAATATGACATATTCTCTATCATACCAATGACAGGGATATTCATGCTGTCTGCCATGTGAACAGCCTTTCCAACGATGACAGATACGAGATCCTGAGGGGTGGTAACTACCACAACTCCATCTATAGGGATGGACTGGAATATGGTAAGTGGCACGTCGCCGGTTCCAGGAGGACAGTCGATGAACATATAGTCTATGTCTCCCCAGATGATGTCTGAGTAGAACTGCTTGACTGTTCCCGCTATGATAGGTCCTCTCCAGAGGACAGGTGTTGTCTCGTCGTCCAGAAGAAGATTCACAGACATGATCTTGATTCCTGTTTCCGTCTCATCGGGATACAGGAAATCTCCTTCTGCCTCTGGTGTCTTATGTACGCCAAATGCCTTTGGAATAGAAGGTCCTGTGATATCTGCGTCAAGTATGGCTGTCTTGTAACCCATGCGCTGCATGAGAACGGCGAGCTGACAGGTTACTGAGGATTTGCCGACTCCTCCTTTGCCGCTGACCACGGCAATAATATGCTTTATATGCGAACCTGGATGTGGCTCTATGATAAGACTCTGTGGTTCTGTTCTGCTGGAACAGCTCTGGCCACAGGTACTGCAGTTGTGTGTACAATTCTCTGACATGATACTCTCCAATCTACTGCACATGGATGTCTGTGCAATCTGTGTTGTATGCTAAGTTACGCATTTGATTAATATATATCATTAAGAGGTTACAAAGTCAACGAATGCAGGTACTATGAAATTTGAGAGGTGAGTTGAAATTGACGGGTGTCAAATATATAATCAGAGACATGATAGTATACGGATTGTAGAGTTGAAATGAAATACCTGATAGAAAGTATTCTAATAAAGTAATTAGGCATGAAAAATACTATAAAAAGGAGAATATAGCATGGGAGTTTTATCAAATATCGAACCATATGGAGTTTTTCGTTTTTTTGAGGAGATATGTGGGATTCCACACGGATCGTCGGATACAAAGAAGATAAGTGATTATCTGGTGAAGTTTGCCATAGACAAAAATCTGAGATATATACAGGATGAGAGCAACAATGTGATCATATTCAAGGACGGAACTGCCGGGTATGAGGACAGTGCCCCTGTCATGCTACAGGGACATATGGATATGGTCTGTGAGAAAGATGTTGACTGTGATATTGATTTTGAGCGGGACGGACTGAGACTAGTGCTTGAGGACGGAGTGATATCCGCTGATGGAACCACCCTTGGCGGAGATGACGGGATAGCTGTGGCATTTGCACTGGCTATACTGGATGCCGACGATATACCACATCCACCGATTGAGTGCGTATTTACGGTTGATGAGGAGATAGGAATGCTGGGAGCTGCGGCGATTGACTGTAGTCCACTTAAGTCACGGATCATGCTCAATCTGGATTCTGAGGATGAGGGGTATCTGTTGGTGTCATGTGCCGGAGGTGCGTGTGCTACGTGCCATATTCCGGTTGAATATGAGAATGCAGAAGATGATCATTCAGTTGTGAAAATTATTGTAGAGGGTCTTACCGGTGGACATTCCGGCGTGGAGATCATAAAACAGAGGGCAAATGCCGACAAGCAGCTTGCAAGACTTCTATATAATATAGGAAGGGATGTTCCATACAGACTGATATCTATAAAGGGCGGTCTTAAGGACAATGCAATACCTAACAAGGCGGAGGCATATGTGGGTATTGATCCGGAGGATGTGGATAACTTTGTAAAATCTGCGGAAAAGAATGAGAAGATTCTGAGGCATGAATTGGGAAATACTGATCCAGAGCTTGTAGTGAAAGTAGAAACGGATCTGTCAGATGATCTGGGTTCATATAATAACGCGGATGATGTGCAGAACGATATGTATGGTAGAACCATGGTCAACAGAGTTATGACAGAAAAGTCATCGGATATAGTTATCAGGAGTCTTATGATGATGCCAAATGGAATTCAGAAGATGAGCAATGATATAGAAGGGCTTGTGCAGACATCGCTGAATCTTGGAATATTGAATACAACTGAGGATGAGGTCACAGCAAGCTTTTCAGTAAGAAGCAGTGTACAGTCTGAAAAGGAAAATCTGATAGATCAGCTCCGATGTGTATCTGTCTCGGCTGGTGGAAGTCTGGATGTGCAGGGGGATTATCCTGCATGGGAGTACAGACATGATTCTCCTCTCAGAGATATTATGGTGGATGTGTTTGAAGAGCAGTATGGAAGAAAGCCTGTTATACAGGCGATTCACGCCGGAGTGGAGTGTGGACTTTTCGCTGGCAAGATGCCGGGTCTGGACTGTGTATCATTTGGCCCGGATATGAAAAATATCCATACCAGCAGAGAGTCTATGGATGTTGCCAGTGTACAGAGAACATGGAGGTATACACTGGGTATACTTGAGAAATTGAAGTAATTGACAGCAATATAATTCCAATAAGGAGAAGAATGATGGAAAAGGTAAAAGGATTCTTGAAGAAGAAGGACATTGTGTTCAGTGTCAAGAGATACGGAATAGATGCCCTGGGTGCCATGGCACAGGGATTGTTCTGTACTCTGCTGATCGGAACTATATTGAACACACTTGGCAATCAGTTTGGTGTAGGATTTCTCAAGGCGGTTGTTGCGACCGTGAATGGAACAGATTATACAGTTGGAGGTCTCGCATCTGCTATGGCAGGACCTGCGATGGCGGTGGCTATAGGATATGCTCTTAAGGCACCACAGCTCGTATTGTTCTCACTGATAACAGTTGGATTTGCGGCAAATGCCTTGGGCGGCGCAGGAGGCCCGCTGGCAGTTTATTTTATTGCAGTTATTGCAACTGAACTTGGAAAGGTTGTCTCAAAGGAGACAAAGATTGACATACTGGTGACACCTCTGGTTACCATCGGAAGTGGTGTGGCTGTGTCTGCACTTCTTGCACCTACACTCGGTGCCATAGCCATGAAGGTCGGAGATCTCATCATGCTGGCTACAAACCTTCAGCCGTTCTGGATGGGTATTGCGGTATCAGTTCTCGTCGGTGTGGCACTTACACTTCCGATATCATCCGCTGCGATATGTGCGGCATTCGGACTTACAGGTCTGGCCGGCGGTGCTGCTGTGGCGGGATGTTGTGCGCAGATGGTTGGATTTGCAGTTATGTCATTCAGAGAGAATAAATGGGGTGGCCTTGTTTCACAGGGAATCGGAACATCAATGCTCCAGATGGGTAACATCATCAAGAATCCGAGAATCTGGATCGCACCTATAGTTACCTCTGCGATCACAGGTCCTCTTGCAACATGTCTGTTCAAGCTTCAGATGAATGGAACTCCTGTATCATCAGGTATGGGTACATGTGGTCTGGTTGGACAGATTGGAGTATACACAGGCTGGATGAATGATATCGAGGCGGGAAGCAAGACAGCGGTCACAGCTATGGACTGGGTTGGTCTGATCCTAATCTCATTTGTACTTCCTGCAGTTCTCTGCCCGCTCATCAACATGGTGGTGAGAAAACTCGGCTGGGTTAAGGATGGAGATATGACTTTATCATAAAGATTGGCTGAAATCCGGTGGAAGAAAATTATCTCAAAATTGTTTCCATCAGGCAGATTACAACAGAAAAGATACAATATTTTCGCAAATAAGATTGAAATTGGCTCGAAAGATACAAATTTACAGATTTTGTGTCTTTCGGGCCTTTTTATATGGAAAAGGAGATAATATTTTCCTAAAATGGGTGATTCAGAAGGAAAAAGATACAAAATATATGGTGCTTGATTTGTGGAGTGAAAATACAGCAAAAATGAGCAGACGATAGAAAAATCAAGAATACAAAAAAGTCCTTGCCTTGAAGTGAACTCCAAAGAGTATTATTAGATATGTCAGAGAAACAGTTCCTGACGTTTTTCGAAAATATGGTAGTTAAAACAGACAGGAGGACGCTTTAATGAAGAAATTAGGAGCATTTTTAGTGTGTGCTGTTATGGCTTTTGGACTTGTTGGATGCGGAAGTGGTGACAGCACAGAAAGTAAAAGTACCACACAGGCAGAAACCCAGACAGAGGTTGTTACGGATGCGGTCAATGAGGCCGATACAAGCAACGACAACGCTGACTCTACGGTATCAGAGGAACAGACCAGCGAGGAAAGCAGCGCTGATGAGACAGACAATGTTGACACAGAGACAGGTAAGACTCTGGTGATCTATTTTTCAGCAACTGGAAATACAAAAGATGCTGCAGAATATATAGCGGCAGAGACAGGAGCAGATATATTTGAGATCACCCCGGCCCAGGAGTATACATCGGATGATCTGAACTACAATGATGACAGCAGCAGGGTATCAAAGGAACACAATGACGAAAGCCTCAGGGATGTGGAGCTTACCACCACTGAAGTTCCTGGCTGGGAATCGTATGATACGGTATTTGTAGGTTATCCTATATGGTGGGGAACGTCTGCATGGCCGGTAGATTCATTTGTCAAGGCAAATGACTTCACTGGCAAGACTGTATATCCGTTCTGCACATCGGCGAGCTCAGGACTGGGAAGCAGTGCAGATGATCTGGCTTCTGAGGCAGGAAGCGGAGACTGGAAGGATGGTCAGAGATTCTCGTCGGGTGTGACACAGCAGGATGTGGCCGACTGGATAAGCGGGCTCGGCCTTGGACAGTAATGTGTCAGATAAGTAACTGAACAGATGTAATAAACATAGCTGGAAATAATTTGAAATTGAAATAAAAAGAAACAGGAGGATATAAAAATGTTAAAAGAAACTTACACACTTAACAATGGAGTAGCAATTCCAAAGCTTGGACTTGGAACATGGTTCATCGACGATGACAAGATAGCAGATGCCGTGAGGGAGGCCGTAAAGATAGGTTACAGACATATTGACACTGCACAGGCATACGGCAATGAGCGCGGAGTAGGCGAAGGAGTTAGAACCTGTGGTATTCCAAGAGAAGAACTGTTCGTAGTCTCAAAGGTTGCGGCTGAGCACAAGACATATGAGGAGGCCAAGGCGGGAATCGATGGAACGCTTGAGAAGATGGGACTTGACTATCTCGATATGATGATCATTCACAGCCCACAGCCTTGGGTAAAGGTAAATCAGAGCGATGACAGATACGTGGAGGGCAACAGAGCAGCATGGAGAGCACTTGAGGAGGCATACAAGGAAGGCAAGCTCAAGGCTATGGCGGACAAGTATGGTGTGACTGTTCCACAGCTCTGCATCAGATATACTATCCAGCTCGGAACAATTTCACTGCCAAAGACGGCCAATCCAGAGCACATGAAGAGCAATACAGAGGTCGATTTCGAGATAAGTGCAGAGGATATGGAGGCTCTTAAGAATTTCAAGAAGATCGAGAGCTATGGAGCGAGCAGTGGTTTTCCTGTATATGGTGGACGTATATAATAAAGAAAAGTTCATAGCTATAGTGGACAGCCGTCAGGTTTGTATAGTTTGCAATCATAAATATCTTGCATAATATAATAGTTACCTTATAATAGAGATGTTGCTAATTTTATACATTTAGGAGGAAATGAACAATATGAAAAAGGGAACAAGTTATATTGTAGTGGCTGCAATGATGATGGGATTGATGCTGACAGGCTGTGGGGGCAATGACAATTCTGTAACTAAGGCTACAACTGAAGCTGAGACAGAAGCAGCAACAGAGGAGCAGGATACTGAAACACAGGACACTGCAGATGATACTGAGGACAGTTCGGTCGCCATTGATGAGGAGGACACAGAGGAAGATACAGAGGACAGTGAAGAGGCAGAAGCTGATCCTTCAATAGTAGGTGTATACACCAAGAATGGTTATGAGAATTCGTATTTTGGATTTAAGATCAACCTTGAAGGAAGCTATGGAATTCAGACAAGAGGTTCATTACTGACTGCCACCGATATCTCTGAGGTTGTGGAGGATTCCAATAGCGATGAGACTGTACAGAGGGCATTGGATAATCTGGACAATAGCTTTACGGTAGGAAACGATTATGCATTCTGTGCAAATGATGGTACACACTATATTCTGCTCAAAATAAAGTCCCCTAAGGGTGGTGGAAATTACGGTTATGATGTGTGGGCTGATGAGAATACAGTAGCAAAGGCAACTGTTGCTCAGATGGATACTGTTATTACATCTACAGCAAGTAGAATTGGCGCTGAAGCAAGCAATATTGAGACTGATTATTCCAAGTGTACAGTATTTGGCGAAGAGCACTACATATGTACAGCAACGGCTGATATGTCTGGAACTGAGTACTCTCTGACAAATGTAATAGTAAGATCAGATGACGGAAAGTATACGATGATAATAGCTATAGAGACACTTGGTGACAGAAATTATCAGGATATTCTGGATAACATGTTCAGTCCATTATAAATTTTACAACTTTACTTTTTCAAAAACAAAAAGTATAATACACATCGAAAGCGAGTGGCAAAGATTGCGTAAATCCAGTTTTGTCACTCGCTTTTTATGTGTATATATAATAATTTTCTAGTGTGTAGCTATTCAGCGTAAGTCCAACTAACTTAGGCGGTAGCTGCTTTTTTTGTTCAGGGAAAGGAGTTTGAAGAGTGGAAGAAATGGATAAGAACAAAGAGGAAAACAGAGAGAGAAATAAGATGAAAGATATGCCAGTTGGAAAGCTGATGATCCAGATGGGAATTCCTATGATTCTTTCCATGGCGCTTCAGGCGGTGTACAACATCGTAGACAGCGCATTTGTGGGAAATATGAAGGTGGGAAGTGAGGCCGCGTTAAATGCCCTCACGCTGGTATTTCCGGTGCAGATGCTCATGGTTGCTCTGGGCATAGGCACGGGAGTCGGCACAAATGCGTTTATTGCCAGAACCCTTGGTCAGGGTGATAAGGAAAGAGCTGCCAAGGTGGCTGGCAACAGTCTGTTTCTCGGTGCTGTAATATATGTGGTGTGTTTGTTATTTGGAATATTGGGAGTGAGGACTTATATAGTCTCACAGACTATGGACACGCAGGTCACAGAGATGGCTGTGGATTATCTAAGAATATGCTGTGTGTATTCATTTGGAATAATATTCTTCTCGTTGTTTGAGAAGCTGCTTCAGGCAACTGGCAGATCCATGTATTCAACGATAGGTCAGGTGATGGGAGCTGTCATAAACATCATACTTGATCCGCTTCTCATATACGGAGTGGGACCATTTCCTGAGATGGGTGTCAGAGGAGCCGCCTATGCGACTATTATAGGTCAGATAGCGTCTGCGGTTCTGCTGTGCGTGTTCCATCTGAGACTTAATAAGGAATTTGAACATGGATGTGCATACATGAAGCCTGACTGGAGAATCATCCGGGGAATATATGCCATAGGACTCCCGGCCATCATAGCCCAGGCACTTATGTCCATCATGGTATACGCGCTGAATCTCATTCTCAAGTTTAACCAGTCGGCGCAGACTGCATATGGTCTGTTCTACAAGGTTCAGCAGTTTGTGCTGTTTCTCGCATTTGGACTCAGGGATGCGATCACCCCGATCACGGCATACAGCTATGGAATGGATGACAGAAAGAGGATAAATGATGCGATTAAGTATGGAATAATCTACACAATAGTGCTGATGGTGTTTGGAATGGCTGTGACAGAGCTGTTTCCAGCTGCATTTGCCGGACTTTTTAATGCGGGACAGTCCAGAGTGTATTTTATAGACGCCATGAGGATAATCTCCCTAAGTTTCGTATTTGCCGGGGTAAATGTTGCATTTCAGGGAATATATCAGGCCCTTGAAGGCGGTGTGGAATCGCTTGTGATATCGCTGCTCAGACAGTTGATAATCATCCTGCCGCTTGCCGGAGCATTTGCGGCTCTGGTCAGAGGCGGTCAGGCGGATGTATCACTGATATGGTGGGCATTCCCGATCACGGAGATCGTGTCGTGCGTGGTGGGCATGGTGTTGCTGAGAAGGAAAATGAGGAGGGTTACTTCTTCCCTGCACCTTTCATCATTGACTTAAATGTCAGCATGAATGTTGCGCCGCATGAGAATGCGGACACTATGTCGCTGATAGGCTCGGCGTAGTAAATACTCATGACTGAGTGCGTGCAGTATGGCAGGATGATCGCGAGTGGGATTATCAGTATGACCTTTCTCAGCAGTGCAAATATAAGGGATTTGCCTGCCTGTCCCATGGATATGAAGGACTGCTGACATCCGTTCTGTATGCCAAAGAACATCATTCCGAATATGTATATCGGAAGAACCTTTGCACAGAGTGCTTTGAGGGATTCATCCGAGGTAAATATTCCGGCTGCCACGGACGGAAACAGGAATGCGGCCCCAGCCAGGACAAATGACACTATGATGGACATGGTTATCAGTATGGTACATGTCTTCTTCACTCTGTCCACGTTGCCCTTGCCGTAGTTGTAGCTGATGATGGGCTGGACTCCCTGTGAGAAGCCGCTCATCGGGATAAATATAATCTGCATGATACTTTGAAGTATGGTGAACGATCCTACGTACAGGTCATCACCGTACTTCTGGAGTCCATGTGTGAACACGATGGTTATAAGGCTCTCCGTGACCTGCATGATAAATGGTGACACACCGAGAGCTGCGATGGACAGTATCAATTTGCCCTGTGGGCGCATCATCTGCGCTGATATGCGAAGACTAGCCTTGTCGGATGTCAGAAATCTGATAACCCATGCCGCGCTTATCGCCTGAGATATGATGGTTGCTATGGCGGCACCCTTGATGCCGAGGTTAAGTGCAAATATGAATATCGGATCGAGGATGATGTTGAATATGGCTCCTATGAGCACAGAAAACATGGCGGTCTTTGACTGTCCCTGGGCAGTGATAAATGTGTTCAGTCCGGTGGTGATCATGACAAATATCGTGCCTATAAGGTAGATACTCAGATAATCATCGGCATGCGGATAGGTGGCGTCACTTGCTCCGAAGAAATACAGAAGAGGTTTCTTCAATAAGTAGATGACAGCCATAACAATAACTGTAAATATGATGAGCAGGGTTACGCCATTTGACAGGATGCGCTGTGCCTTGTCCCTGTCGCCTTTGCCGAGAGCGATGGATGCCAGAGGTGAGCCGCCAGCACCCACAAACACGCTGAATGCACTTACAAGGGTGATGATCGGGAGACACAGTCCGATCCCGGTGAGGGATGCTGCGCCTACCTCCGGGATATGTCCTATGTATATTCTGTCCACTATGTTGTATAAGAGATTGATGAGCTGCGCCACAAATGTTGGAATGCCCATGGAGAGCATAAGTTTAAATATCGGCGCCGTGCCCATCCTCTCTTCAGAATTTGAAGAAATTGTACTTGTGTTCATAACTGCTCCTTAATGTTGATAACTTTATAAAATCCGATGAAAACTCCGTCGTTCATCGTGGGGACGGAGGTACCTGTCCCATCCGTCCCCTAGGATATTTCAGTTGGGTGAAGTAGTCAATCAGGAAATAATTAAGAAAGTATAAAATAAATGATAAGTGGAAAAAGTCCAGTAAATATGCGGTAAACAGTAAAAAACAAGTGAAAATATGACAGAAACTTGAAAAATTAATCTTGACAAATTTACTAGGAAAGCGCATTATGGTTACAAATATAAGATAAACCGTTGATCAAGAGGAGTAGCGGCATATAACATGTTCAGAGAGTTGCAGGTGGTGTGATTGCAGCGATGGGAGTGCAGGTGAATGGACTTGTGAGGGCAAACCGAAAGATTTGAGATTCAAGTAGGGGAGACGGAGACCTACCGTTATAGAAGGTACATATATGATTGTATATGGTCGAGGGCATCGATATATATAAA
>ERZ1034949.1339-NODE-1339-length-11431-cov-10.505977_pt1 | contig 11431 bp, 10 predicted proteins | sample MGYA00520590_ERZ1034949 | MGnify/ENA primary metagenome ERZ1034949 (study PRJEB33766, sample SAMN09781752) | gut metagenome | biome: gut microbiome | host: Homo sapiens | place: Madagascar | study: EMG produced TPA metagenomics assembly of the PRJNA485056 data... | reverse complement strand
AGGCCGGGCAGGTAATCCCGCTTTTCGATCAGGGTGCCCCAGGCGGCCCACATGGTGGGTTCGGTCTGGGCCAGCACGGCCTGCAGCCAGCGCAGGTTCTCGTCGCACAGGGCGCGGTCCGGCACACGGTCCATGTCGTTGGGGTCGGTGGCACGCTGAGGGTACACGTTGAACATGATCCAGCTGTCAAAATCGTTGGCGTTGGCCAGACGCTCCACACTTTTCAGGGTGGGGTCCAGCGCACCGGGCTGAGCGGTGCTGGGGTTGATGCCGATGCACACCAGCGGGTGCCGGCCCACCCGGCCCAGCACATAGCGATAAGGCTGGTATGTATGGGGCTCGTAATACCACAGACCGCCGGGGTATTCGTCGGCTTTCAGCAGGGGAAGTGCGTCGGTGTGCATGGGTATGCTCCTATCCTTCGATCAATTTCTTTTATCGTACCCGAAATACGGGGAGAAATCAACACTTTTGTGCGACAAAGTCTCCCATAAAACTGATTTTCATGGTATACTGAACTGAACAGTGCAGCGCAGCTGCACAGCGACCTACCGGAGACGAAAGGAGCAGGTTATGCTGGAAGATTACAAAAACGCGCTGAAGTCCGGACAGCGCGCCTATCGTGCCTGCGTGGCACGCGGCCAGTCGCCCTATCTTGCGGTGCTGGACGATATTCTGGTCAATGTGAACATCGTATCACAGGAGCCGCTGGGTCTGGTGGAGATCCCGGCCGAGAGCATCGTGGGCACCAAGACCAGCGGACGGCACACGGCCTTTGCGCCCAACTTCATGCCTCTGCTGGAGGCGGACACCGAGTTTGCCGCCAAGTGGTCCAACCTCTGCGAGGCCCACCTGGAAGAGGGCATCCACACGCCCATCATTGCCTTTGAGTTCATGAACCGGTTCTATGTGCAGGAGGGCAACAAGCGGGTCTCGGTGCTCAAGTATTACGGCGCGGTCAAGATCGCGGGCACGGTCACCCGGCTGATCCCGGAGCGCAACGACAGCCTGGAAAACCGCATCTATTACGAGTTCCTGGACTTCTACCGGCTGTCCAAAGTCAATGATGTGCACTTCAGCAAACTGGGCAGCTATGCCAAGCTGCAGACGCTGGTGTGCAAGGCGTCGGGCGAGAGCTGGACGGACGATGACCGGATGAACTTTGCGGCCTTTTACACCATGTTCTGCCAGCAGTTCCAGCAGCTGGGCGGCGACCGGCTCAACATCACCGCCGGGGATGCCATGCTGGTGTATCTGAGCGTTTACCGCTACTCGGACGCCTGCGACTCCACCCCGGCACAGATGAAGGCAAACATGGAAAAGCTGTGGAACGAGGTACGGGTGCTCACCGAGCCACAGGCCGTGCATCTTTCACTGGAGCCGACCCAGAGCACCGGCGAGCCGCTGCTGGCCAAGCTGAACATTTTCAGCTCCCGGCCCAGTGAGCTCAAGGTGGTGTTCCTGCATGAGCACAATGCCGAGAACAGCGCCTGGGTGCGCAACCACGACAAGGGCCGTGCGGCACTGGAAAAGGAATTTCCGGACCGGCTGTCTGTTACCTGCCGGGAGAATGTGAACCCGGAGGTGGACGCGGAACAGATCCTGGAGGACGTAGCCCACGACAACGCGGATGTGATCTTCACCACCAGTGCCCGGATGCACACGGCCTGCCTGAAGGTGGCGGCCCAGCACCCCAAGACCCGCATCCTGAACTGCTCGCTGAACGCGCCGCATCCGCTGGTGCGCACCTACTACCCCCGCACCTATGAGGTGACCTACCTGCTGGGCCTGCTGGCCGGTGCGCTCACCCGCACCGATCGGGTGGGCTATGTGGCGGCCAACCCGGTGTACGGCATCCCGGCGGCAGTCAACGCCTTCGCACTGGGCCTCAAGACGGTGCGCCCCTGCGCGCGGGTGCTGCTGCGCTGGGCCTGCCTGCCAGACCCGGCCCACCCGCTGGATTTCTCGGACTGCCCGGACGTGGACATTTTCTATGCCCACAGCAGGAAGGAGCCGGAAGGTACCTACCGGGATTACGGTCTGTGCCGCCGTCGGCCGGACGGCACGCTGGAGCCGCTGGGCCTGCCGGTGTGGAAATGGGAAACCTTCTATATTGAGATCATCCGCTCCATTTTTGACGGCACCTGGAACAACGACGGCAGCGGTGCCCGGGCGGTGAATTACTGGTGGGGCATGCGCAGCGGTGCCGAAGAGATCAACTACAGCGCCGGCCTGCCGGCAGGCACTCTGCAGCTGCTGGACCTGATGGAAAAGCTGCTGAGCGAGGATGAACTGCGCATCTTCCATGGCGAGCTGTACGCTGCAGGCCATGTGCTGCATGCACCGGAAAAGCTGATCTATTCACCCAAGGAGCTCATGGAGATGGACTGGCTGGACGAGTGCGTGGACGGTGCACTGCCGCATTACGACGATCTGGACGTCAAGACCCGGACGCTGGTGGCCATCAACGGCCTGGCGAACCTGAAGAAGCTGGAGTAAGGACCGGACGACCGGTACAAAAAACGGAGCAAACCAGACGTGAAAATACTTGCGATTTCGGATGTGCCCTCCAAAGCCTTGTGGGACTACGGCACCCGGGAACATCTGCAGGGGATCGACCTGATCCTTTCCTGCGGGGACCTGCCAAAGAAGTATCTGGAGTATCTGACCAATTTCACGACCGTGCCCATTTTGTATGTCCACGGCAACCACGACGGAAGCTACCGGGGCGATGAGCCGGGCGGCTGCATCTGTGTGGATGATCGGGTGTTCGTGTGGAACGGGCTGCGCATCATGGGGCTGGGCGGGTGTTTCCGCTACAACCAGGAAGATACTTACCAGTACACCGAGGCGGCCATGCGCCGCCGGGCACGCAAACTCTGGCTGCAGGCGCACAAGGTGGGCGGCATCGACATCCTACTCACTCATGCCCCGGCCAGCGGCCTGAACGACGGCACCGACCGCGCTCACAAGGGCTTTGTGTGCTTCAATGGGCTGCTGGACGAATACCAGCCTGCCTGGTTCGTGCACGGGCATGTGCACCTGAACTATGACGCAAAGCTGCCCCGGGTGTGCACCCGCGGAAACACTACGGTGATCAATGCCACGGAGCGCTATGTGTTTGAGATCCCGGATCCGGATCCGCTGCAAAAGCGGAAATTCCTCTGGGGCAGCGCAAAGAAATAACGGGGCATCCAGGCACAAAACAAAACGCTTCTGCAGGAGTTCTGCAGAAGCGTTTTTTGCGTGTTTTGTTTGTGCTCCGTCGTGCGGTGCGCGGCACCCGGAACGCAGAAAAATTACAGGTCCAGTTTGCCGGAGACCTTGTTGATGACGTAGTAGGCAGTGCCCTCTTCCGGCTTGACGTATACCTTGCAGGACTGCACGCCCACCTTGTGGGTGGCGCGGTAGTCGGCCTTGGCACGGTCGATGACATCGGTAATGTTGTACTGTTTGCCGTTCAGTTCCACATACAACTCCGGAGCCAGCGGCGGACGGCCGCGGCGGGCAGGTGCCTTTGCGGCAGTTTTGCGGGTCTTGGGGTCCGCAGCAGATTCCGTTGCGGGGGAAACTGCAGGAGTTTTTTTCTCAGCCATAATAAAACCTTCTTTCTGGATTCTGAGCACAGCGGTGCGTGAAGGTCCGCCGTGCAGGTTCCGACTTAAACAAATTACTTATATAATAATTTTTTGCGGTTCGTTTGTAAAGCCTTTTTCCAAAAAAATCTCGCAAAACCGGCAGGAAACAGGATCTGCAATGCAAAGAAACGTTCCGGCAGCCGTCCGGGGAGCGGAAATTCCGGTTTCCCGGCAGAAATCAGGGATTTCCGACCGGAGACGGTTTTGTACTTCGGAGAGAAACAAATCGGGTAAATGCGGCGTGTGCGGCGTGCAGATTTTACCGGCGGCATAGCTTTTCGGTCTGTGCGATCACCGGGTCCAGAAGTTCTTCGTCCCAGTCCTCGGAAAAGGCGAACAGGCCCCGGTAAATGGCCAGCTGCACGTCGGCATCCGGGTGCTGTGCAGCCAGGCGGAACACGGCCTGCAGCAGCCGCAGCTTGCGCTGCCGGACGGCGGGCGCTGCACTGCGCAGCCGGGTAAGGTCATAGTCCTTTGTGTTGCCGCAGGGCATGGCGCAGGTGGCACAGTTGGGGGCCACCGCGTGCTTTTCGGCGCGGGTGATGTCCAGCATGCGCTGCAGCGTTTCGGCCGGGGCATCCGGCTGTGCTGCCAGACGCAGCCCGGCGTTGAGCACGGCGTCGGTGTTCTCGGTCTTGGGTTCGCTGGAAGTGGAGCGCGCAAGGCCCACAAGGGCACCCAGCAGGGTGTCCCGCAAGGTGTCTGCCGGGGTGTCCGGCGTGCGGAGATAGTCGGTCATGGCAGTGTCCTTTCAAGTGTAAAAATCTGCAAAGAGTATAGCCCATTTATCCGCGCAATACAAGCCGCAGAAAAAAGCCCCCTCACAGCGGAGGGGGCCGGAAACGAGAAAATCAGAGCAATGCAGGAACTTCTTTTGCCAGCATCTCAGCCAGCTGAGCATGACCTTTGCAGGTCAGGTGCATGAAATCCACCTGGTTGAACTCGCAGTTCTTTGCATCCAGGAAGTGCACGTTCTGGCGCGCGCAGATGATGCGGAACTGCTCGGCCACACCGGCGGATTTCTCCACGCAGCCGTCGCCCATGACCGCGTCATGGAACCCGGCCCCGATGGGCGGCGGTGCCACCACCAGAATGTTGGGCTGTTTGGTGCCCCAGCAGTCCACGCTCTTGGCCTTGAGGATCAGGCGCTCCATACCGGCTGCAATGCAGGCGGCGTTGGCCCCAAAGCGCTCTTTCACGTCGTTGGTGCCCAGCATGATGATGAGCAGGTCAATGACCTCATGGCTCTTGAGCAGGGAGTAGATCACGCTCAGGGCGTCCATGGACTCGTGGATGGGGTCCACGAACACGGTGGTGCGGCCGGAAAGGCCCTCCTCGGTCACCAGATATTCGTCACCCAGCGCCTTTTGCAGGCGGCAGGTCCAGCGCTCGTCCTCGTTGAAGCGGATGCCGTGGTCGGCACAGTCATTGGGGTCAGCACAATAGCCGTGGGTGTTGGAATCGCCCAGGCAGAGGATATGCGTTTTCATGGGAAATCACTCCTTTTCTATCGTCTGGCGGAAGTAATACACAGCGCCCACCATACCGGCGTCGTTGTGCAGCTGTGCGGCGCGGATCTCCAGCCCCTCGGCAAAGGCGGGCATCACCGATGCCTTTACTTTGGAGGCAATGGGGGCGATGAGCAGCTTCTGCTGGGCGCTCACGCCGCCGCCGATCAGGATCAGCTGCGGGTTGAAGATGTGCACCATGCCGGCAAGGCCCTGCGCGATCTCGTCGGTCCAGGCGTCCAGCAGGGCCAGCACCTCCGGGTCCCCGGCTTCTGCTGCGGCAAAGATGGCACGGCCGTCTGTCCAGGCAGGGTTCTTCTCCTGTGCGGCACGCACAAGGGCAGTGGTGGCGGCGTAGCGCTCCCAGCAGCCGGTGGCCCCACAGGTGCAGGGTACGCCGTCCAGTGCGTGGGTGCGGTAGTGGCCCAGTTCACCGCCAAGACCGCGGGCACCTTCCAGCAGGCGGCCGCCGGTCAGGATGCCACCGCCCACGCCGGTGCCCAGCGTGACACCGATGACGTCGGTATAGCCCTGCGCCCTGCCGACCCATACTTCGCCAAGGGTCATGCAGTTGGCGTCGTTGGCCACCGTGACGGGCAGGCCAAAGTCCTGCTCCAGCGCGGCCTTGATGGGGCTGCCGATGTAGTTGGGGAAATTGCCGCAGGTACCGGCCACGATGCCCTTGCGGCTGTCGATCTGGCCGGTGGCGGACACGCCGATGCCGGAAAGGCTTTCCACCGGGATGGCCTGTGCTGTTAAAAACTCTTTTGCGGCCTTGCGCACGGTGTCCAGCACGGGGGTCTGGTAGCCGTCAAAGTTCACGCTTTGCTCGCCCTTGCACAGCACTTTGCCGGTCTCGTCCACGATGCCCAGCTTGACGGCGGTGCCGCCAATGTCAATGCCAAAATACTGTTTCATGCAGCGTCTCCGTTTACTTGTTCATGGCGTTGATGGCACCGGTGAAGCGGGCCGTGATCTCGGCCGGGCGGGTGATGGCACCGCCCACCACCAGGGCAAAGGCCCCGGCTTCCAGTGCCTTGACGGCCTGCTCCGGGTAGTGGATGTGGCCCTCGGCAATGATCTTGGCCGGGCACTCGGTGGCCAGCTTGTGCACAAACTCAAAGTCGATGTCGTTGATGCCCTGGGTCTCGGGGGTGTAGCCCCGCATGGTAGTGCCCACAAAGTCGGCCCCGGCCTCAGCGCAGAGCATGGCGTTCTCAAAGTTGTCGCAGTCGGCCATGAGCAGCTGATCCGGGTACTTGGCCTTGATGGCACGGATGAACTCGGCGGAGGTGGAGCCGTCAGGCCGCAGGGCCCCGGTGCCCTGGACTGCCAGGATATCCACACCGCAGGCCACCAGCTCGTCCACTTCCTTCATGGTGACAGTGATGTACATGGGGGTGCCGGGGTAATCCTTTTTGATGATGCCGATGACCGGCAGGTCCACCACCTGCTTGATCTGGGTGATGTCGCGCACGGTGTTGGCACGGATGCCCACGGCACCGCTCATGGCGGCAGCCTTGGCCATCAGGGGCATCACGCCGCCCTCCTTGGTGTACAGCGGTTCGGTCTCCAGTGCCTGACAAGAGACGATCAGACCGCCCTTGATCTGAGCAAACAGTTTTTCTTTATCCATTGTTTCAGCCCTCCATTTTGATTTTGACAACGGCCTTGCGCACATTGGCACAGCCATCCTGTACCAGGCCGGGTTTGTGCAGCTCCGTGGGGAAGAACAGGACGAACCGCCCCTCGCCCAGGGCACCGCTCACAACGCTGGCGCTGTCCTGGAACCCGCAGTCCACGGTATATTCGCCGACTTCCTCGCCGGGCTCATTGGTGTAGCCCCAGCCCTCGCCGCCGGTGATGTCGATCTGCAGGTCGGCATACAATTTGTGATATTCGGGGTGGTAGCCTGCATCCGGGTGCAGGGCGGCGTCCATCACGTTGATGAATACCTCGTCACCGTCCACCTCAGTGCGGCCGTTCGGCAGGGCCGAAAGGTCGTGGGTGAGCAGGTAGTCGATGGCGGTGTTCAGATTGGGATGCAGCCCTTTGTAGCGGGCCAGATGCTCCAGAGTATCGCAGATCATGGTGCATTCCTCCAAAAAAGAAGCGCCCGCCTCCCCTCTGAAAAGAGACGGAGAGGGGGCGCTGTTCGGTTTTACAGTTTTGCGATGGCAGCTTCGATCATGGCCTGTGCTTCGGCCACGATGGGTTCATCCTCCGGGATCAGGCCGGGCATGGGCTCGCGCACGCCGCCCAGCTCCAGACCATACATCCGGCGCAGGATCTCCTTCTGCACGGCGTACAGGTTGCCGTGGGCTTCGCACATCTTGTAGATGATGCGGTCGGCGTCGTACTGGATGGCCTGTGCTTCTTTGATCTCGCCCTTGTTGATGTGGTCGTTCATGGCCAGGTACAGCTCCGGCATCACGGCGTAGGTGCCGCCGATGCCGCCGTCGGCACCGATCACACGGCCGGAAACGAACTGCTCATCGGGGCCGTTGAACACCACGAAGTTGCCCTCGCCGCGGGCGGCGATGCCGGCATCCTTGAACATCTGGATATCCTGGGTGGGCATGGAGCTGTTCTTCACGGCCACCACGTTGGGGTTCTTCAGCATCTCCTTCAGCAGGCTCATGGTCAGGGCTGTGCCAGCCAGCTGGGGGATGTTGTAGATGACGAACTCGGTGTTGGGAGCAGCCGCGGACATATCGTTCCAGTACTTGGCAATGGCGTACTCCGGCAGATGGAAGTAGATGGGCGGGATGGAGGCGATGGCGTCCACGCCCACGCTCTCGGCATGGCGGGCCAGCTCCACGCTGTCGGCGGTGTTGTTGCAGCCAACATGAGCAATGACGGTGATCTTGCCCTTGGCCTCGCTCATCACGGCTTCCAGAACGGTCTTGCGCTCGTCCACATGCTGGTAGATGCACTCGCCGGAGGAGCCGCCCACATACACGCCCTTGACGCCCTTGGCGATCAGGTGGCGGGTGAGGGCCTTGACGCCCTCCACCGAAATGTTGCCCTCTGCGTCATAGCAGGCGTAAAAGGCAGGGATGACACCCTGATATTTCTTGATATCTTTCATGGGTCAATATCCTTCTTTCTGTAGTATAGAAATAAACGTTAGCCTTTAACAGCACCCATTGCGATGCCCTTGGTGAAGTACTTCTGGAAAATGAGGAAGATGATGATGATAGGCACGGCGGCCAGTGCGGCACCGGCCATGATCAGGCCGAAGTCGGTGCTGTTCTCGGCCTGCAGCTTTGCAATGCCCAGCGAGATGGTCAGGTTGCTGGTGCTGGACAGCATGATCAACTGCATGAAGTAGTCGTTCCAGCTGTTGATGAAGGTAAAGATGGCCAGTGCGCCGATGCCGGGCTTGACCATGGGCAGCACGATCTTGACAAAGGTGCGTGCCTCGCTGGCACCGTCGATGCGGGCAGCTTCCAGCATTTCGGTGGGGATGCCCTCACTGAACTGCTTCATCAGGAACACGCCGAAGGGCCAGCCCACGATGGGGAAGATGACGGCCCAGATGGTGTTGTACAGGTTCAGGGCGCTCATCTCGCGCAGCAGGGGGATCAGGATGACCTGCTTGGGCAGAGCCATTGCGCACACGATGAGGGTGAACAGCAGCTTGCGGCCCACAAAGCGCTTCTTGGCCAGCGCATAACCGGCCATGGCGGCGGTGATGCAGGTGAAGATCATGGACATGACGGCCATGAACACGGTATTGATCATCCAGCGGATGGCGGCAGGAGCCGTGGGGCCTACGGAGAAGTAGATGGGCTCGCCGTTGGCACTGAACTTGCTGCCGAAGGGCACGGCCAGCTGCCACAGCGGGGCGCTCTTGCCGGCGAACAGCTTCTGGTAGTTGGTCAGCACCCACTTGTCCGGCCACCAGACCGGGGTGGTGGAGTTGATGGCGGCACCGGTCTTGAAGGAACCGGTGATGATCCAGTACAGCGGGAACGCGAACAGCACAGCCACGATGCTGATGAGGATGATGGCCAGGATCGTGTAGGCGCTTGCCCGCTTGAGCTTACTGGGCTGACGCTTCAACGGTTTTTGCTTTTTGGCAGTTGCAGCAGTTGCACTCATTTCTCAGCACCTCCCTTAATTATCCTTGTTGCCCATCTTGAACTGGACAGCAGACAGAATGGCGATGATGACCGCCAGCACAACGCCCATGGCATTGCCGTAACCGTACTTGTACTGCTTGAAGGCGGTGTAGTAGATGTAGAACATGATGGTATCGGTCTTGTGGTTGGGGCCGCCGGAAGTCAGCAGCTGGATCAGTGCAAAGCACTGGAAGGAGTTGATGGTGGTGATGACCAGAATGTACAGGGTGGTGGGCATGATGGCGGGCCACTTGATCTTCCAGAAGCACTGGAAATCGTTTGCACCGTCCACTTCGGCGGCTTCCACGATGGACTGATCCACATTGCCCAGTGCGGAAACATACAGCACGATGGGCTGGCCCACCGAGGTGGTGAGCAGGATCAGGATGATGCAGCCCAAAGCGAACCGCTCGTCACCCAGCCAGTTGATGTTCTTGTCGATGAGGCCCAGGCTCTTGCCCAGATAGTTGAAGATGCCGTAGTAGTTGTTGTACATCCACTTCCACACCACGGTAACGGCGACCGAGCCGGTGACCACGGGCAGGTAGAACACGCAGCGGAAAAGGCTGGTGGCCCACTCCGGCAGGTCTACGATGGCGGAAGACACCCACAGGGAGAAGATACAGGTGATGGGCACTGACACGATGACGATGACAAAGGTGTTTTTCAGTGCGCCCAGGAAGATGGGGTCAGCAAACAGGGTCTTGTAGTTGGCTATGCCCACAAAGATGTCTGCACGGTTCATGGTGGAGTCAAAAAAGCTGGTGACCACGCAGAGGATCATGGGGTAGATGACAAAGCCCAGGAAGAAGATCAGGCTGGGCAGCAGGAAACAATAGGAGGCGAAGGTTTCACGCCGGACCAGGGCGCTACTGCGCTTGGGCTCCTTGATCGCCGTTTTTGCAGCCAAGAAAATCACCGATCCTTTCGATCATAGGGTGTTTTTTCATAACAAAGCCCCTCCCTCACCCGGAGGAAGGGGCCATTCGGTTCAAAGGTGTGCAGTTAAAAGCGGCTTATGCCTCAGCAGCGGCAGCAGCGTTGGCGTTGTCCACAAAGGTCTTGACAGCGGTGTCAACAGCCTCGCCGGAGCCCACGCGCTGCAGCATGTTCCACCACTCGGTACGGGCAGTGGTCCAGCCCGGGGTGATCTGGTAGTAGTCGCCCAGGTAGCCCATGAACTTGCTGTACTCGCTCATGACCTCGTTGTCGGCGTAGATGTCGCCCACGCTGGTGCGGACGGGGAAGTAGGTGGAAGCCAGGACGCTGTCCTTCACCTGGTCGGGGTCAGCAGCGATAAAGCTGATGAAGGTCTTAGCGGCCTCGATCTTGGCCTCATCGCCGTTATCGAAGATGCCAAAGCCCCAGATGCCGCCGCACAGCTTGGGGTCGCCGCTTTCGGTGGGGAATGCCATGGGGAAGATCTCGTCGCCGCTGATGGTCTGGCCGGCGGCAGCGGTGTCAGCGTTCAGCTGCTGAGCGATGTTCCAGCAGAAAGCCATCTGCAGGGTGCCGTTGCGGAACAGGGTGATCTCCTCGCCGCCGTTGATGGAAGCGTCGAAGTTGATGCCGTCGGCATCGTACAGAGCCTGAATGGCCTTGATGTTCTCGGGGGAGTCCGCAGTGTACTTGGTGTGGGCTGCATCGGTAAAGGTGCCGCCGTACATGTTGTTGATGATGGCGCGGGTGCCCTGGTCGCCGCCCTGGCCGCTGCAGTAGATGGCTGCCACGTTCTCGTAGCCGCCCTTGTACAGTGCGTCAACGGTCTTCAGGAAGCCGTCGGTGCTCCAGGTGTGCTTGTCGGTGTCGATGTACTGGTCTGCGCCCACTTCCTTGACCTTGGTCATGTTCACGGCCATGCAGTGTGCGGTCATGCACAGGGGGTACTCGTAGTAGTCGCCCTTGTCGTTGCGGCAGGCAGACTCCACAGACTCGTAGATGTCCTTCTTGGCATCGTCGGTCCACAGGTCGTTCAGGGGAGCCATCACGCCCTTGGCACCCCAGTTGGCAACCAGACGCTCGGGGCCTTCCATGACCAGGTCCGGTGCGCTGCCGCCCTCGATGGCGGTGTTCACCTGATCGTCGCCGTTGGTGTAATCCAGGTACTCCACAGTGACCTTGATGTCGGGGTACTTGGCGTTGAAGCTGGAGATCAGGT
>ERZ1034949.1338-NODE-1338-length-11440-cov-8.357224_pt1 | contig 11440 bp, 9 predicted proteins | sample MGYA00520590_ERZ1034949 | MGnify/ENA primary metagenome ERZ1034949 (study PRJEB33766, sample SAMN09781752) | gut metagenome | biome: gut microbiome | host: Homo sapiens | place: Madagascar | study: EMG produced TPA metagenomics assembly of the PRJNA485056 data... | reverse complement strand
TTCCTCTGCCAGACTTACACCAACTCGTCCAGCACCAATAATTGCAACTTTGATTTTCATTACTTCTTTTTCATTTCCTGCTTCTATACCAGAAAACATATGTAATAATGTAGAAAGAATTTTTCCTCTTGTTGTCTCCTGATTTCCGCACTTATATGCATAGCGATACATCATACGAAGTGCTAAGGCTCCTAAGAGATTGAGGCAGACAAGCGAAAGCATTCTGGCAAATGTAATTTTTTGAACTGGAAGTAATAGCTCCAGACACAGATAGGCAACAAAAGCAATAGAATCGGTAAACAGCAGCCGGATATAACATTGTATCCCACCATATCTCCACACCTGCCCATATACTTTGCCAATAAGACGTGCTAAAAAAATACATAGTACAGAGAGGCATACTTGTTGAAGTATTCCTGTAGTTGATAACTTATCCATTCCTCCATACAGAACCAACAGTATTACTGCTACTGCTACATACACAATCAAATCATACCCGACCAGCATCCATCTGATATTTGGCGTACTGTTCTGCTTTGTACGATTCACGTTCATATTATTCTCATTTGCTCTATTCATTGTTTACCCCCCCCACACGAAAATTGGGTGGTTTTCATAATTCTTTTCAATTTTGTGATTTACTTCTTTTCAAGTGGTGTAAACAAAACAGTTCCCTGTTCTGTTTTAGTTCCCATTTCAAGTACGCTTGTTGATTTCACAATCGTTCCAGATTTTAATGTACAGCTATCTCCAATAAAGCTATATGGCTCCACTACTGTATTAGCACCTATAACTGTTGCCTGACCAATAGTGCTTCCACAACCAACAACTGCTCTCGGCTCAACGATGCAACCAGGCATTAAATTAGCTGATGGAGAAATTGTAGAATGCATATGGAATAAAACCGGAATATTATAAAGTGTTTCTAATTTCTTATTCCATTCAAGTCTTTCTGTTCCATCATCACATGCAGCTATCGCACAGTTATATTCTGGATAAAAAGTTTCTACTTGTTCCAGTTTTCCAATAGCACCTTCTCTGTCATTGTCTACAAAGGAGATTTCTTCAAAGCAACCCATTGACTCTGCTATCTCTTTCACATAATCTCCCTATCTTTTAGAGGCTACAATTAATAATTTTCTTCCCATTTTCAACACACTCCTCATAATTATTTGTTTTTATTAGGTAAGTTCTTTAACACGACGACTAGCCTGTGAATGTTCTTATTAAAAAGATCATTCGCAGGCTAGGTCAAACATCCTTATCATAATTTTTCAGCTTATAGTATGGGTCAAAATTAGCATCCAAGAAACCATTCTTTTATATTTGTTCCCCCGCTCAATCGACACAACACAAAGAAAAATTATCATAACAAAATTCGACTAAGCCAGCGAACCCCCTGTAAAATCAAGGTTTTTCTTGGTTGTTCCTATTATACCGCTATCGCCTTTCAGGATATTAAAAATCTCCGGCAATTCATCCAAAGAGGTTGCCCGAAGAGCTTTTCCAAACTTTGTTAATCGAATCTCATCCGATAACAAGTTCCCGTTTTCATCCCGCGCATCCGTCATTGTACGAAACTTATACATATTGAAAATTCTTTCGTTTTTTCCCGGTCTTTGTTGTTTAAACAGTACTGGAGAACCAAGTTTTACACGAACCAATACCGCTAAAATTATATATAACCACCAGAATAATACCAGAACAACCAGTGAACACACAATATCTATCAGTCGTTTTACATATTTTTCATAAAATCCCTGTCTATGTTGCATTACTATCTCCTGCCTATGCAAAGCATTCTCTGATCACTTCAATAATTCGATCCTGCTGCTCCACTGTCATTTTATTATCACTCGGCAGACACAATCCTCTATGAAAGATATCCATCCCCACATCCAGCGGCATTCCATCTTTTCCAAGAGTTCCACCACTGATATAGGCATTGGTTTTCGCTCTTCCGTTTCCTTCCCGTGTCACAAAACCATTCATGCGATAGATTGGCTGCATATGCATCGGTTTCCATATCGGCCGTCCCTCTGCATTGATACTCGCGATAGCTTCCAGAATTTCCGTTGGACAGCTTTTTTCTGGCTCTCCGATATAGAGAGCTTCCTGTTCACCACGTACCTGCTTACACATTGCGTCGGGTTCAATGATCATACAACTGAGCCAGAAATTCGGTTCACTATTTGTTCCATCATATGAATTCATATGTACTGGAAGTCCCTTCAGTCCGTCTTTATATCTTTCATAAATTACTTTTTTCTGTGCAATATGCTCTTCCAGATAAGGAAACTGTCCTCTCACCACGCCTGCGATTACATTGCTCATGCGGTAATTGTATCCCAGTTCCTCATGTTGATACCATGGGGCATTTTCTCTGGACTGTGTGGACCATTTCCGCACTTTCTTTGCCGCTTCTTCATCATCGGTAAGAAGCATTCCACCGGCTGATCCAGTTATAATCTTATTTCCATTAAATGAGATTGCATTAAAATCACCAAATTGTCCCGTCTGCTTTCCTTTATAAGTCGCACCAAGTGATTCTGCTGCATCCTCGATCAAAATCGCATTGTGCTTTTCACACACATTTCGGATTTCATCCACTTTTCCCGGTGTGCCGTATAGATGTGCTGTAACAACCACTTTCACTTCCGGATAAAGTACAAATGCTTTTTCCAGTGCTACCGGGTCCATATTCCAGGTATCATATTCCGTATCGATAAATACCGGAACTCCACCTTCATAGACAACCGGATTCACCGTTGCATCAAATGTCATATCGGAACAGAATACTTTATCTCCCGGTTTTACTCCTGCCAATTTCACTGCCATATGAAGTGCTGCGGTTCCTGCTGACAGAGCAACTGCATATTTACATCCTACCTTTTCACAGGCTAATCGCTCCACTTCATTAATATTCGCACCAACCGTTGACATCCAGTTGGTTTCATAGGCTTCTTTTATGTATTCCAGTTCCGGTCCATGCATGGTAGGGGAACTGAGCCATACTTTATTTTCAAATGCTTCTCTTTCTTTTGTGAAGTCAAACATTTGTTTTCCTCTTTTCTAACTGTATTGAACACTTCGTCTCATAAACTAGTTTATTATATCATATATATACATATTTTTCAAAAATATCTTCTCCTCTGACATCAATAAATTGTGTAAATCGCATCTCTCTATGATTTTCCCAATCACACACATATCCATCCATGATTCCAAAGTCACGGCAATTCTCCTGACAAGCATAGGACTAGAGGTTCCATATAACATAACCTCTGCCACAAGCCTGTCCTCCGTCCATGTAATGATTACTGTATGCCTCCAGACGCCAAAACCTTTTGCATTTCCTAAACTTTCCAACACTTCCATGTGCTTTTTATCTCTCTCTTGAAAGGCGTCCCCATTCTGATATATCCAAGACTATACATACCATTTTCATTCAATTTCATCACAGAGACAATCTTACTGGCTCCTCCGCGTCTCTTGGGGTTATGGCTTCCACGTTTTCCCGGACCTATAAACATACGAGGAAGTGTAATTGGTGAATTTTCTCGCTAGCTTCAGTTCTAATGCCGAAAACAAAGTATTCACTTCATCTGAGACATATCCTTTCGGCAATTTTTGCATACCACCAATGCATGCCGGAATAATGTGCTCCTGATTTCTAAAATGTGCTTCTGTATCATTTTCTTTTGTATAAATGCATAAATTTTCTTCTTGTGTCATATAACTTCTCCTCTCACTGGAACCATAACATCCCCATAGCTCCATCTCAGTTCCTCAATCGTTGGACAAGCTTCTGGCAAATATTTTTCAATCATATCACGTATTTCCAACATCTCTGCCTGCTCACTTTCCACAAAGTTGCCAAGTCCGAATGTTCCTTTCTGCACCAGCGGAACGCTCAATCTTCCTTGTTCACTTTTCTTACTGGCAAATCTGGAGAGACCATTTTCCAACGGATGTTGATTGTTTATGAAGAAAGTTCTATCTGTTTCAGCATCTTCTGCAATATTATTATATGCAATATCTATTTCCAAGCCAAAATCTGAAAACACAAACCAGACATGCGCTTCCGTGCTTCCATCCCGTGCATTTTTCCACATTAACCGCTTTAACAGAACGATATCAGTAAAACCAAGGAGTATGCCTAAAATAACATATTCTTTTTCTGCTGGTCCGGACATAAAATTCTGGATGTTCTTTCGGATGGACGCATTTTTTCCCTGGAACTCACTTGTTGATGGAATTGCCTTGATTGCATCAATGACATACAACACACGTACCGCGAAACTGACAACCATATAATATGTATGGAGTCCTGGCGCATATTGCTCAATCGACACCAGATGCTTTGTCCGGCGATATTCTTCATAATACTTTTTGCATTTTTCATAATCATCCATACGATACGCATAGTAACTCATGCGTAAGGCAATCTCATTGATAACTGGATGTTCCTGAAGAATTGGCAGGATTTGTTCTGCCTCTTCCATGAGATGTTTCATCCTGTCTTTGTATATGGGTCTTCCGTATGCATCCACATTAAGGGCAATGCACGCCTCATCTATCAAGTTAAGATTACACATGAGTTCTTCAAGTTCCAATCCATTTTCTTTATACAGATTACTTGCGTTCTCAAGCTCTTCTAACACATTCTCCCACCGGTAGGTCTGCGGGTGGTTTTTCTGCAATCTGGCTTCTTCTTCGAAACAGAAACACCGCTCATATACAGCCTCAGATGGAAGCGACTTACGAAATTTTTCCAAATCATCCAATGACTGGTGCTTCATATATTCCGCTGCATCTTCCCGCAAATCTGCATATTTTTTAACGATACCTCCGTGCAGATCTTCGAAAAATGACTGAATGTTCTTATAGCAATGGTATCTTGCTGGCATAGGCAACTGCCTTATGAGTTCTTTGTCTTTATTCAGTGCCTGCAAAACATGAACAGGATCCAGTCTCGAAGACCATACGACATGTGCCACTGAAGTTTCAAACATACAACGATTCCTGTCCGGCATTTTTCTTTGCCCAATACACGTCAGCATATCCTGTACATTTTTCTCCAGTCTGGAACGTTCCTCACCTGTCTGGCGTAACATTTCCAGCTCTACATAACAATAAGCAATATAATCCTGTGGGTTTTTCATGTCAAGATGTTCTTTTAATATTTCCAGTTCCGATTTCCATTCTTCATATGATATATGCTGATGCAACCGCGTCTTATTAAATACATAATTATAGTACAAAATCGTCCACAATTCTGACTTTTGTAAATCGTTCTCCTCGCAAAAGAGTATCGCTTTCTCAAAAGCATCCTCTGCATCCTTATAGGCTTTGGTCAGTACATAGGCCAATCCACGGTTAATCAGAATTTGGCTTCGTATCGTGATATCCGTTTCTTCATTGCATAATGCCTCTGCCTTCCGTATTTGTTCATTTGCCTGTTCTATATGTCCGGTTCTCTGATATTGGATAAAGTAAAGCAGGTGGTTGAACGCTGTATCTTTTTCCCCTGCTTCTGCCCGTCTTCTCATTTCCAGTTCATTTGCATGAAAACTCCCCATCTGCGTCCGCAAAAACATTTTATACCGCTCATAGGTTTCCTTTTGTTTCTTCGTCATCTTTGATGGCAGCAATTTTTCCAGACGCTTCCATGCCTCTATTAAGTTATAGTCATAATTCTCCGGTTGCGCATACAAGCAGCTTACTTTCAATTCCCTGCGCATGGTCCAATAGATATGTATGCAACGATACGCCAGTATAATCATAATTCCAAGAATCAGACACCAGATTCCATACAGACTCTTCAAAAATTCTTTAGCTTCCGGCTTCGTTTCTCTACATAATACCTGCATTCCAAATCCAAGCACGGAAAAGAAATATACTCCTGCTATCTCACTTATAACTGTTCCAAGCATATATCTTGGCATCTGTAACCAATTCTTGTTTGTGAAGCAGATAATTCCAATTGCTAACATCATTAAAATTGTCGGAATATACAAATTTGTTCCACCAAAAGTCTGATCCACTAATGCAAGCCATAAATCAATCATTTACCTTCTCCTCCCTGTACTTCTTTTAAATCGTACACTTTATTATACCATTTACGAATAGAGCATGCAGTAAAATTAAAGAGAGCAGCCGCTCCGACTGCTCCCCATTCTATTTCTAATTATTTGCTTTTTTCCACCTGATACGAAGGCACTAACCGTTTCACCACCAGCTTCATCTGTGGATCATCTTCATATGCCGTCTTCTTCAGATCTTTCAAATGTTCAAAAAACTCTTCCCTGTCAAATTCAATCGGTTTTCCAATAAAAATCAGATCATTCTCCGTTTTCTGAAGTCCTTCCTCTTCTTTCAGACACTCTTCAAACATCTTTTCCCCCGGTCGAAGTCCTGTGTACACAATCGGGATATCCACATCCGGTTCAAATCCGGATAACTTGATCAGATTTCTTGCCATATCATCGATCTTTACCGGCTCTCCCATATCCAGCACAAAGATTTCTCCTCCCTTTGCGTAAGCACCTGCCTGTAAGACAAGCGATACTGCTTCCGGAATCGTCATAAAATAACGAATAATATTTTTATCGGTAACGGTAACCGGTCCGCCCTCTGCGATCTGCTTTTTGAAAAGAGGAATCACACTTCCGTTACTTCCCAGTACATTTCCGAAGCGAACCGCTACATAATTAGTTTTCGGAAAACGATGCTGCATTCCCTGAATAATCATCTCACAGATACGTTTGGATGCTCCCATGATATTGGTCGGATTTACGGCTTTATCCGTAGAAATCAATACCATGCGCTCCGTTCCGTTTCTTCCTGCTGCCATAGCCACATTATAAGTACCGAATACATTGTTTTTAATTGCCTCATTCGGACTGTCCTCCATGAGTGGCACATGCTTATGTGCAGCTGCATGAAAAACAATCGCCGGTTTATAATCCGAAAATACGGTATCCACACGATGGGTATTTCTCACAGATCCAATCAGCACAACCAGATTCAGATTCGGAAATTTCTTTCTTAACTCCTGTTGAAGGTCATACGTGGTATTTTCATAAATATCAAATATCACCAACTGCGAAGGATGATGCGCCGCGATCTGGCGGCAAAGTTCACTTCCGATGGAACCACCGCCACCGGTTACAAGTACAACCTTTCCAGCAATGTATCCCATGACCTCATCCAGATTTGTCTTCACCGGCTCCCGTCCCAGTAAATCTTCAATTTCCACCTCACGGAAATTTGAGACACTTACTTCGTCATTCACAATCTGCGCCATACTAGGCAGAATCTTAATTTTGCATCCTGTGTTTTTACACAATTCCAGGATCTTTTTCTTTCGATCTCCCGGCAGATTCGGGATGGCAATAAAGATTTCCTGCACTTCGTATTTTTCTGCTGCCCAGGGAATTTTGCTGTCATTCCCCACAATCGGAGCTCCCAGAATGGTGCTTCCAATCTTATTCTTGTCTGCATCAATCACGCATACCACACGATTGCGGATCAGCGGACTGTTCTCCATATTTTTTATCAGGAAATTCGCGCTGTCTCCTGCTCCAATCACCATGGTAGCGATGGCATGTCTGGATGCGTCTCCCAGATAACTGTGTCGTATGATACGCAGTCCCCGGTATACAAAGCGGCTTCCGGACACCAGAGCCAGCAAAAAGAAAAAATACAAAATATAATAAGAACGCGGCATGTTCCATTGGAACATATGCATCCCCAGACTCTGTATTGCAGCACTGAGCAGACACGCAATCACTACATTTAATAGTTCCTGCACGCTCGCATATTCCCACAGACTATTATACAGATGCATAATAAAAAATATCACGATGGTTACAATCATATTTACCCAGAAATATTGCAATGCGGTCTCCAGATAAGGAATTCCCTGCTCACTCTTTAAGCTGAAATCAAAACGAGTCCAGATAGAAAGAATTTCCGCCAGAAAGATTGCCAATATATCGTAAATTACCAACAATACAATTCGTATATATTTTGCCGTTTCTCCCCGAAACCGGTTTTTCATTTGTTGCATGCCAAAATTACTCCCTATAATGTGCTCATTTTCATGACTTGTTTGATTTTCTCTGTTTTCTTGACTGTTTCTTTCCGGACTGCTTCTTTGCAGAAGTTTCTGTCGTCACAGCTTTTTCCGTTTTAAGGTCGTTCTGTTCCACGACAACATCATTTTTCTCAGAAACCGGTTCCTTTGCGAAAAGATTTTCTTTCTTAACCAGCATCCGGTTCACTGCAAGTCCCAGGCCAAGCATGCCCCAGAATACCGGAGCGGTACATACATTGGAATCATTTGCAATCCCTGCAAACATATATACCAGCACTGCTGCAAATAATCCAAATCCAACCCAGCTGATACTCTCGTGTAAATTCACTCTGCGATAGATGCGTGCCGACTGTACCAGGTACCAGAACAGAAATACCAGGAGTGCCAGGGTACCGAGTAATCCGGTTTCCACCCATTGCTGCAGATACCAATTATGTGCTTTCACATCATAGCTGTTTGCACTATACATATAGTTTTGACTGATATAATCTGCCTGCGGTACTTCAAACATATAAGAATTAGCACCAGATCCCATCAATACATGTTTGCCCAAAACCGGGATTGTCTTATTCCAGATATGACCTCTTCCACTCATTGCATCATCCAAAAATACTTTTGAAACCTTCGGATTCTCAAACTTCACTAATTTTCCTGCTGGATTCAGATACTCATATCCATTCTCATCGGTATTTATGAAGTTCCACTGCACACCATCAATCGTTGCACAAATTCCGGGCAAGCTATCTCCAAAAGATACCGGTTGCAGCTGTACCCCAGAAAAACGGCTGTCATCCATCGTTGTCACCTGGTTATCTGCATCCACTATCGTCTGGCTTAACTCATTTCCATCCGTATCTTTGCAACTGATCTGTGTTGTTCCATCCTCTCCCACGGTATAAGAAACACTCAGTTTATTCCCGTGAATGTCAAGCACAACATCATCCGTATTGGTTTCTACTCCATTCAGAGCCCATCTGTCACTCATCCGGTATGTACCAACAATTGTATTTTTTATACTTTCACCTGCTGAGGTGGTATTTCCAAGTACGATTGCTGCTATAATCCCAATTACCACTACAACAGCACCCACAACAAACGGTTTTTTCTTCCGGCTCAAAAGCACAAGTATAAGTACCACTGCTGCCAATGCAAGAGCCATCCATCCACTCGCACTGCCGCTTCCTTTCAAGCAGATGGCACAGCATACTACCGCTACTGCCAGCACTATCCGATGCCATATCTTTTTTGACGCAATAAACAGGCATACCGCCAGCACTATGAGCATACCAAAATAAAACGCTAAAAAGTTCGGATTATATAATGTCGTATAAGACGTTTTTGATGGGAAATTAAACGTCAGCTCTTTTAAATTCTTCCACCATCCAGGATTTGTGATCAAATGTTTTCCAAAATTTGACTGAAAGAAGTCCAGTCCAAAATACTGAAATACGCCGATCACTGTAACAATAGCCATGCCAATGCCCGAAATTTTCAAAATGAATTCCACATGTTTTTCTTCATTCACGAAATTATACACATAATAACACAGCAGCATATACGCAAAAACTACCCACACAGACTCAAAAAGTTCATAAGTTCCGCCGGATACCCAATGCTTATGCTTTGAAAAAAGTGCTGACATCAGAACAAAAAGTCCGTATACCATCAGAAAATAAAAAGAATTTTCAAACTGCAGGGTCTCTTTCTTCACATAATGCCGATACAACAGAATTGCAACCATCACCACTCCAATGATTATAATCGCAATCATCTTCCATGCAAAAAAGAAATCTGTCTGTGTATCTGAATTGGCCGGAAACCATTCAAACTGCGACAGATTTGAATTATAGGAATACATATGTACAAGCAATGGCACAAACCCCATCATCAAAATAACGGGAATCATCAGCTTATTCGTCTTTTTCAAATTTCGATATCCATTCTCACTCAAAGTTTTCTCTCCTTAGTAAACAATTTTTCTAGAATATAATACCTCTAAACCTTCGTTTTTTCAACACGTAAAATATATATAATAGGTAAAAACTCTTTTTTGTTACTTGTGTGATACTTAAAAATTTTACAAATAAATGTGTATGATTGACACGATAATATAAATTTTTACACACGAAAGGAAGAAAAATGAGATTACCAAACGGATACGGTGGAGTCGTAAAACTCTCCGGCAACAGAAGAAGACCCTACGCAGCACGCATCACTACGGGCTGGCACATCAATGACATCACGGGAAAGCGCATCCAGCACTATCAGATTCTGGGCTACGCTCCTACCCGGTCGGAAGCTCTGCAGATTCTGGCACGTTACAATAATTATCCCATCGATGGGGAAACGCTGAAATTAACCTTCCGGGAAATTTATCTCCGATGGTCCGAAGAAAAGTTTCCTACCATCTCCCACTCCAACATCAAAGGTTATCGGGCAGCATTTGCCACTTGTGAAAACATTGCTGATATGCCATTTCACAATTTGAGACTCAATGATTTACAGCAGGTGATAGATCACTGCGGCAAGAACTATCCTACCCTGAAAAAAATTCGTGTTCTCTTTAACCAACTCTATTCTTATGCCATGAAACACGAAATTGTCTCAAAAGATTATTCTGCCTATGTAAATATTTCGAAATACAAAGACCGGAATCCTAATAAAAACATACGAAGCTGTTTTTCCACCTCTGAGATTGCTCTCCTGTGGAAGCACAAAAACAATCCCTATTGCCAGACAGTCCTCATGCTAATATACAATGGTGTGCGCGTCTCAGAGCTTTTGGATCTGAAGAAAGAAAATGTTCATCTGTCCGAACAATATTTTGATGTCATTGACAGCAAAACCGAAAACGGCATTCGAAAAGTTCCGATTGCTGACAAAGTACTCCCCTTTTACCAGCGCTGGCTTCATGACTGTTCCGATTGTGAATATCTCATCCATACTCTGGACAGCCAGCATTTTACCTATTATATGTATTACCACAATGTTTTCCAACCCCTAATGTTTCGTCTGCACATCGATCATACACCTCACTGCTGCCGGCACACCACGATTTCGCTGCTCGCCGAAGCACATGTCGATCAGACGACCATCAAAAAAATCGTCGGGCATTCCGGCGCTATGTCCCTGACAGAACGGATTTACACGCATCTGGATGTGCCTGGGCTGGTCGAAGCCATTAATCAAATTTAATCGCTTCTTGTATGTTGCTTGCGTGTTACTTGTAGAAGTGATTTTGCCCCAAACTCTGTTTATAAATCCGGTATTTCCAACACTTCCGTGGAAAATACCATGCGTATTTCCGGTTAAGGTAACTTACAAGACTTCTACAAAGAA
>ERZ1034949.1335-NODE-1335-length-11481-cov-34.878085_pt1 | contig 11481 bp, 12 predicted proteins | sample MGYA00520590_ERZ1034949 | MGnify/ENA primary metagenome ERZ1034949 (study PRJEB33766, sample SAMN09781752) | gut metagenome | biome: gut microbiome | host: Homo sapiens | place: Madagascar | study: EMG produced TPA metagenomics assembly of the PRJNA485056 data... | reverse complement strand
GCCCCCTGAATCTCCAGTCAACCAATATCACTTATTTAAGTGATAATCTTAATATTAGTTTTTAGACTGGTCATTGGAAAACAGATGATTGATGCCTCAGGACCGGAGAAACTCAGACGGCATACTGCACAGGAAAAGATCGCTAATGTTCAGAAGAGCTTTGAACCAGGAATGACGGTCTCCCTCGTTGCCCGGCAACATGGTGTAGCAGCCAGTTACTTCTCTGGCGCAAGCAATACCAGGGGGGAAGTCTTACTGCGGTGACTGCTGGGGAACAGATCGTTCCTGCCTCTGAACTTGCTGCTGCCATAAGGCAGATTAAAGAACGCCAGCGCCTGCTCGGAACAAAACGATGGAAAATGAACTTATTAAAGAAGCCGTTGAATATGGACGTGCAAAAAGTGGATAACGCACGCGCCCTTGTTGCCGGGGTGATGCACTGGGCGGTCACTACCGGCGCCTTCAACAGTGAAACAGCACAGGACGTCATGTCAGGAGCGGTGGAACGCCGCTTCGGCAACGAGCTTCCGGCGTCTCCAGTGGAGTGGCTGACAGATAATGGTTCATGCTACCGGGCTAATGAAACACGCCTGCCCGCTCGGATGTTGGGACTTGAATCGAAGAACACGGCGGTGCGGAGTCCGGAGAGTAACAAAATAGCAGAGAGCTTCGTGAAAACGATAAAGCGTGACTACATCGTGTTCATGCCCAAGCCAGATGTTAATGACGGCATTGCATAACCATGCAGTAGCGATCGAACATTACAATGCAGCATAGCTCTAGGTTATCGCTCGCCGCAGGTATATATGTGGCAGCGGATCAGTAATGGGTTAAATGATAACAGGAGTCTGGAAATATAGGGAGAAATTCCCTGATGGATCCCCAAAAAATTTAGTAAACCAATATCATATTGGTATACCGTTGTTGTAGAACTTTCAGCCCTGCGTCAAGTGACAAGATGTTTAGTATGAGTGAAGAATGTCGGAACCTGTTTAGGATTCTGTGTAAATGCCTTTTCTCAGAAGTGACCGTTCAGGCGGTCACCGAACTCGGTAATAAAGCGACTCATTGCCATACGCCAGTCCTTCAATGGCACTGTCCATTTCTGGGACGCAGACTGGATTGCCAGCCACACCACTTTTTTCACCGAGTCGTCTGCCGGGAACACTTTACGCTTTTTGATCGCATGGCGGATCACACTGTTTAGTGACTCGATGGCATTTGTCGTATAGATCACTTTGCGGATGTCCGTCAGATAAGCGAAGAACGTAGTAAGATTCGGCCAGTTAGCCTGCCAGCGTCGGCTTATCTAGTGCTTGCTAGCCTGCCTCTTCCGTGGGTGCCTGATTAAATCTCTTTCAGGTCGCGAGTGACGGCTTTGTAGTCCTTCCATGACACGAAGCGCAGACTGTTGCGCACCATATGCACGATGCATAACTGGATGTGGGTCTCCGGATATACTGTGTTGATGGCATCTGGGAAGCCTTTCAGGCCATCTGCACAGATGATAAGGATATCGTTCAGACCGCTGTTTTTCAGTTCAGCCAGCACATTGAGCCAGAACTTCAACCCTGTACACGATTTTGTGTGAAACAACGGGGAGCAGGTCATCGCTTCCCAACCCGTTATTTCAGCGTGCCGAACTGTTTGTCTTTCAGTGCATATAGTCGGTCGAACTCAGCATAGGGCTCTCCCGTTTCAGCCGCGTGCCGAGTTTTAGCATCCAGAAGGTCGGGTAAAGGGATCCTATGATTCAGTGAGTGGTAAAGATCATAACCACTGACACAGATAACCCGCTTCCCTTTACCAAAAGCCGTCAGGCCTTCAGGCGTAAACCCCATCCAACTGATAAAAACACCGCGTGTCCAGGTTGCCTTGGTACTGAGCTTTCCTTCAAATACATGGAGATCGGCAGCCGACGTTCTTTTCTGATGCCACTTTGCCTCCATCAGGTAAAATTCATCATTCAGTCGGAAACTTCCGTCAATCTGTTCGCCTGTATTTCGGAAAGACGAACGAGGAGCAAGCTTAAAGATACTGAACAGTTCAGCAAGCCAGGCTTCAAACCGAAAACCACGTGGATGTGGCGGCAGAGATTTCATCTCGTTCATTTCAGCGATAAGTGAATGCCAGTCAACACCATGCCATGCCTGGACAGGCTTAACGCCTTTGGCTTCATCGGTGCCAGCGTTTTCTAAGCGGGAAATCAGTGCAAGATAGTCATTACGGCTTTGTTCAGCCTGTTCAGGCATGGATTCCGTTTTATACTGCCAGAGCGCACCAAGAACCCGCAGAGCGGTCTCACGATCAACCTGTTTCAGCAAGCATCTAACTCGTTTGGCTTTTGACGCCCCCTCTTTCTGATAACGTTCATCATCAATATCAATGTTCAATTCTTCATCGAAAAAAGCAGACAAGGTGCGGTTAGAGAAATCCAGTATCCAGCCAGGATCGCTCTCGAACACGATATTAAACAGCCTCAAATCCCGCATTTTCAGTTTCACGCCTACCTCCTTTTTTCACAGTATAACGGGATGAAAGTGGGGGAGGAAATGAGTCAGAACCTGTACACCAGCATTAGGGGATTCCGCATCTGGTACAAAGCAGACTATGAGAAGAGAGACGCTATAACATTTGAGTCCTACCAATCGATCTGTTCATTTCTATGAATGGCAGTAAATGCAAATAACCAGAACAACCAAACGTTTTTCGACTTATGTGTCACGAACGGAAGTAGATGGCAATCCATTGCATTACTTCAGGACGACTTTTCAGAAAGCGAGCTAAGGGCGTTGGCATAAACTCAGGCATCGGATGCTGTTTTACAGGGTTCACCTGCCATCCAGTAGACGCCCCGGCCCACGACTGCAACCATAATTACGTTGACCTGAACCATCATGCAACTTCGTTTCATTTTTCACGAGATAACTGGCTCTGTTCCGGGCTTTCTGCATCGCTTCCACATCACCACGCTTGATCCAGAGAACAGCGGCTTCACCAGACTTTTTGTCTGAAGCCTTCCTGGTTTCAGAACCTCCACCCGACAAAGGCGTATCATCGGAAGAAGGGCGAGCATCAGATGATGTCGGTTTACGGAAAGGCGTCCGCCTGGAAAAATGAACCAGTCCATTACCCTGCCAGGGCTCAAGATGCAGAGCACTACACCATGCCAGCTGGATCAGCGTCGCCAGCGAAGAAGGAACGGTGAAATCCCCTGGCGAGCGCCAGGTATCTTTGTTGAGCAGCAATATCACGTGATAATGTTTCCTGCCTTTTTCCTCTCCGAACTCCCGACACCAGAAATAATGCAGAGTAGTTGCACGCACACGTTTGTTGGCACGCCGTTTTTTCCGCTGGTAAGCCTGAATTTTGGCTTTCAGGGATTCGAAAAAACGGGAAATCACCGCTGAATCCGGATCGGGATCCATGATGGTGACAGGCATATACTCAGGGAAACGTAAATCCACCCGGATTAACGAGACGGCACGGTGTTGCGCCAGGGCACTGTCGAGAAGGCTGTCAAAACGGGATAACCAGTAAGCATTGTGTATTGGTTGATTCATGATGAGAGATCTCCGTTGATTTGGATTGACTTCACATCATTAATCACCGCGGTAAAACTTTACGGCATCCCGCCATTGAGCAACGCCAATGACTCCTGATTAAAATGAGCTCCCCCACGAACGAAAAGATGGTAAAAACACACAACAACAGCATGAGTGAGCTGAATGTCTGGAGAAAAATTCCTTTTCACATTATTTTTCAGCGATTAATCATACCTGCTCCCTAAAACGGAAGACTGAAAAACCAGTAGTCTATTGATAGTGCGGAATGCATGGGGCACGAACCTGTAAGCACAATTCTACGAGCAGTACGATATCCACTTCAGAGCCATATGGCAGTAGCCTCCAGATGTGCCAAGGAGACAAATAAGCCCAGATCTATGGGGAAGTAATTCCCGTTAATGTCATCGCAGTGCCTTAATCAGCCCATAAACTGGCTGAAACATCAAGCTGTCGCCTTTATGCTTCAAATGCATTTTCCGGTTTACCTGTAAATTATCTTCTGATATTTATCAGATCAGTGGTTGTGCTGATTATCTACATACTTCAGGGTTTGAAATATGAAGCTAGCAGAAGAAAGTCTTAATTTAGTCATTGACATCCTGAATGATTTGATCTGTGAAGCAAAAATGCTGAACGAAGTGGAACGCAGATCTCTGCTCAATGCAGTTATGGTAATTACAGCGGTAAAAGAACGTTCTGTCGTATCTGTATCATCCCGAAAAGGGCAAAGTAAGACAGAGAAGAGGGAAAGAGAGATCGATCCTCGTTTCCCAAATGCTGGTGTGGCATGGAATGAAGCAGACGAAAATTTGTTGAGAGATGTTCTGGAGGATGTACCGGACGACGAAATCGGTAAACATCTTTTCTGGCTGGCGGAGAAACTAGGGCGAACCCCGTATGGTGTAGCCTGTAAAGTCAGACAACTTAAGAAATTACCTGCAGAATGGAAGGATCAATTTCGTAAAATCTCTGACAGGATCCGTAGTTCCGGAATGTCAGTCAGTGAATATCTACAACGTCAGGGACTGTTAAGCCCAGAGTCAGGGGAAGAAAATAATCCTGTCAGTTGCACCAACAATGTAGATTAATCCTGAAGAAGATGAACAGTTTATAATCTTTAAACTGTTCCCTTAATTTCAGAAAAACAGTTTGTGTAAGAGCATGCTCCAACATTCAGAAGGGGGGATTTCTCACAATAAATCATAACCATTGACAGGTCCTCATCCAAATCCCACCAAAACCAATCATCGCGCTTTTTCTGAAAAAAGTCTCATGATGAAGATAATCACCTTTCGCCGGGATAAAACACCAGAACCAGTTAATCATCTCATCAATCTCATTGCTACAAAATCATCCATAAAACCATTTAACAAAATCGTCGTAAGCACACAGTAAATCACACCTGGCTATCTCAGTCGGATTTTCGTTTTTGCGTAAAGACACTTGGCTCGAGTTAACGACTAAAACACGAAAACACAGAAAGGGTTAAACGTAACTTCAGAAAAATCGAATGTCATATTGATTGCTTAGACAGAAGGATTCGTTTTACAGCAGCATTAAACTGATTTTAGCTAACGCAAAAGCAGGACTGACAGGTTTACCAAACTGGATGTATATCAGACAAAGCAATATGTATAACAATGCTTAATGAAAACACTTATGGAATTGTTTATAAAAATACGTGTATAACACTTACTGAAATGCTTAGTAAAAATACTTAATGAAATAGGTGTATATAGTATCATACCGACATTCTCAACTCTTCCAAACATCCATGCAGACTGAATGTTGGTTTCAGTTTTTCACGGCCTGCACGGGGATTTTTGTTCTGAAAACGGAGCAGATTTACTCTGGAATTATTTTCCCTGCCGGGATGTTTTTCACCTGGAAAATTTCCACAACACAACGGGAGTATAATATCATTCTGGCATATTCATTCAGGTAAGTCAGACAAGCGATAATCCTGTTCTTTACCGAACGAACAGGCAGCGATAAAAAACTGATTCAGACGATATTTATGTCTGACAAACATTCTCATGCAGAAGACCGGAACATTTATTTTTCCCAAAAGGAAGTGATACCTGTTCTTATCATGGTGGCTGCATTACCTGATATCTTTCAGGCGAATCTCCTCCCTGTAAATCTGACCGTCGGATAAAAGAGATGACCATCGTAAACATTTCTCCTGACACCTGCATATTACCGTTTATTCTCATACGTCATTGAAATATTGTCAGTTATAAAGAAACCATATCAGGAAATTATCACCATGTGACAACGTCACAGATGGTACTGATATATAAAAATCAACAAAATCGCGCCAAAAAACCGCGCCGATATTGCGCATCTTTAATCCATCATTTCCTTTTTGAATAACCTTCTGTGGTTACCCGACATCCCGATAATGACATCCATCGTACACGCTTTTCTTTGCCCAGACATTGCATACTTTTATCCTGCTCAATACCGTCTTCCTGCCAGCCTTCCCACTCGCTGACACTCACAGAACAGCAACGTCTTCCGGACATACAGGCAGGGCAGAACATAATCCACCATGTTAACTGCATGTAACAACAATACACCATCAAGACCACTTCCATGACCTTATATGTTACAACCTTAGGGCATGTATTTAATCTTCCATAATACCAGACTCGTCATTGTTCTTCTGAGACGACATGGGCATGTCACAAAACCAATTGACTGACATATCATGAAAATGTCAGTATTTAATAATTTAATGGAGATACAAACATGAGTGCAGATGGCGTTTCCGATTTAATAAAACCAGAAATATTTCTCGTCATTTTCCCTGGTACAACAACCACAGCAAAACGGGGTGGCGCCGGGTGGTTAAATAATAAAAGAGTCGTGTTCTGGGTATGGCTTTATATCAGTAAAGCCAGTTATAAGAAGATGGGGATTTTTCAGCGCGGTTCTGCGCCCGAATCAATACCCTATCGTGAATACCATTTTCCCTCATACCCTGACACCCATGAAAAAAGGAAAAAGGTATTACGTGACTGGATATCCTTCATGCGCTCCCGTTTTAATATAAATCAGATAGCTCAGTTCTGTTATCGTATGGAAAATGAATGGGCATTCACCTTTGATAATATCCACGTCCCACGACACTTTCGGGAGGGAACTGATGACACAGAATGGTCATGGAATTACATTAAGAAAAGACGATTATTTTCCCTGAGCGGCCTGCAACACATTCAGCCTCAGAATAATGCTGAACGAAAGCTTCTCATTAATGCTTTTTTTGATACCTGTCTTATTGAGAATAACCCTGTCGACGATATTGAGATAAAGAATATATTACTCAGAAAGATGAATGCAGCGTTTTATAAAAGAAAGAGTCGGGCGCGTGCGCTAATTCACTCCCGGAATAACCAACAGATGTCCGTCAGTTCAGGAACGGATAAACAGGTAAATATTCGTCTTAAGGATTTTCAGTATCGGCAACTTCTTTTTATCGCGCAGAAAGAAAACAAAAGTAAGTCAGAAATTATAAAGGAACTCATTACCAGAGCATACAGGGCGATACAATAACCGCTACGTTCACTATTTCGTCCCGACCATACTCCATATGCGCGGGATGATACTGACTATTTTTTATCGTGCCGACTGACTACGCCAGGTATACATAACGAATATTCTTTTGTTACATCGCTTACATATTCGCGTATAAATTCTCTTTTCTTATTATTATCGCACGCATTTTTCATTTCGGAGAGAAAACGGCTAAAAGTGAACGGACGCTTTATATCTGAATGTAATAATGAGAAGAATAGCACATGAGCCAGTTCTTCACTTAACGGTATGTCGTCCTGGATGGGAGTGAATATAAATTCCCTTACATCCTTCGCATTGTAGTCATTGTAGACCGATAAAAAGTACAAAGAAAACTGCCTCATGAAAAGTTCAGATATTTTTGCTCGTACGCCGAGAATCTCTTTCAGAAATTCACTGCCTGTGTCATTCCTTCTGAATCTGCCATTATCTGTTGAAGGCAGATCCATCATTAGTTTTTCAACTTCTGACGGAAGATAATTCCCGAGCAAATAAGCGTACAGGCTACCAGAAAATTCCGGCCTCCTGCCAGAATCTCTCATCAGGGATGAGACTTTCTTCCTTATGTAGGATGGGACGAGGGTATATGAATAACATATTTTTATTCCTCTGGAAATCCTCATGTCTGGAGTCTCTGATTCAGGAGATAACATAGAAAAACTCCGGGAAACAGGGCAAGCTGAACAATTGGTTCGCGCATCAGGCCGGCTCATTACTTCTGGAGGAATATTAAAAACATCCACATCAATACCATTACGTTTCAATATTGCTGCTGTATGGTGAAGCATATAGACTTCCGCTACTTTAGCAATAAATATTTTCCCGTCTGAGCCATGATGAAATGAACCAAGTACATGGAGAGTCTCTCCCCCCGTTCTTTTCATCGTTTTTTCTGTATTTTTCCAGTACCGGGTGTTAAGAACAGCCTGTATCTCCGGAGGTTTTCTCCGCCCCGTCATCATGTGAAGTTCTTTTGCCTGCTCAGATAATCCTGTCATTTATTACCTCCGAATATATTCCATTAAAAATGGAAATAATTATACGCCCATATTACCTGAATGATAAACCGGATTAATGTGATCCGGCTCAGTGAAATCAACAGGATACCGATATGTTATTCAGCCATTCTTCCCTCTCCGCACAAGTGAAATCATATCTGACGTTTTTTCCTGAAGAAATTCGCCAGAAAATTCTTGAACATCTCCACAGTGTTATTCATTACGAGCCCGTGATTGGCATTATGGGTAAATCCGGCACCGGCAAAAGCAGCCTGTGTAATGCCATTTTTCAGTCCCGTATCTGCGCCACGCATCCCCTGAACGGCTGCACCCGCCAGGCTCATCGTCTTACCCTGCAGCTCGGTGAACGCAGAATGACGCTGGTCGATCTGCCCGGCATTGGTGAAACACCGCAGCATGATCAGGAATACCGGACACTTTATCGTCAGCTGCTACCGGAACTGGATCTGATTATCTGGATCCTGCGGGCTGATGAACGTGCGTATGCTGCTGATATTGCCATGCATCAGTTTTTACTGAATGAAGGCGCAGATCCCTCGCGTTTTCTGTTTGTTCTCAGCCATGCCGATCGCGTGTTTCCTGCTAAAGAATGGAATGCCACAGAAAAATGCCCGTCCCGTCAGCAGTCGCTCTCACTGGCGACGGTGACAGCCCGGGTGGCAACCCTGTTCCCTTCATCATTTCCGGTACTCTCCGTTGCTGCACCTGTCGGCTGGAACCTTCCGGCGTTTGTGTCGCTGATGATCCACGCACTGCCACCACAGGCAACCAGCGCGGTGTATTCACATATCCGGGGAGAAAACCGCTCTGAACAGGCCCAGAAACACGCACAACAGACTTTTGGTGAAGCCATCGGGAAAAGTTTTGACGACGCCGTTGCCCGGTTCAGTTTTCCGGCCTGGATGTTACAGCTTCTGCGTAAAGCCCGGGACCGCATTATCCACCTGCTGATCACACTGTGGGAGCGTCTGTTCTGACACACTCACGCCGACAGGATGTGTCGCTGGATTAACGAGCATTCTTCTTTTTATGAAATCATGCTTAAAAATCAGATAATTAAAAGAATATTTTTTCTGCTGCATTTTATTCCTGATTATCCGGATGCGACACATCCTTTCAACATCATGATGCATAATAACATCATGAAATAAAAGATGTTTTCTTACGGAGTGCACATCTATGTCTGATAATCGTTCCCGGCATGATCGCCTGGCGGTTCGCTTATCACTCATTATCAGCCGACTGATGGCCGGAGAATCTCTGTCACTAAAAACACTGTCAGATGAATTTGGCGTTACAGAACGTACTTTACAGCGCGATTTTCATCAGCGTCTGGTTCACCTGGATTTAGAGTACAGAAATGGCAGGTACAGCCTCAGACGACAGAGCAGCCCGTGTGCGATCCCTGAAATGCTTTCTTTTATACAGAATACCGGGATCGCACGGATACTTCCGCTCCGGAACGGACGACTGATAACCTGTCTTACCGACAACCAGGAGCCCTCTCCCTGCCTTATCTGGCTACCGGCGCCGGATATCACTGCAACGTTCCCCGAGTGTTTCTCGCAACTCATCCTGGCAATAAGACAGTGTATCCACATCTCGCTGATGACTGAGCGATGGTATACGTCACTGGAGCCCTGCCGGCTCATTTATTACAGCGGTAGCTGGTATCTGATCGCGTTACAGAAGGGAAAACTGCAGGTCTTTCCTCTGGCAGATATCAAATCAGTCAGCCTGACATCAGAACGGTTTGAACGGAGAGGCCACATCCACAGTCTGGTCGCTGAAGAGCGTTTTATCTCCGCTCTGCCACATTTCTCTTTCATCCATAAACTTATCAACACCTTTAACCTGTGATCGCCGGCCTGCCAAAGCCGTTCCGACAGGTATGGAGACATTATGCTGAACAAAAAACTGAACATACGGGTATTACGTCATTCCCTGATGATAGCTTCGGCAATATCCGTTCTTACCGGTTGCGACTATTTTACCGACAACTGGGAAATCAGAAACGGCGCATGCCAGGCCATCAGTAGTGAAGGAAATGAAACAGCCCTCATTTCTGATGAAGGTATGGTTTTTATAAGCATGGACAAGGGATGTCCGGATAATCCCGATTTTCCGGGAACCCGCTTTATCACTACCAGAATCAACGACCAGACCTGGAAATCTCTCATGGTATGTAACAGCGCCACGGGATTTCGCAGAATGGTGACGCTGGGGGATACCCCCCGTGCAGCGCCGGATATGGCAGCCCGTGCCATACCGGCTTTCACACACTTCATGGGAGCAACCGTTACCATTGAAGGGAAAACGGCCACTTTCCGTAAAGGTAACTTCACCGAAGCCTGTAAGACATTTATTCCGAAATCACTCAGCCACACGGATCCCCGGAAGAACAAAAAGATGACACTGGACGAGTTTCTGTATTCCGGAGACAGGCAACCGCACTCCCCTGAAACAGAAATCACCAGTCTGCAGGAACGGATGATGACAGAATCCGGGTATGAAAAAGTGAATGGAGAATGGCGTAAGAAATCACGGATGCCTACAGGCGGCTACACCAACGAACAGGCCGGCTATTCATCAACGACAAAGCGTTTTAATGACGCCGATAACAATCCACCGGATACACGTATTCAGACGCCGGCTTACGATGCCACCGTCACTTCTCCCGGGAAAACCGATACCGGGTCCGGGGAGCAAAATCCCCCTGAACCGGAAAAAGCCAGGCCAGCAGCACCTGATTCGCAATCTGCGATCCCGGCGACAGCACTGGCAGACTGTACGCTCACAAACGGTAAGGCTCTGTCTGCTCTTGCACAGGATGGTTTTTCCTACACCTACCACCTTCTCAAAAAAGACGGCACGCTGGAGCTGGAATTAAAAGAAGGTATGTTTGGCGTCAGTGCCTTTCATTACTGGCGCGATCTTAACCGGGGTAAAGGAAAACTGAAATATCTGCGTTTTCATAAAGGTTCATACGACTATGTGGTTGTGCAGCGCTACGACGGTGAAACACCGGCATTTGATGGCATTCTCGTGTTTAACCATGGAACCCGGATTGCCACCCTGAACTGCAGGAATACTTTCACTGAATTATTCGCCATTGAGCAGTTCCCTGACAACAGCCACAAAGACAACGAGGATATGGCTGATTTTATTGAAGGTTACACAGTGAGAGGAGAAGCAGTCCGCTAAAAACAACACAATATTTTATTTCTGAAAATTCCACACTCGTAATTAATGATAAGGAAACCGGGTAATGACTCCAACTTATTGATAGTGTTTTATGTTCAGATAATGCCCGATGA
>ERZ1034949.1333-NODE-1333-length-11488-cov-4.833202_pt1 | contig 11488 bp, 9 predicted proteins | sample MGYA00520590_ERZ1034949 | MGnify/ENA primary metagenome ERZ1034949 (study PRJEB33766, sample SAMN09781752) | gut metagenome | biome: gut microbiome | host: Homo sapiens | place: Madagascar | study: EMG produced TPA metagenomics assembly of the PRJNA485056 data... | reverse complement strand
TTTTTAGTCATTTTTTTATTTAATTAAAGTATAAAAAAAGCACCTCCACCGATGATTCCACCAGTGGAGATGCATTCGTATGGCTAATGCTATTATCCTACTGCTTTACGTTGAAAGCTTTGATTCCAGGATATACAGCTGAGTCGCCAAGCTGCTCTTCGATTCTGAGGAGCTGGTTGTACTTTGCAACTCTCTCTGATCTTGAAGGAGCACCTGTCTTGATCTGGCATGTGTTGAGTGCTACTGCGAGATCTGCGATAGTTGTATCCGCTGTCTCACCTGATCTGTGTGATGATATTGCTGTGTATCCAGCCTTATGAGCCATCTTGATAGCCTCAAGTGTCTCTGATACTGAGCCGATCTGGTTGAGCTTGATAAGGATACAGTTTGCGCATCCCATCTCGATACCCTTTGCAAGTCTCTCTGTATTTGTAACAAACAGATCATCACCGACAAGCTGTACCTTGTCGCCAAGTCTTGTTGTGAGCTTCTGCCATCCTTCCCAATCCTCCTCGTCGAGACCATCCTCAATTGAGATGATAGGATACTTCTCAACAAGCTTTGCCCAGTGCTCGATGAGCTGCTCTGCTGTATACTCTGTTCCAGCCTTTGGAAGCTTGTACCAGCCCTTTCCCTTCTCGCTCTTCCACTCTGATGAAGCAGCATCCATAGCGATCTTGAAGTCCTTACCTGGCTCATACCCAGCCTTCTTTACAGCCTCGAGAATTGTCTCGATAGCCTCCTCGTCAGACTTAAGTGCCGGGGCAAATCCACCCTCATCACCTACTGATGTAGCAAGGCCTCTCTCCTTGAGGATTCCTGCAAGTGCGTGGAATACCTCTGCACACCATCTCAGACACTCCTTGAATGATGGAGCGCCAACTGGCATGATCATGAACTCCTGAACGTCAAGTCCTGATGACAGAGCATGACATCCACCGTTTACGATGTTCATCATTGGAACTGGAAGCTTGTTTCCTGAGATTCCACCGAGGAATCTATAAAGAGGAATGTCAAGTGAGATTGAAGCTGCTCTTGCTGCTGCGATTGAAACTGCAAGGACAGCATTTGCTCCAAGGTTTGACTTGTCCTTTGTTCCATCAGCCTTGATCATTGCTGCATCAACTGCATATATATCAGACGCATCCATTCCTGTAAGTACGTCATTTATAGTAGTATTTATATTCTCTACTGCTTTCTGAACACCCTTGCCGAGGTATCTTGACTTGTCTCCGTCACGAAGCTCAAGTGCCTCAAACTCACCTGTGGAAGCTCCACTTGGCGCCGCACCACGACCTACTGTTCCATCTGCCAGATACACCTCCGCCTCAACTGTTGGATTTCCTCTTGAATCAAGGATCTCTCTTCCTATTACCTTTTCGATCTCAAGATAATTCATCATTTTTATATTTCTCCTTTCTTGTATCGCGCGAGTATAACCCCTGCTGTCCCTCCGATTCAGCAGTTTACAGAGGGTACAGGAGCTCACATGATCTACGATGTTAGTTTAAGCTAACTTGTGTTTAAAATCAACATAAGTAGTTGCTCATATTTTATCATTTAGCATTTTTCGTCATTATCCAAGTGCCACATCCAGCACCATCATAAGAGCGAAGCCCACCGCCGCACCGATGGTTCCTATATTGGTATGCTCGCCCGCCTGAGACTCAGGTATCAGCTCTTCTATGACCACATAGAGCATGGCTCCCGCCGCAAATGCAAGGAAATACGGAAGAAGTGGTGTGACCTGGACAGCCAGCAGTGCCGTGAGGAAACCTCCGACCGGCTCCACAGCTCCGGACAGCGTTCCATACAGAAATGCCTTCTTCTTGCTCATGCCCTCGCCAACAAGCGGCATGGACACAATTGCGCCCTCCGGGAAGTTCTGTATAGCGATTCCTATGGAAAGTGCAAATGCACCTGTGATGGACACGCCCATATTGCCCATGGCTGCGCCGGCGTACACAACGCCCACTGCCATGCCCTCGGGGATATTGTGGAGCGTGACTGCAAATATCATCATGGTCGTCTTCTGAAGCTTTGACCTGACGCCCTCCGGTTTGTCACTTTCCAGATGAAGGTGCGGTATCACCGTGTCAAGAACAAGCAGGAATATGATTCCAAGAGCAAATCCGATAAGTGCCGGCAGCCACGCTATCTTGCCCTGTGCCTCCGCCATGTCTATTGACGGAATGAGCAGTGACCATATGGACGCCGCGATCATGACCCCCGCCGCAAACCCGAGCAGAGCCTTCTCCACAAGCGGAGAGATCTTATCTTTCATAAGGAAAACCATGGCCGATCCCAGTGTTGTTCCGGCAAATGGTATAAATAATGTTATGAACTCTGACATTTCATCACCTCTTTATAATATGTATTCTGTCTATACTATATTCATATAACCTCTTCACTAGTTCATCTTTCTTTTTAAATTGCGACTACAATTTAATTGAACAGGTTCACTTTGTCAACACAAGTTTTTGCATATGATAGAAGTTATCAATACCGGGCCAAAATGCTTCGCATTTCGACAATTTAAGTGCTATAATACCTGATGTTATGCTATAATAGGCATGGTTATACCAGCTTGGATATATTTGTATGCAAATGGAGATAAATATGAAGAGAACAGAACGAATGATCTGAGTATTTTTTATTTGACATAATTATTTATAGAAAGCATAATAAGTGATACATTTAGTCGTACGGATCATAAGTCCGTACAAATACAATAAAAGACACATTCCAAGGGGAAAAGTATGAAAGAGAATTTACAATTTACAGCTTTATTGGATATTTTAAGCAGGCAGGATCTTATAACTGAATATTCGGAGGATTGCAAAGACATCACTCCTTCCCATATAACCATCAATTCCAAGGATGTGGTCCCAGGTACATTCTTCGTGTGCAAGGGTGCCTCATTTAAGGAGGATTACCTGAAATCAGCCATCGCACAGGGCGCCATCGTATATTTGTCACAGCAAAAGTACGACGACGTGGACATTCCTTATATTATTGTAAATGATATAAGAAAGGCCATGGCTCTTGCTGCCAGATGGTTCTTCGGCAATCCAGGCGATAACATGACCAAGGTCGGAATCACCGGAACAAAGGGAAAGACCACAGTTACATTTGTCATGAAGGATATACTGGACAAATACACCGACAACAGATGCTCAGCATTCTCAACCCATGAGATTGATGTTGGAACAAAGGTTTTTGAGACCACTCTCACCACACCTGAGCCTATTGAACTCCAGACATACTTCGACATGGCTGTAGATGAAGGCTGTACACACTGTATAATGGAAGTTTCTTCCCAGGCCATGAAGATGAACCGTATCTACGGAGAGCACTACAAGGTCGGAGTATTTACCAATATCGACTACGATCACATCAGCCCGACAGAGCACGCCTCCATGGAGGACTATCTCGGATGCAAGGTATCCTTCCTGAAGCAGTGCGACAACGTTGTACTGTACAGTGACACAAGATATTTTGAGACTATATATAATGAAGTAAGGGACAAGCACGTTGTTGTATACGGAAGCAAGGAATCAATTGAAAAGCTCATGTCAAGGGATGACGATTTCTTTGAAAAGGACACTGAATTCGCCAGCATCCACAATGAAGATCTCACAGACCATAACAGCTACTTTGAGCTTATATACGGAGGAGAGAACAGAGCATACAACACCAACCTGATTGGTGATTACAATGTTGAAAATATTGTTGCCGCCATCATCTCCTCTCTTCTCATCGGCATTCCAAATGATCAGATCAGAAGCAGCATCAGAGATGTATATGTTCCGGGAAGACTACAGGTATATCACTGGAAGGATCGCACATTTATGATCGACTACGCACACAACTATATAAGCATGTACAGACTGTATGAGATGGTTAAAAAGACCATGAAGCCAAAGTCTATAACCGTTGTATTCGGCTGTGGCGGTGAGCGTTACAAGAAGCGCCGTGAGGATATGGGAAGACTTGCTGAGCAGTATGCCGACAAGGTTGTTCTTACCATGGAGGATCCGGGCTTTGAGTCCTGTGAGGAGATCTGCAAGGAGATCAAGCAGTACATCACAAAGCCTTGCTATATAATCGTTGACAGGGAGCAGGCTCTCACAAGAGCCCTCGATGAGGCTCAGCCTGGCGAGCTTGTCATCACGACTGGAAAGGGTATTGAGAGTACCCAGAGAATCAACGGAACTTTTGTGCAGTGTCACTCTGATGCGCAGGTCATCGAGCACTGGCTGACAGAGCATCCGGAGAAGTAAGGGACGGACGGTAATCAGTCCTTCATCTGTATTCAGTTCATGAAAAAAGAGATGTATGTTGTGTATGTGCTATCACGTTCGACTGCTGTCACTTCAGAATTTTCCATTTGCACTCGCTTACGACCGCGATAAGGGCGCTGCGGTCTTCAGCTCGGCAGGAAAATCCTGAAGCTCGGCAGTCTTCACTACCGATAGCCCATACACAACATACATCTCTTTTATTATAGTTTTTGAAGCAGATGAATGGCTGATTACCTGTGTTTTGACTTATCATTAGATATGCAAGGGGTAAACCACAGGTTTATTGCCTTTCTTGCGGCTCAGCTTATAATGAAAAGTAGAAACGGGGCGAAAGCGCTGTTATGCAGGTGACAGGAGTTGCCTATCAGACTGACGTAAACTTAATAGTCGTAGCAGGCTGTAGAGTGATGATGCGTGTGATGTTCCGGGAAACAGTGCATGGCTGAGCTTTATAAGGGTTGTTTGTTTACCAAAACTCGGATAGGCAGAGATGCCGAAAGAAAACATTCAGGGAGTTCTACTAAGTAGAACTCCTTTTTATCTGTTATCTTCCACCACTTTCTCCCTCATCTTCGGATCGAATTTCCCATTTCGGATCATTGCTATCTCCCGTTTGAACGGCTCGTAGCTTTTCTTGCTGTTTTCCGGGCCTTTGATGTATGGGGATTCTAGGATCTTTGGGACTTCCATGAAGTCTGGGTGGTTCATGATGTACATGAGCGGTTCAAAACCTATCTTGCCAAACCCAAAGTTCTCGTGTCTGTCCTTAGCCGCTCCCGGCTCGTTCTTGCTGTCGTTCATGTGAAACACGGCTATCTGATCTCTGCCGATGAGTCTGTCGAACTTCTCCACGACTCCATCGAAATCATGTATGATGTCGTAGCCCGCATCGCTGGTGTGACAAGTGTCAAAGCACACACGAAGCTTGTCATTATGACTCACTCCATCATAAATTCGCGCAAGCTCCTCAAAGTTTCTTCCAATCTCACTGCCCTTTCCCGCCATGGTCTCCAGAGCTATGTGACATGCGGTGTCCGCGGTCAGGACTTCATTCAGGCCCTTTACTATGCTTGCAATTCCCTTGTCCACGCCCTCTCCTACATGTGAGCCTGGATGAAGGACTATGGTCTGTGATCCCATCGCTGTCGCCCTGTCAATCTCCTTTGCGAGGAATTCCACTGCGATTTCATAAGTCGCAGGATTTACTGTATTTGCAAGATTGATTATATACGGCGCATGGACCACGAACTCATCTATGCCGTGCTGTGCCATGAGTTCATGTGCCTCCTGTATCCTAAGCTCCGATATATCTTTGCGTCTCGTATTCTGTGGTGCGCCTGTGTAGAGCATAAATGTATTTGCGCCAAATGCCACAGCATCCTTCACTGAGCCTAGCATCATCTCCTTGCCCGACATACCCACATGACATCCTAATTTCAACATAATTTATCTCCATTCATTCTAAACTGGTTTCAGTTTACTCTATCCTCGCCGACTGCACAATACGCTGCCGCTGCAATCAATAAATAGTTTTTTCTAATTTTACCATATATTATGTAGACTGTTTGCAAATCATTTGGTAAACTAAACACTAGAAACCAACTTATATTATACACTTGGGGGAAAACCGCTATGCAATTAAAAAATGTACTAATCGTCGTAAATGACATTGAACGATCAAAAAAATTTTACAAAGATATCTTCGGGCTTGAGGTTATCTTGGACAACGAGGGAAATGTGATCCTGACGGGAGGGCTGGTCCTTCAGGATGCAACTATTTGGGCTGAATTCATTGAAAATCTTGTAATTCCACATAACAATGCTTCGGAGTTATATTTTGAAGAAAATAATATCGAGGAGTTTGCACAAAAACTTGATGAGTCGCCATACAACATTGAATATGTCAATCGTCTCATGACTCATTCATGGGGACAAAAAGTCATCAGATTCTATGATCCTGACGGCAATCTTATCGAGGTCGGAACGCCATAATTTTTCCTATATCCATTCCCTCTATTTCATGTTACAATTAATGACATATTACCCAATTGGAGGACAAATTTTTATGAGTAACACAGGAAGAACCTGTAAGGTTCACTACACAGGAACATTCAACGACGGAACAAAGTTCGATTCTTCATATGACAGAGGCGAGCCTATCGAGTTCGTTTGCGGTGCAGGACAGATGATTCCGGGATTTGATCAGGCAGTTGAGGGCATGAACGTTGGCGATATCATCGATGTACATCTTCGTCCTGAGGACGCATACGGAATGCCTGACCCGGAGGCCATCATCAAGGCTCCTCTTGCAGATATGCCTGGCGCTGAGAATCTTGAGGTCGGCAATCAGGTATACCTTGCCAATTCCATGGGACAGCAGTTCCTTGTAAAGGTCATTGAAAAAGATGACGAATCCATCACATTTGATGCAAACCATGAGATGGCCGGCAAGGAGCTCAACTTCAAGATAGAGCTTGTATCAGTGGATTAACACTTAGACATGGCGAAGAATTCGATTATATAAGGGGGCAGGAATCGTGAACATTTACATAGACGAATCAGGTTCTATCAATAAATATGCCACAAACGATCAGTATTTCGTGGTGTCTATGATCCATGTCCTCGATCCCGTCGCCCTTGAGCGTGCTTACAAGAGATTTATTTCTTCCAACTATGAGATGCTTCTTGATCTGGACAGTGACAAGGTCGATGACATGACCGGCAAGATCACCAAGCACGGCGGGAGAATGTTCCGGGACGGCAAATTCCGTGAACTAAAAGGTGCACAGTTTGACAGAGACATGAAGCACATATTTGTGGATTACTTCTCCAGGAAGCATCACTTTGACGTGTACTATATCATGATGAAGAATGAAAATCTGCCGAACCGCTTCTTCGACAACATCTCCAGGACATTCAACTTCTCCATCAAATCTGCCCTGCTCTACTTCATACAGAATGGATATCTTCCTGACGAGGACTGCTTTCTGCAGCTTGACGAGAGGAATGAGCGGGTGGAGAACAAATCATTCCTTGAAAATTACCTGAACACCGAGCTTTCACTGTCAGGTCAGGTAGCGGGGAATTTCTCAGTGAGCTACTTCGATTCAGCCTGTAACAAGTTTGTGCAGATAGCGGATGTATTTTCTAATCTGTTCTATTCACATCTGCAGACTGGACATTACACTGAGGAACTTGAGCTTATGAGAGAACTTGGAATACTTAAGGGTGTTTACGAGCTGACATAATCAAAAAGGGATTGAACCTTGCGACCCATATCGCGGTTTCAATCCCTTTTTTGAAATATTTAAAATACCAATTGCCTCCGAGCGATGCTCACACAGAACACTTACATAGATAAACGCACTATCGAAGGACTTACTGTTGGTACTTATATAATATCATGTTTTGCTTCAAAAGACAATAAGTCCGTGTTAAATTCACTGAAATTTTCACTCTTTTTTATCTGTCCTGCTCTCCCGTCCATGTCCAAACGCCAGATAGCCTATGAAAAGAACAAACAATGCTGCAACTCCCATCCAGATACACAGCAGTTTTGGTCCCTTCGGGGCAAATGTGTCGTAGTATCCCTTGAAATAGATAACCACGATTATAAGCGGCAGCACGTATGACATGTATTTTCTTAGGAACTGCGGGAACGGCTTACCGATACCGGTGTCTGCCTCAGCGACAAAGTTTTCAAATCCCCATCCATTCTTTCTTGTACAGAACAGGACAAAAAGTAATGATCCGAGTGGGAGGATATTTCCCGATACGAGAAAATCTTCCAGATCCATGATATTTGTACCCGCTCCCATCGGAGTGATTCCTGAAAGCACATTGAATCCAAGCACAGCCGGCAGGGAGAGCACTGATATCCCGATCAGATTTATAATAAGTGACTTCTTTCTCTTCCATCCAAACATATCTATACTTATCGATATGATATTCTCAAACACCGCGATAACCGTGGAAAGTGCCGCAAATGACATGAATATGAAGAACAGAATTCCCCACACTCTTCCTCCCGGCATGTGGTTGAACACATTCGGCAGGGTCATAAACAGAAGTGATGGTCCCTTGTCCGGGCTGATCCCGTACGCAAAGCATGCTGGCAATATGATGACTCCGGCCATGAGTGCCACAAATGTATCAAGGTACATAACACTCTTCGCCTCGCCAGACAATTTTCTCTCCTTGCCTATATAACTTCCAAATATCTCCATGGATCCCATACCTACACTGAGTGTAAAAAATGCCTGGGTCATGGCGTCAAATAATACATTGCCCCAGCCTCTGGCATTTGCACGCTCGATACTTGGAACAAGATAGAACTTAAGTCCTTCTTCGTTGCCCGAGAGCATGAGCGAATTCACTGCCATGACTATCATCAGAACTATAAGTGCAAACATCATGATCTTTGTCACCCTCTCCACTCCGTTCTGAAGTCCCAGTGAACATATACCTATACAACACACGATGACCGCAAGTGTGATCGCGACCATAAGTCCCGGTGATGCAAGCATCCCTGTAAATTTGTCTTCTATTGCTTCTACTGACCCACCATGAAGCTGTCCTGATCCCATGACGTACACATAGTATACCATCCAGCCCGCTACCATAGTATAAAACATCATCAGCAGATAGTTGCCGGCATAGGCATACCAGCTGAATTTATGCCAGTTGCCGCCCTTCGGTGCAAGCTCCTTAAGTGCTGAACCAACGCTCTTGCCGCTTCCTCTGCCTATCGCAAACTCGCAGGTAAGGATAGGATATCCCAGAAGCAGCAGACACAGCAGATATATCACGATAAATATCGCTCCACCATTCTGCCCGCATATATACGGGAACTTCCATACATTTCCAAGACCTATGGCACATCCCGCCGACACGAGGATGAACCCAAGTCTGGAGGCGAACTTTTCTCTGTCGCTGTTGTTATTATCTTTACTCATACACTTTTCCTTTCACTGATATCAATATTATTTGCGTCAGATGTTTACTTCAAGCTGTTACATTCTGTATTATTTTTTCATCTCTGCTGACACATACCCTGTGATTGTAACATACATTACAGCATTTGTGTGTTTAAACTTTTACAGTTTAAAGCAAATTTTATCACATATTTGAACCAGATAAAATACAGATATTTTTATGTTTGCTGTGCGTTTTCAACAAGTATATTTTCCTGCAAAATAAATCTATTAATTTACATATAAAGGATTACATTTTTCCATATTATATTTTATTATAATGAGTAGAATGTTCTTAATACTATTAAGACCGTTCTCCGTATTTTGAGGCAGATTTCTGTGTGGGTTTGCAGTACCTTATACCTTATACCTTAAACCACCAGCGCATAGCTGCAAGTGCGCTGCTCATATTATGGAAGAACGAATAGTAACGCATGCGCCGCGCGAAGAGCATTTATATGCGCATGCTGCATTTTTATAAGGAGGACATTTATTATGGCTACATGGCTTAAAGACGCAATTTTTTATGAAATATACCCACAGAGTTTCTACGATACCAACGGCGACGGTATCGGTGATTTTAACGGAATCACTGCAAAGCTTGACTATATCAAGTCTCTTGGATGCAACGCTATTTGGATGAATCCTTGCTTTGATTCACCATTTTCCGATGCAGGCTACGATGTAAGGGATTACAAGAAGGTTGCCGAGAGATACGGAACAATGGAGGACATAGAGAACCTCTTCGCTGAGGCTCACAAGAGGGACATGCACATTCTCCTCGACCTGGTTCCAGGCCACACATCTGAGGAGCATACATGGTTTACCGAGAGCAAAAAAGCTGAGCAAAATGAATACTCAGATAGATATATGTGGACTGACGGATGGCTCTGTGGCGGTGCAGGTCTCAACTACATCGCAGGAGAATCACCAAGAAACGGTGCCTACATCGTCAACTTCTTCAAGTGCCAGCCGGCTCTCAACTATGGAGTGCTTAATCCAACAGAAAAGTGGCACAAGAGCATGTACGATCCTGCATGTATCGCAACCAGAGAGGCTATGAAGGACGTATGCCGCTTCTGGCTCGACAAGGGCTGTGACGGATTCCGTGTAGATATGGCAGATTCACTTGTAAAACATGATGATGCGAACAAGAGCGGAACTGTTGCCGTATGGCAGGACATTCTCGGCGATATACACGCTGAGTACCCTGAGTCAGCATTTGTATCTGAGTGGGGAAAGGCTGAACAGTCAATCAAGGCCGGCTTCGATATGGATTTCTATCTCGACTGGATGGGCAACGGATATAACTCTCTGGTAAGAGATTACGAAGCTCACCTGAATGCATTTGCATCTCTTCCAGAGTCACTTGACGACAGCACGGAGAACAACAGCTTCTTCAAGGCTGACAGCAAGGGAACCTGCGACCACTTCATTGATGAATACATGGGAAGATACGAGCAGATAAAGGACAAGGGTGCTATAGCCCTCATCACAGGAAATCACGACACTACACGTATCAGCTACGGACTCTCGGAGGATGAGTTAAAGCTTGCCTACGCATTCTTCCTGACAATGCCTGGCAATCCATTCATCTACTATGGCGATGAGATTGCTATGAAATTCAGAAGCATGGCAAGCAAGGAGGGCGGATTTACAAGAACCGGCTCAAGAACTCCTATGCAGTGGACAAGCGGTGACAACATGGGCTTCTCATCAGCGCCTGCCGACAAGCTCTATCTGCCGGTTGATCCTGCAGAAAATGCCGCAAATGTTGAGGCTTCCGAGGCAGATCAGAACTCCCTGCTCAATACAGTGAAGGCCCTCACTTCTCTCAGACGTTCACAGGCGGATCTGCTAGACAAGAGTAACCTTGAGATCATCAGCAGAAAGCCACTTGTATATAAGAGGGGGAATCTACTCCTTGCAGTGAACCCTAAGAATACAGACACCCAGTCAAGGAAGCTTGCTGAGCTGACTGGTGACGCAAAGGTTATCTATTCTATAGCAATAAACGGCACACAGCCAGGTATCGCTGACGGAGTTATCACTCTTCCGGCACAGAGCTTTGTTGTGATAAGCTGCTAATTTGGAGCAATATATAACAACTCAATAACCATATAAAAAGGTCATCACATAATATGGCAATCATACACTGATATGTACCCAGAATCCTGGACACATATTTATGAACTAGGCTGAACACATGGA
>ERZ1034949.1328-NODE-1328-length-11535-cov-7.728397_pt1 | contig 11535 bp, 8 predicted proteins | sample MGYA00520590_ERZ1034949 | MGnify/ENA primary metagenome ERZ1034949 (study PRJEB33766, sample SAMN09781752) | gut metagenome | biome: gut microbiome | host: Homo sapiens | place: Madagascar | study: EMG produced TPA metagenomics assembly of the PRJNA485056 data... | reverse complement strand
GCCTTTTTACTTATTATTGATCGCGCTCACCAGTGCCTTGACACCGGCCACGATGATATCCGTGTCAGTACCGGCACCCCAGGTGACGGTGCCGTCGCCCCAGGTCAGGCCGACATAGGAGGCGGCACGGGAGGTGGAGCCCTCGTCCAGGCTGTGCTCGGAGTAGTTCTCCAGATGGAACTCCATGCCGGTAGCGCTCTGGATGGCGTTGGCCACGGCGTCCAGACGGCCGTTGCCCACCGAGGTGACCACCTTGCGCTGGCCGTTCAGGTCCAGCGTGACCGTGGCGGTGATGCCGTTGACCTGAGCAAAGTGTGCCTCGATGACATTGAGGGGCTTGCGGCGGTTGAGGAAGGTGTCCTCGAAGATGTGCAGCACCTCGGTGGCGCTCAGCTCCTTGTGGCTGTGGTCGGACACGCTCTTGACCTTGTAGCCCAGAGCTTCGCGCATCTTGGGGGGCAGGTTGTAGCCGTAGTTCTGTTCCAGCACAAAGCCGATGCCGCCCTTACCGCTCTGGCTGTTGATGCGGATGACGTCGGCGTCATAGGTGCGGCCGATGTCGTGGGGGTCCACCGGGATATAGGGGCAGGTCCAGCGGTGCTCGTTGTGCTCCTTGCGGTAGGCCATGCCCTTGGCAATGGCGTCCTGATGGCTGCCGGAGAAGGCGGCAAACACCAGCTGACCGGCGTAGGGAGTGCGCTCATAGATGTGCATGCGGGTCACGCGCTCATAGGTGGCGCAGATCTCCGGCATGTTGGAAAAGTCCAGCTTGGGATCCACGCCGTGACTGTACATGTTCATGGCCAGGGTGACGGCATCCACGTTGCCGGTGCGCTCGCCGTTGCCGAACAGGCAGCACTCCACGCGCTGGGCACCGGCCAGCACGGCCAGCTCGGCGCAGGCCACGCCGGTGCCGCGGTCGTTGTGCGGGTGGGTGGAGATGATGACGCTGTCACGGTACTTCAGGTGCTTGTCACAGTACTCGATCTGGTTGGCGTATACATGGGGCATGCTCATTTCCACGGTGACCGGCAGGTTGATGATCATCGGGCGCTCCGGGGTGGGCTGCATGATGTCCAGCACGGCGTTGCACACATCCACGGCGTAGTCCACTTCGGTGCCGGTGAAGCTCTCAGGGCTGTACTCGAACAGGAAGTTGCCCTCGTACTCCTCGCTGAGCTTCTTGACCAGCTTGGCACCGTCGGTGGCAATCTTCTTGATCTCTTCCCTGCTCTTGTGGAACACCTGCTCCCGCTGGGCCACCGAGGTGGAGTTGTAGAAGTGGATCACCGCACGGGGCGCACCCTTGACGGCCTCGAAGGTGCGGCGGATGATGTGGTCCCGGCACTGGGTCAGCACCTGCACCGTCACGTCCTCCGGGATCATGTTCTTTTCGATCAGGGTGCGCAGGAACTCGTACTCGGTCTCGCTGGCGGCAGGGAAGCCCACCTCGATCTCCTTGAAGCCAATCTTCACCAGCATCTGGAAAAACTCCAGCTTTTCTGCAAGGCTCATGGGCACGATCAGCGCCTGATTGCCATCGCGCAGGTCCACGCTGCACCAGGCAGGGGCCTTTTCAATGTGATCTTTTTTGACCCAGCTGTCATAGCCGGCGGGTACCGGGTAGTAACCCGGAGCGTACTTGGTAGCGTCCATCATCGTTTTGTCCTCCTGATACTTCTTACACTTTTTTGTACAAGAAAAGGCTCCCGTCTTTCAAGGCGAAAACCTTGAGAGACGAGAGCCTGTAAGTTTTATCACAGGGCACCCGTGGTACCACTCTCTTTGCTGCACCTTTTGTGGATGCAGCCACTTTGCACGATCGGCCCTTTGCGGCGAATCGCTGCCCTTGTAACGGTGGGCGTCCGTCAGAACCTACTGCATCATTCGGCTCTGCCGCTCAGGGGCCAGTAACCGAGACCCTCTGCACCCGCCTTGCACCACCCGGCGGCTCTCTGCACGCAGAAGAAAATCGTTTTATCCCCGTCAACGCATTTGTGCTTTTTTCAAAGTGAGATAAGTTTAGCATGGTTTCCAGAACCTGTCAAGAAGATTGGCTCATCGGCAGGATGAAACAAATTCACAAATCCGTGGTCAGAATTTGCCGGAATTTACGAAGGACGTTTGTTAAAAAACTGCTAAGTTTTTGGAAACAAGCCCTCAAGCTGCTTGTTAAGCTGTTTTTGGCAGTGCTATACTACGATCAATGAGATGCAGACACACTCAGATACCGATATGAAGGAGGAAAAACCCTATGAAGGAAGTCAAACCTTCCAAAAAGCCGTTGGCTATTTATTACGCCATCGTGCTGCTGGTGCTGCTGGCCCTCAACCTTGTGGTCATGCCCTGGTTCACCGAGCGTCAGATCAAAGAAGTGGACTATGGCACCTTTATGTCCATGACTGAAGAAAAGGATATCGGCAAGGTGGACATCCAGTCCAACCAGATCGTGTTCACCGATAAAGAAGAAAAGCAGGTGTACAAGACCGGCCTGATGAACGACCCGGGCCTGACCCAGCGTCTCTACGATGCCGGGGCCCAGTTCTCCAGCGAGATCGTGGAGCAGGGCTCCCCGGTGCTGAGCTTTTTGATCTGGTTTGCCCTGCCCATCCTGCTGTTCAGCTTCATCGGCAACCAGATGAACAAAAAGCTCATGGAAAAGGCAGGCGGCGGCCCCGGTGCCATGATGTTTGGCGGCGCAGGCAAGTCCAACGCCAAGGTCTATGTGCAGTCCACCCATGGCATCCGCTTTGCAGATGTGGCCGGAGAGGACGAGGCCAAGGAGAACCTGCAGGAGATCGTCAACTACCTCCACGACCCCAAGCAGTACGAGGAGATCGGTGCTTCCATGCCCAAGGGCATTTTGCTGGTGGGCCCTCCGGGCACCGGCAAGACCATGCTGGCCAAGGCTGTGGCAGGTGAGTCCAACGTGCCCTTCTTTTCCATCTCCGGCTCCGAGTTTGTGGAGATGTTTGTGGGCATGGGTGCCTCCAAGGTCCGGGACCTGTTCAAGCAGGCCAAGGAAAAGGCCCCCTGCATCGTGTTTATCGACGAGATCGACGCCATTGGCCAGAAGCGCAACAGCGGCAATCTGGGTGGCAACGATGAGCGGGAGCAGACCCTGAACCAGCTGCTGACGGAGATGGACGGCTTTGAGGGCAACACCGGGGTCATCATCCTGGCGGCCACCAACCGCCCGGATTCCCTGGACCCGGCTCTGACCCGTCCCGGCCGCTTTGACCGCCGGGTGCCGGTGGAGCTGCCGGACCTGAAGGGCCGGGAGGAGATCCTGAAGGTCCACGCCAAAAAGGTAAAGATCGCCCCGGGTGTGGATTTCAACACCGTGGCTCGCATGGCTTCCGGTGCTTCTGGTGCCGAGCTGGCCAACATCGTCAACGAGGCCGCTCTGCGGGCGGTACGGGCCGGGCGCAAGAGCGTGACCCAGGCAGACCTGGAGGAGAGCATCGAGGTGGTCATTGCAGGCTACCAGAAAAAGAACTCCATCCTGACGGATCAGGAAAAGTGCATCGTGGCCTACCACGAGATCGGCCACGCCCTGGTGGCAGCCAAGCAGTCCCACTCGGCTCCGGTGCAAAAGATCACCATCATCCCCCGGACCTCCGGTGCCCTGGGCTATACCATGCAGGTGGACGAGGGCAACCACTACCTGATGAACCAGACGGAGCTGGAAAACAAGATCGCCACCTTTACCGGAGGCCGTGCCGCCGAGGAGCTGGTGTTCCACTCTGTTACCACCGGAGCCTCCAATGACATCGAGCAGGCCACCAAGCTGGCCCGGGCCATGATCACCCGGTACGGCATGAGCCAGGACTTTGACATGGTGGCCCTGGAAACGGTGAACAACCAGTACCTGGGAGGGGACACCTCCCTGGCCTGCTCTGCCCAGACCCAGCGGGAGATCGACCAGAAGGTGGTGGAGCTGGTAAAGGCCCAGCACGCCAAGGCTCTGCAGATCCTTACCGAGAACCGGGACAAGCTGGACCAGCTGGCCAAGTTCCTCTACGAAAAGGAGACCATCACCGGGGAGGAGTTTATGGCCATCCTGAACGGAGAAGAAAAAACTGAATAATTTTTTGCATTCCCTGCAATAATCCAGCCGCCGTATCCGTTTACAAGACAGATACGGCGGTTCTGGTTCAGAGCCTTGCCGCAAAAACCATGGTTGATAGAACATAAAAACACAGCCGGATCCCGGCTGCAAAAACAGGAGGATTTTCTTATGAAACTGCTGAATCATAAAGTTGCCCGTACCCTGGCTGCCGCTGCGGTGGCTGCCTGTGCCGTTGCCATGCTCAGCGTAGGCGCATTTGCTGCCGACGTGGCCATTGGTGAAAAGGACCCCACCTACGGAGGCTACGGTGCCCCGGCAGGCCCTGCCATCCAGGGCAACATCATGCTCATCAGTGCCGACGGCGATGTGGCCATTGGCGAAAAGGACCCCACCTACGGCGGTTATGGCGCACCGGAAGGCCCTGCCATCCAGGGCAACATCATGCTCATTGGTGCCGACGGTGCTGAGAGCGACACCCTGAAGCTGAACTACAGCGTCAAGGGCCTGTTTGGCCGCCAGGTGCTGTACACTGCCCGGCAGAACGGCACTGTGCTGACCCTGGATGTGCCTGCCAGCGTGGCTACCTTCCGCTGCACCATGGAGGACCTGACCACCATGATGAACAACGGCATCAACACCCTGGTGTTCAAGACCGAAAAGACCTCCACCACCCTGAACCTGAGCCTGCTGACGGAGGGCTATGATGCCGATGCCAAGGTCAAACTGCACCAGTGCGGCAGCACCGTCCGCCTCAGCGTCAATGGCCGGGGCCGCCGGGATCTGCTGATCGGCCGCTGAGCCCCAGCTCCCTGGATTCCATAAGCCTCCAAAAACTCCCACTGCTACCGCTGCAGTGGGAGTTTTTCTGTTAAGTTTTTGAAAATTTGCCCGGCAGAGGGTGCAACCTTTGCCGGGTTGTGCTATAGTTAAAGTGGATAAAATTACATGGTTGCAAAGGAGAAAACGCCATGGAGCATTTTGTGGAGTTTCAGGACGTCTGCAAATATTACCAGACCGGAAGTGTGAAGATTGCCGCCGCCGACCACATGAACTTTTATGTGGATAAGGGGGAGTTCTGCATCATCGTAGGCCCCTCCGGTGCCGGCAAGACCACCCTACTGAACATCCTGGGCGGCATGGACAGCTGCGATGAGGGCCATGTCTGGCTGGACGGCCGGGACGTGAGCCGCTTTTCGGAAAAGGCTCTTACCACCTACCGCCGGTACGACGTGGGCTTTGTGTTCCAGTTCTACAACCTGGTGCAGAACCTGACGGCGTTGGAAAACGTGGAGCTGGCCAGCGAGATCTGCCGGGATCCTCTGGACCCGGCCCAGACCCTGACCAGTGTGGGCCTGGGGGAGCGGCTGAACAACTTCCCGGCGCAGCTGTCCGGCGGCGAGCAGCAGCGGGTGTCCATTGCCCGGGCCCTGGCCAAAAACCCCAAGCTCCTGCTGTGCGACGAGCCCACCGGTGCCCTGGATTACAAGACCGGCAAACAGGTGCTGGGGCTTTTGCAGGAGACCTGCCGCAAGACCGGACGCACCGTCATCGTGATCACCCATAACACGGCCCTGACCGCCATGGCCGACCGTGTGATTCAGGTACGCAGTGGGCAGATCGTGTCCAACAAGGTCAACGAGCACCCGGTGCCAGTGGAAGAAATTGAGTGGTGAGTGCAGTGCAAAAAAGTTATCGCAAAAATATCCTTCGGGAGATGAAGGGCAACGCCAGCCGCATGGTCTCGCTGTTTGGCATCGTGGCCCTGGGGGTCATGATGCTGACAGGCCTCATGAGCATTGCCCCCAGTATGCGGAGCGCAGCCCAAAAATATTATGTGCAGCAAAATGTGTTTGACCTCCGGGTGCTGTCCACCCTGGGCCTTTCAGACCAGGACATTGCCGCCATTGCCGCCACCCCAGGGGTGGAGGCTGTGATGCCGGTAAAGACCCTGGACCTGGAGGCCAATTGGCAGGGCCAGGAAGAGCGCATCGTGGTGCAGCTGCAGGCCCTGCAGCAGGACCCGGCAGCGGACACCGACGCCAACATGAACCGTCTGGTGCTGCGCTCCGGCCGGATGCCCCAGGCCGCCAACGAGTGCGTGGTCCATGTAATGGGCTACCAGGCCGAGATCACCGAGGGCACCGTGCTGACCCTTCCGGAAGATACGGAGGGGACAAAACACAAGGAATATACGGTGGTGGGGCTGGTGCAGGACCCTCAGCATATCTCCACCGATAAAGAGAGCAGCACCGTGGGCAACGGTCAGCTGAACTACATCGCCTATGTGCTGGACGGGGAATTGACGGCGGATTACTACACTGCTTGTTATATCAAAGCAGAAAATGCCGACCAGTATGATAATTATTCCCAGGAGTACCAGGACGCTGTGGATCAGGTGGCGGACCGGCTGGAACAGATCAGCACCGCCCAGTGTGTGCAGCGCCGGGAACAGCTTATCGACACCGCTAACGAAAAGCTGGACGAGGCCCGTCAGACCTACGATGACCAGAAGGCCGAGGCCGAGCAGAAATTTGCCGAGGCGGAACAGCAGCTGGACGATGCCCAGAAGCAGCTGGATGACGCCAAGGCTCAGCTGGACGCAGGCGAAACGGAACTGGCCAAGCAGAAGGAAGCCCTGCCCGACACCATGCAGAACGGTGCCGACCAGCTGGTGGACGGCGAGGAACAGGTGCTGGAATTTGAGGAACAATTGCAGCAGATCCAGCTGCTGGTGAACCTGAAAAAGGTAGCCGACCCGCTGCTGACCTACGCCCAGACCGCCCTGGACAACGCCCAGAAAGCGCTGGACGAGGCGGAGCCTGCCGACGAGGAATACATCGAGCTGCGGGACGCCCTGGCCAAGGCCCAGGCTGCCTATGACAACATCAACGGCCAGCTCCAGGGCTACCAGGCCCAGCTGGATGAGGGCAAAAAGCAGATGTACGCCCAGGGGCTCATCTCCTCCCCGAACCTCAGCAATGACCAGCTGGTCACCGAGGCCAAGGCAGCGCTGCGCAAACTGAAAGTGCAGCTGCTGCAGGGTCAGCTGCAGCTCACCACCGGCACCGCCACGGCCTACAGCCAGTTTGAGGCGGCCCGAGACAAGCTGGACGCCGGGTGGCAGGAGTATGAGGAGGGCGTGCAGCAGCTGGCAGACTCCCGTGCTGAGTACGAGGCCCAAAAGGCCGATGCCCAGCAAAAGCTGGACGAGGGCCAGCAGCAGCTCACCGATGCTGAGGAGCAGGTGAGCAAGATCAAAAAGGGCGAGTGGTATGTGCTGGACCGCAACAGCACCCTGAGCTTTGTGACCTTTGAGCAGTACGCCGACCGGATGGATGCCATTGCCCGGGTGTTCCCGGTGTTCTTCTTCCTGGTGGCGGCCCTGGTGGCTACCACCACCATGACCCGTATGGTGGACGAAAACCGCCTCCAGATGGGTACCCTGAAGGCCCTGGGCTACTCCAACGCCAGCATTGCAGGCAAGTACCTGTTCTATGCCCTTACTGCCAGCGTGCTGGGCAGCATGGCCGGTATGGTGGTGGGCTTTTTGGTGTTCCCCAGCATTATCTGGTACGCCTATCAGCTGATCTTCAGCCTGCCCACCTTCACCCTGCGGTTCTACCCGGGCATGGCAGCCGCCAGCATGGCCATCAGTGCCGCCGTCATCGGCCTGGCCACCTGGAGTGCCTGCCGCTCCAGCCTGAAGGAAAAAAGTGCAGCCCTGCTGCTGCCCCGGGCTCCCGTGGCAGGCAAGCGCATCTTCCTGGAGTACATCACCCCGCTGTGGAAGCGTATGAGCTTCTCCCAAAAGACCACCGCCCGGAACCTGTTCCGGTATAAGAAGCGGTTCTTTATGACGGTGCTGGGTGTGGCAGGCTGTACGGCCCTGCTGCTCATCGGCTTCGGCCTTCAGGATTCCCTGCTGCCCATCGTTACCAAGCAGTCCACAGAGCTGTCCCACAACGACCTGACCGTCACCCTCAGCGACCCTGCCGCCTTTACGGTGGAAAAGGGCCTCACTGATGCTCTGGAGAAGGGCCAGGTGGAGAACTGGGCGGCGGTGTACAGCAAGTCGGTGACCATCTACAATGCCGACGGAGAAAGTGCCGGCGTCAGCGTGGTGGGAGCCCAGACCGACAGCCAGCTGAGCCGCTATGTGACCTTCCGCACCCGGCAGGGCCACAAGGCCATCCCCTTTGAAAAGGACAGCGTGGTGCTGACAGAAAAGACCGCCCTGAACCTGGGGGTGGAGCCGGGAGACTCCATCTGGGTGGAGAACCCTGACGGAGAACGGGTGGAGATGACCCTGACCGGCGTGACGGAGAACTATATGTTCACCCGGCTGTATGTGTCCAATGCCCAGCTGCAGACCCTGCTGGGCACCCAGGACATTCCCTGGAACACGGTGTACGCCCAGACCCGCTGCGACAGTGCCGCCGACCGCAACACCATGCGGGAGACCCTGCTGGCCTGCAACTATGTGACCGGAGCCTCCTTTACAGAGGATGCCACCTCCATGTTCGACAACCTCATCGTGAGCCTGAACTCGGTGGTGGTGCTGATCATCGTGTGTGCTGCGGCCCTGGCGGCGGTGGTGCTGTATAACCTGATCAGCGTGAACCTGGCAGAGCGCAAAAAGGAGCTGGCCACCATCAAGGTGCTGGGCTTCTATGATAAGGAAGTATACCGCTACATCTTCCGGGAGATCGACCTGCTGGCTCTCATGGGCTCCTGCGTGGGCCTGCTGCTGGGCATCCCCCTGCATCAGTTCATTATCCGCACCGTGGAAATGGACCAGCTGATGTTCATCCGCACCATTGCGCCCCACAGCTATCTGTTGAGCGTGGCACTGACCATGCTGTTCACGCTGGCAGTCTGCTTTGTCATGCGGCGGCATGTGAAGAAGATCAGCATGGTGGAGAGCATGAAGGCACCGGAATAAGAAACGTCAGGGTTCATAAAAGATTCACGGATGCACAACACTTTTGCCGAAATTCTCTGGTAAGATAGAATCACCGGAAGGGAACGCCGCAAATCCCTTCTCCGGGACAACATGATTCCTCCTTTTCCAAACCAAATACCGTAAAAAAGCACCGCGCAACGAATACCCGCTGCACGGTGCTTTTTTACGTGCCCGGAAAATGGCAGAAAAAAGGATGCTGAACTTGTTTTATGCAGCTGCCTTTTCAGGTCTTGCGTCAGGAGGCCGGCAGAAACTGCAGGGTGGCAGCTTCTGCGGCAAGGGCGTCGGCCTGCTCCCGGGTCAGCTTTTTGCACCCGACCATCCGGTTGAGCACCACCTGCATCCGCTTGACGGCCAGGTCCGGGCTGCTGTTGGGCGAGTAGGCCGATGGAGCATTGGGCAGGCCCGCCAGCATCACGGCTTCGGCGTCGGTGAGCTGCAGCGGCGTTTTGCCAAAGTAGCCCTGCGCAGCTTCGCCGATGCCGTAGTGCCCGCTGCCGAAATAGATGGTGTTGACGTACATTTCAAAGATCTGTTCCTTGTTGTACTGCTTCTCAATGGCGAGGGCGGCGAACATCTCCGCCGCCTTGCGGGCCAGATGCTTTTCCTGAGTGAACAGAGTGTTCTTGGCCAGCTGCTGGGTGATGGTGCTGCCGCCCTCGGCAAAGCTGCCGGTGCGCAGGTCGGTCACCAGTGCCCGGGCAATGGATACCGGGTCCACACCCTTGTGGTGGGTGAAGCGGGAATCCTCCGCCGAGATCACGGCGTTGATGTAGGTCTGGGGTAGCTGGGCATAGGGAACGAACCCCTCGCGGGACGAAATGCTGCTGTACAGGGTATCAATGGGGGTGACCTGGATGGCGCTCTCATAGAGTTTGTGGCCTGTGACGGCAAAGTACCCGCCCGCTGCCACGAGGACCAGCAGGGCAAGCAGCAGCACCGTGAGCAGCAGCTGCCGGAGAAAACGAAAAACGGTATGCATGGTGTGCTCCTTTCCGGGCGGTGGCCCGAATGACTGTATCATAAACGATTTTGGCCGGTTTGGCAAGAGAAAAGGCATTGTATCCCTTATTATAGAACACGGTTTTTGCCGTTTTGTGACCGGAACATGAATTTGTGCCGGTGTACGCCGTCGGACAGGCCGGAAAATCAAGCAAAGTAATACTCTTGACCGGAATGCACAAGGCCCGGCACCGCGCAGCGGCCGTTCATCATGCACAAAATGCAAAACTGAAAAAAATGGAATTAACCTATTGACAAACTGGGTATTATGGAATATAATGCGAACAACAAATCCACAAACCTTGTGGGGAATTGAAATGGAGATTCCCGGGTTTGTAGAGGAGTGGGAAAAAGCCGGAAAGGAGGGCACGAAGATGAAACTGATCTGGAACGAGCTGCTGCATGCAAACTTCCGCTGTGGGCGAATGTGTGGGGAACGGGCAGAAGAATTCACCGTGACCTGTACGATGCCCTCCTGTGCACGAATGTGTACGCCGATGGAGCGTTGAACAGAAGCAAACGGAAATGATCTGCCCGGTACGCTGGAACTTGAGTGCGTATCGGGTGTTTTTGTATCAGGAAATTATACTAAAAGTTTAATAAGAGAGGTATACTACAATGTCTGACTATAAATTTGAGACCCTTCAGCTGCACGTTGGCCAGGAGCAGGCCGATCCCGCGACCGATTCCCGCGCAGTGCCCATTTACCAGACCACTTCCTATGTGTTCCGCAACAGCCAGCACGCTGCGGACCGCTTTGGTCTGGCAGACGCCGGCAACATCTACGGCCGTCTGACCAACTCCACCCAGGATGTGTTCGAGAAGCGCATTGCTGCTCTGGAAGGCGGCGTGGCTGCTCTGGCTACCGCTTCCGGCGCTGCTGCCATCACCTACACCATCGAAGCACTGGCACAGGCCGGTGACCACATCGTGGCACAAAAGACCATCTACGGCGGCAGCTACAACCTGCTGGAGCACACCCTGACCCAGTTCGGCGTTTCCACCACCTTCGTCAACGCCCATGACCTGGCCGAGGTGGAGAATGCCATCCAGCCCAACACCAAGGCTGTCTATCTGGAGACCCTGGGCAACCCCAACAGCGATATCCCCGACATCGACGCCATTGCCGCCATCGCTCATAAGCACGGCCTGCCGCTGGTCATCGACAACACCTTCGGCACCCCGTACCTGATCCGCCCCATCGAGCACGGCGCTGACATCGTGGTGCACTCCGCCACAAAGTTCATCGGCGGCCACGGCACCACCCTGGGCGGCATCATCGTGGACAGCGGCAAGTTCGACTGGAAGGCCAGCGGCAAGTACGGCAACATTGCTGACCCCAACCCCAGCTACCACGGCGTTTCCTTCGCCGACGCAGCCGGCCCCGCTGCCTTTGTCACCTACATCCGCGCCATCCTGCTGCGTGATACCGGCGCAACCATTTCTCCGTTCAACGCCTTCCTGCTGCTGCAGGGCACCGAGACCCTGAGCCTGCGCA
>ERZ1034949.1327-NODE-1327-length-11546-cov-29.083544_pt1 | contig 11546 bp, 9 predicted proteins | sample MGYA00520590_ERZ1034949 | MGnify/ENA primary metagenome ERZ1034949 (study PRJEB33766, sample SAMN09781752) | gut metagenome | biome: gut microbiome | host: Homo sapiens | place: Madagascar | study: EMG produced TPA metagenomics assembly of the PRJNA485056 data... | reverse complement strand
GGCTGTGAATAATTAGCGCTTGTAAAAAGCCCATTTAATCAGCGTTTCCTTAGCTTTTAGGAAAGCTGGCCAGCCTACGGCATAAATGACTGGCGGATACAACAGATGGAAAGCGCCGCAGGCTGTAGAGCTTTCCTGACAGCTAGAAGCTCCATGCTGGTGACTCTATCCACCTGCATGCCAATCCACTAACCCACTATCTCACTGTTCCCCTGTTTCCCCATCCACTCCTTCGTCACTTCCACCCATTTCTTAAGAGCCGGGGAGGCGGCGGAAAGGCTTGGGACCGCGAGACCCAGGGTGATGGTGTCGCCGGTGGTGAAAGGGCGGACGGCCACAGAGCCCTGCCAGCCTTCACTCATGAGCTCGTTATTGATAGACAGTCCCAGGCCTCCTTCCACCATGCACCAGGCGGTGTAGTTACTCACGGTGGAAAGGCGGAAATCGGGATGGACATGGTGCCTTCGGAGAAAGGCGTCCACATCGGTATCCTCATGGGGAAGAATATGGACGAAGGGGACGCCGTCCAGGTCCTGGGGATCAATGGCTTCTTTTTCTGCCAGGGGATGGTTCTTCGGTATCCAGACCATGAGCCGGTCCTCCTTGAGGGAAGTCCAGTCTCCCTTGAAATGGGGTGGACGGTTCAGGAAGGCGCAGCTAAGGGCGCCGGAAGCAAGACCTTCCAGACATTCCCGGTTTCCCCATTCCTTCAGGTGGATGCGGACATGGGGATACCGGCGGCTGTAGAGGGAAAGAATGGAGGGAAGCCACCTGGCGGCGGTACTGAAGTAGGATCCGATGGTAAGGTCTCCGGTGATGAGGGAAAGAAGGCTGTTTCGGATATTTTCCGCCCGGTCTTCGGCGGCCGCAATCTCCTGAATGGCGGGCAGGAGAGTTTCGCCTTCCTTCGTCAGGCGGATGCCGTGGCTGGACCGGGAGAGGAGGGGAAATCCGATTTCCTTTTCCAGACTGTCCATCATGCGGGTAATGCCGGAGGGGGAGTAGCCCGCTTCTTCTCCGGCAGCGGTGAGGCTTCCGGTCTCCAGAATGCGGAGAAAGATTCTGTATTTTGTAGTATCCATTGTGGCTCCGTGATAAAAAATAGATTTGAGATTTGAGAGTTGAGAATTGAGGTCCCGCGGCGGAGCCGCAGAACAGTTTGCTGACGGATAGAGCCACGTGCGAGTGACGCTACCGGTTAATATGCCAAACCCGCCGCGGAGCGGCTGTCCAGCTCAAGGCTCAAGGCAAAATGCTCAAGGCTTTGTCTCCAACCGCAAGCATGCAAATCTACTTATTCCAATAGCATTGCTGTTTCATCAATATTATATTGATATACTTGCGCTTCCGTCAATGCACCGGGCCCCGTATACTGGAAGCGGAGTGTGATACCTGTGAATATGAACCTTGCAAAGGGCCTGATGGTTTCTGTGATTTTGGCCAGAAGCACATCATTCCTGTTTTCCAAAATTTCTCTGGCCCATATGGGACTCTTCGAACTGCTGGGACTGCGCTTTTTCTTTGCCTTTCTCATCCTTTTCCTTATATTCCACCGGCGTATGGCGGCTGCCCTGTCTCTTCCTTTCCTGAAAAAGGCGGCGGTTCTGGGGTTCATCCTGTACCTGGTGATGGGGGCGGAAATGATGTCTCTCAAAACGTCGGATATTTATTTCACCGCTTTTCTGGAAAATATGGCTTTTGCCTTTGTCCCCTTTATTCTGTGGGCGGCAGGAGGTAAGCGGCCGTCCCTTTCCCTTATGGGCGCTATCCTGGTCATGGGGGCCGGCGTGGGCTGCCTGACTCTGAAGGGAGGAGGAACGGGCATCCATGCCGGTCTCCTCTGGGGGCTGGCAGCAGCGCTTTTTTATGGGCTCTTCATCATGGAAACAGGGAAAATGGCATCGGCCGTGGACGCCCTGGCCCTGGGGGCCTGGCAGATGGGGGTCATGGGTATCCTGGACCTTGCCACGTCGGTGGTGGTGGAAACACCGGTTATTCCTTCGGATCCCGCCTCCCTGGGGTCCCTTCTGGCACTGACCCTTCTCTGCTCGGCTTTTGGGTTTACCTTCCAGACGGTGGCCCAGAAATATATATCTTCCGAAGATGCGGGATTCCTCTGCGCCCTGGATCCCCTCTTTGCCTCGGTGTGGGGATTCCTTTTCCTGGGAGAAAATCCCGGCGCCACCGGCTGTATGGGGGCCCTGCTGGTGCTCGTCGGCATGGTGGCGGCCCAGGGAAGCGCTGATTAATTCGCAGAGTCAGATTTCATAAGGATTTTTATGCACTGCTTCGTCATAACTCTCCTTAAATAGCTCGCTATTCGCGTCGAGTTATTCCTCGCATTGCATAAAAATCCAAGAATGAAATCTGACAACGATTTAATCAGTGCTTCCCTGGAAAGGAGAATCCCGGCGGAAAAGGAAAGTATCTTTGCATGCGGACGGTTAGTGACATTCGTGCGGAGATTCCCGCTGCTGGCTTCCACGAAAACTCTACTGCCTATGGCATGAATGACTGATAGAAATATCAGATGGAAAGCGCTGCAGGCGAATCAGCCGTCCCTGGAAGCCCCCGCACGAATGACTTTATCATCAGCAGGCAAACCGGCGGCGAAGCCGCGGGACTTCAATCCTCTTTCCTCAACTCTCAACTCTTTCTTAATGGTATAATAAATAAAAACCACAGTATGCCAAAGAAGGAGGACCCCATGTTTACGAAGACCCTGGATGAGACGGATAAGAAGATTATTAATGAACTGAAGAAGAACAGCCGCATATCTATGACGGAACTGGGGAAAAAGGTCTTTCTCACGGGGCAGGCAGCGAAGAATCGCATCGAACGGCTGCAGGACCTGGGAGTGGTGGAGCGGTATACGGTGAACGTAAACTGCCCGGTCTTCGGCTACACGGTGCATGGCCTCTTTATCCTCCATCCGGAAAAAGAGAAGGAAGAGGATTTCTACCGTTTCGTTCACACCACGGAGTACCATATTCTCCACTGCTACGAAACGGAGAAAGCAGTCTTCATTGACGCCCATTTCAACAGTGAAGAATCCCGGAGTTCCTTCGAGAAAGTGCTCTCTGCATTCGGCAGCTGCACCATGTATCCGGTGCTCCGGGAAATCCACGGCATCCACCCGGTGGATGAGTAATAGAGGAGTTGAGATTTGACGCTAACGGGTAGAGTCATTCCTGCGGGGGCTGTTAGCTTCTGGCTGCCAGGAAAGCTGCCCAGCCTGCGGCGCTTTTCACCTGATGCTTCCATCAATCATTCGTGCCGTAGGCTATTGAGCTTTCCTGGAAGCCCCCGCATAAATGACCCTATCCGTTATCATGCAAATCCGTCACAAAGTGGCTGTCCCGTTCAAGGCTCAAGGCCCACTGCTCAAAGTTCGTCCCGTACTCATGCAAAATTGCAAAAAAATATATAAAAATTCGCGGCGCTATATAATTTGTGCGCCGCACCACCATTCCTCATTCCTAATTCCTCATTTTTCATAACCAACTCACCAACTCACCAACTCACTAACCCACTAACCCACTATCCCACTATCTTAACCAGGTGATACCATGCGCATTCTCTTAGCTCCCGATTCTTTGAAAGGCACCCTTTCCTCCGGACAAGCCGGAAAAATCCTGGAGGAAGCGGTGCTTTCTCTGTATCCCTCCTGGGAGACGGAAGTGATTCCCATGGCCGATGGCGGGGAAGGAACGGTGGAGGCCATGGCGGCTGCTGCGGGAGGGAAAGCGGTCGTGGACCCTGTGACCGGTCCCCTGTGACCGGTCCCCTGGGATGGCCGGTACAGGCCAGGTCCCTCCGTCTTCCCGGCGATGTGGCGGTGATGGAAATGGCGGAGGCTTCGGGACTCCTGCTGGTACCGGAGGAAAAGCGGAATCCCCTCATCACATCCACCTTTGGCACCGGGGAAATGATTGATCGGGCCCTTGCCCGGGGAGACCGGCATATTTATATCGGCATCGGCGGCAGTGCTACCTGCGATGGGGGCATGGGAGCCATGGAAGCGCTGGGCGTCCGGTTTCTGGATAGAAACGGAAGGAAACTGCCGGGGCAGGGAGCATCTCTGGGAAGGGTAGAGACCATAGACCTGTCCTGCCTCCATGAAGGCGTGGAGGATATGGACCTCACCATCCTGAGCGATGTCACGAACCCTCTCTGGGGAGAACGGGGCGCGGCTCGTGCCTTTGGCCCCCAGAAAGGGGCGGACCCGGTTATGGTGGAAAAACTGGAGGCCGGTATGGTTCATTACGGGAGGGTGCTGGAAGACACATTCGGCGTGGATGTGGAGCATCTTTCCGGCGGCGGTGCGGCTGGCGGCCTGGGGGCGGCGCTGCTCCTCTTCCTCCATGGCACCATGGCTTCCGGCGCGGAAAAGATACTGGAACTGTCCCATTTCGATGAACGCCTGAAAACGGCGGATCTTGTGGTTACCGGCGAAGGCCGGACCGACAGGCAGAGCGGGGAAGGGAAAATTACCGGCATGATCGCGGCCCACTGCAAGAAGAAAGGGGTTCCCTGCGTTGTCCTTTCGGGCTCCCTGGGAGAGGGCTGGGAAAGTCTCCTCTCCCTGGGGGCGGACCGGATCATTCCGGCGGCGGAAGGGGCGGATATAAAGAAATCCATGAAGAATCCGGCCCTCTGGTATAGAAGGGCGGCGGAAGCCTTCTTCCGGGAATGGGGGAAAGGAAAATAGAATTGAGAGTTGAGATCCCGCGGCTCCGCCGAAGTTTGGCCTGCTGGTGGATAGAGTCATTCGTGTGGGGGCAACTAGCTTCTAGTGGCTAGCTGCCAGGAAAACTGATCCGCCTGCGGCGCTTTCCAACGGATGGTTCCATCAGTCATTCGTGCCGTAGGCTGATGAGCTTTCCTAAAAGCCAGCAGCTAACAGCTAGAAGCCCCCGCAGGAGTGACTCTTTCCGTAAGCATGCCAATCCGCGGCGAATCCGCCATTTGCCCATTCTCCCCTTTCGGTGCTATAATGGGTAAACGCAATATATCTCAGTTGTCATCTGTTAACCAACTCTAAAAAACAGGAGGAACGATGAAAAAAGCAATTATACTATCCAGCGGGGGCGTGGACTCTACCACCTGCGTATCCCTGGCTGTGGACCGACTGGGAGCAGAAAACGTTGTGACTGCTTCTATTTTTTATGGCCAGAAACACAAGAAAGAAATCCTGGCGGCCCGGAAGGTGGCGGAGTACTACCACCTGAAGCACTATGAATTCGACCTGTCCCAGATTTTCCAGTATTCCAACTGTTCCCTCCTGGCCAATTCCACCCGGGAAATTGTCCACGAGAGCTATGCACAGCAGATCGCGGAAAACGGGGAAGGGAAGGTATCCACCTACGTACCTTTCCGGAATGGCCTCATGCTGTCCACCGCCGCTTCCCTGGCGGCTTCCCTCTTTGAAGATGAGGACGTGGACATTTATATCGGCGCCCATGCAGACGATGCGGCGGGCGATGCCTATGCCGACTGCAGCGAACCATTCCTGAAGGCCATGGGCGATGCGATCCGCATCGGTACCTACGGCAAGGTGCATCTGGTATTCCCCTTTGCGGAAATGAACAAGGCCGGCGTAGTGGCCACGGGACTCAAGCTGAAGACGCCCTATGAGCTCACCTGGAGCTGCTATGAAGGGGGAGACAAACCCTGCGGCACCTGCGGTACTTGTATCGACCGGGCCGCCGCCTTCGCCGCCAACGGAGTAAAAGATCCGGCGCTGAAATGAATAGAATTGAGGACCCGCGTTTAGGCATGCTTATGCGTAGAGTCACCGGCATGGGGCTTCTAGCCACTAGCTGCTGGCAACCAGGGAAGCTGACCGGCCTGCGGCGAAGCCGCTGATTCACTAACCCACTAACCCACTAACTCACCATATACGAAAGGACTATCCCATGTATACCGTAACGAAACGAATGGAAATTTCCGGTGCCCATTTCCTGCACCTGGATTATGAAAGTAAGTGCTCCAACCTCCACGGGCACAATTGGATCATCACCGTCACCGTACAGAGCGAGACACTGGACAAGAACGGCATGGTGGTGGATTTCAGTAAAATCAAGGAGACCGTGAATCAGTTCGACCATCACCTCATCAATGATGTGCTGGGAGACCTGAATCCTACGGCCGAGAATATGGCCAAGTGGATCTGCGACCACATTCCCCGCTGCATCCGGGTATCTGTGCAGGAAACGGAAGGAAATGTGGCGACCTATGAGAAGTAAGTACGCCTTTGATGACGGCCTGTTCCACATCACCGAGATTTTTGACAGCATCGACGGCGAAGGGAAAAGGACCGGTTTCATGGTCACCTTTGTCCGCCTGGCAGGCTGCAACCTCCGGTGCAATTACTGTGACACCGCCTATTCCCTGTCCCTGGCGGATACGGAAGAAGCCCTTACGGAGGAAGCACTGCTGGAGAAAATCCGCCGATTTCCCTGGAAGCGGATTACCCTGACCGGCGGCGAGCCCATGCTCCATCCCCTGCACCATCTCTGTGAAGTCCTGGGAGAAGAGGGCTATGACATCAATATAGAAACAAACGGCGCCGTTCCCCTGTGGCGGGAGCGGCCGACAGGGGTCTTTTATACCATGGATTTCAAATGCACCGGAAGCGGCATGAAATCCTATATGAATCGGGATAACTTCAAACTCCTGGGCCCGGAGGATGTGCTGAAATTCGTGGTCAGCTCCGTCGGGGACATGGAGGAAATGAAGGAAATCGTGGAAAAAGATTTCCAGAGACCCGATCATCCCCAGTTCTTCGTGAGTCCCGTGTGGGGGCGTATCGAACCATCGGAACTGGTGGACTTTGTAAGAAATAACAAGCTGCAGGAAGTACGGGTCCAGGTGCAGCTCCATAAGATCATCTGGGACCCTGACAGGAGAGGCGTTTAATTATGGATATGGAAAAACTGGAACAGGCAGCCCGGCTCATCATCGAAGCCGTGGGGGATGACCCAAACCGGGAAGGACTGCAGGAGACACCGAAACGGTTCGCAGACATGATGGCAGAACAGTTCGCCTATACCGGCGTGTCCAATGAAGACATTGCCAAAGAATTTGAAAAAACCTTTGCCACCCCGGAAAATGACATGGTGGTGGTGAAGGATATTCCCATCTTTTCCCACTGCGAACACCACATTGCCCTCATGTACAACATGAAGGCCGCTGTGGGATACATTCCCCATGGCCGGGTCATCGGGCTGTCCAAGATTGCCCGCATCGCCGATGCGGTGTCCAAGCGGTTCCAGATCCAGGAACGGATCGGCACAGACATCCGGGACGTCATGAAACTGGTGACGAAATCGGAGGATGTCATCGTCTACATCGAAGGAGAGCACTCCTGCATGACTGCCCGGGGCATCAAGAAACCCGGCACCAGGACAAGAACCATCGCCTCCTCCGGCGCCTTCAAAAAGGACGGAGAACTGAGAAAAGAGTTCATGGAACTGGCGGGGAAATAAAAAGTAAGATCGAGATGGAGACCGAGATCGAGAAGATCAGCGGCTTCGCCGCAGGAATTGAAAGTGCCGTACCGGAGAGGGCGGCACTTTTTCAGATTCGGGGGATGATTATGGGTAGAGCCATTTCGGCGGGGCTGTTAGCTTCTAGGGAAGCGCTGATTAAATCGTTGTCAGATTTCATTCTTGGATTTTTATGCAATGCAAGGAATAATCCGACGCAAATAGCGAGCTATTTAAGGAGAATTATGACGAAGCAGTGCATAAAAATCCTTATGAAATCTGACTCTGCGAATTAATCAGTGCTTCCCTAGCTGTTAGCATTTAGGGAGCGCCGCAGGCTGAACATCCTTCCTGGACTGCTGAATGCTGGCAGCTGCCAGTCCCGTCCAGGTGACTCTATCTGGCAGCCTGCAAATCCGACGCGAAGCGGCTGTTCCGCTCAAGGCTCACTGCTCAAAGTTCGTCCCGTACTCATGCAAAATTGCAAAAAAAATAAAAAATTCGCGGCGCTATAAAATTTGTGCGCCGCACCACCATTCCTAATTCCTAATTCCCAATTTTCACCCACCAACCCACTATCTCACTATTTCCGGAGGTCCTATGAACTACAGGCACATCATCCTCTTTGCCGCCCTGGCAGCGGCCATTCCTTTTGCTCCCCTGGAAGCGGAAGACAAGATTTCCCCGGACTATACCATGGAAATCGAAGACCAGGGCCGGCTGGAACAGTTTTACCGCATGAATGGTCCCTACGAAGTCAAAAGCCAGGTTCTGTCGAAGGGCAGAGAAGAATACGGAGGCTATACCTATACCCTCTGGTATCCGGCTGGCCTTGGCCGTTACCGCAGCTGGCCTTTGCCTTTGGTAATCTGCCTCAATGGCACCGGCGGCTCTGCGGAAAACGATGAGCCCCTCTATGAACATCTGGCGTCCTGGGGATTCCTGGTCCTGGGAAACAGCGATCCCCAGACCGGTCCCGGGTGGTCCGGGGAATATGGAATCCGGCAGATGCTGCTCCTGAACGGGACCAAAGGAAGCTTTCTCTACGGCAAAGTGGATACAAAACATATCGGAATCATCGGTTATTCCCAGGGCGGCGCCGGCGCCTGGCACGCCCTGGACAGGGACCATGGCAGTGCTTACACCGCCATGGCCACGGTGTCGGCGGTGACGAAGTCCATCAGCCGCCGCCTGAAACTGGACAACTGGCTCTATGATACGGGAAAAGCGAAAATCCCGGTGCTCATGGTTTCCGGGAACGGCATTTTGGACCGGGACTTTATTTCTCCGCTTAAAGAGATGAATGAAAACTTTGATGCCATGACCCGGGCACCCTACGCGGCCATGGGACGGAGGAAACATACGGACCACCTGGATATCCAGCGGGATGCCGATGCCTATCTCACAGCCTTCTTCTGCTGGCAGCTGAAAGGGGACCTCCGGGGCCAGGAAATCTTCACCGGTCCCCATGCCGAATTAAAGGAAAATCGGGGCTGGGAACAGGTGAGGATTAAAGAGTGAGACCCCGAGGAAATGGGCGGTTAGCGTGCCGGTGGATAGAGACCTTCATGCCGGGGCTTCTAGCTGCCAGCTTTTAGCAACTGGGAAAGCTGGCCAGCCTACGGCATGAATGACTGGCGGCGACATCGAGTAGGAGGCGCCGCAGGCTGGTCAGTCTTCCTAACTGCTAGAAGCTAGAAGCCCCATGCTAATGACTCTATCCATCAGCATACTAACCTGCTATCCCACCAATCCACTCTTTCCTTCCCCTCTTGTGGTATAATAAATTAGATTGTATGCCCAATTTGCGGCGGCTGTGGGAGAATGGCCGCCAAAGAGGACAGATTTTACTACAGGAGTGTTATATATGAAAAATTCTGATATCCGTCGCGAGCGGCCGCAGAAGAAATCCTCCTTTTTCAAGAGGGTCCTTATCTTTCTGCTGGTCATCGTGATGATTGCCGGAGCCGGTGCGGCGGCAGGGTTCTTTGTGTCCGTATCCCGGCACCTGCCGGACGTGACGGCCAATATCCAGCCTAACGCTTCCTCCCGCATCTATGATGACAAGGGACGGCTCATTACCACGGTGCATGCAGAGGAAAACCGTATCCCCGTGCCTATCACCCAGGTTCCGCAGAACCTGCAGAATGCCTTTGTGGCAGCAGAAGATGTGCGCTTCTATGAACACCACGGCATAGACCCACGGGGCATTCTCCGCGCCGTGTGGTCCAATGTGATTACCCACAACGCCACCAGCCAGGGCGGTTCCACCATCACCCAGCAGCTGGCAAGAAATGCCTTCCTTACCCAGGAACAGACCCTGAAGAGAAAACTGCTGGAAGTGGTACTGGCCCTGCAGATTGAAAACAAGTACACCAAGAAACAGATCCTGGAAATGTACATGAACCAGATTTACTTCGGCCAGGGATGCTACGGCATCCAGACAGCGTCCAAGGTGTACTTCGGCAAAGACGTGAAAGACCTCACCCTGCCCCAGTGTGCCATGCTGGCCGGACTTCCGAACAGCCCGAACTACTACTCCCCCTTCCGGAGCCTGGAAGCGGCCAAGTACCGCCAGGGAATCGTACTGGACCAGATGGCCAAGTACGGCTATATTTCCCAGGCCGATGCAGAGGCTGCCAAGAAAGCGGATCTCCACCTGGCAAAGCCCCAGACCAATAAAGGCACCGACAGCACCGCTTCCTATTTCAGCAGCTATGTCATCCAGACGATAAGTGATAAATATGATTCTGACGCCATCTACAAAGAAGGGCTCCAGGTATACACCACCCTGGACCTGGATATGCAGAAGGAAGCAGAAAAGACGCTGAAAGCGGACCTGCCGAAGGGAAATAAGGACTCCAAGGGACTCACCCAGCCCCAGGGCGCTCTCATGACCATTGAAGTAGGTACCGGCCATATCAAAGCCATGGTTGGCGGCCGGGGCGAAGACCATTTCAACCGCGCCACCCAGATGGTTCGTCAGCCGGGCTCCTCTTTCAAACCCTTCGTATACCTCACGGCCTTTGAAAACAAATTCAGCCCCTACGACACCGTAAGTAATGAAAAGAAGACCTACGGCGGCGGATGGACCCCGAAGAACTACGGCGGCACCTCCGGTGGACAGGTCACACTGGAAGAGGCCCTCGTTCACTCCATGAATATCCCCACCATTGACCTGGCCAATAAAGTGGGTATGAAGAAAATCCTGGACACCGCAGAGGCATGCGGTATTTCCACCCTCGTAAAGACAGGCAAGAAGAACGATGATAACCTGGCAGCCTCCATCGGCGGCCTGACCAACGGCGTTTCCGTCTACGATATGGCCAAGGCCTACAGCGTCTTCGCCAACGGCGGCAAGCTCATCGAACCGACGGCCATCATGAAAGTGGTGGATCGGAACGGCAATGTCCTGGAAGACCATTCCGGCAAACAGGAAGGCAAGCAGGTGGTCAGTGAAAATGCGGTGTACCGCCTCACCAGCATCCTGGAAGAGGTTATTTCCCGGGGCACCGGCGGCAACGCTTACATTGGCCGTACCGCAGCCGGTAAGACCGGTACCACCGATGATGAACACGATGCATGGTTCGTGGGCTATACCCCTGAACTGGTCACCGCCGTCTGGATCGGCGATGATACATCCACCAACGCCGGCTACACCGGCGGCACTATCCCTGCCGCTATCTGGAGGGACTTCATGAAACAGGCCCTTACCGCCTATAAGACAAAGAGCTTCGACATCCCCCAGGCAGTGAGAGAAGAAAACGCAAGAGCCCAGGCCGCCCAGGCTGCCCAGGCCGCAAAAGCCAGGAAGCAGGAAGATACGAAGAAGAAGGACGATAAAGCTGCCCAGGCCAATAAGGCCGCAGGAAATAAACTCCTGGACCGCATTACCGGCAAGGATACGGCTAAGCCTTCAGAGGCGGACAACAATAAGACCAACTGATCAGTGGCAATGAAAAACAGCAGCACCCATTATGGGGCTGCTGTTTTTTTGTAAGAAGAAAACCCCCGGTTGGACCGGGGGTTCAATAAAGCTTTAGCGATGAGTCTTTA
>ERZ1034949.1323-NODE-1323-length-11580-cov-4.424382_pt1 | contig 11580 bp, 8 predicted proteins | sample MGYA00520590_ERZ1034949 | MGnify/ENA primary metagenome ERZ1034949 (study PRJEB33766, sample SAMN09781752) | gut metagenome | biome: gut microbiome | host: Homo sapiens | place: Madagascar | study: EMG produced TPA metagenomics assembly of the PRJNA485056 data... | reverse complement strand
GGCCAAGGAGCCTTAAACAGCGGCAGCGTATCGGGCTGAGCTGTTTTGGCGTCGAAATAGTTGCCATACATATAGGGCGTACGCCAAAAGATGAGCTCGGGAAAGAGCTCGCGCCCATGGTCGAGCCACGAGTTATCCTGCCCCACACCATCGGCAACGCCCATCACGCGCACCTTCTGATAGACCCGCTGCTGTACGGCGGGCCACTCGGGTGTGGCGCGATAACGCTCGGCAATACTCATGAGGGCGCGAACGATCGTATTCATACCACCCCAGCTGAGCAGCCACAGCGTGCGCGGGTCATCGTCCATGATGGCATCGGCGATGACGTGAGACCCTTCAGTCTCCTCGCGCACATCACCCTCAAAAGCAACATTTCCCACAAACGTACGCTCGATCATCTGGGCAGGCGTGGGAAACGGCGGTTCACCGGCGGCGTCCGCATTGGCCTGCAGCTGCGGCCAAGCCTGGGCATATTCATTGCTCCAGAGGCTCTCAATCCAATGCTCGGGAAACGGACGATACTCACGAAGCTCCCCTGCCAGTGGATCGGGTTCATGAGGCACAACAGCCCACTCATAAGAGCGCCGCCCTTTGGTCCGCCAATGCGAATTCACCTCGCCGAGCGTATGAACCCCATCCCCAAGAAAGTGATACTGCGAAGCCGTATACACCACAGCCTGAACATCAAGCAAGTTGAGAAACAGAGCCAAATGAACAAGCGAGTTCATATCATCGACTTCCATATCGGTAGTAACAATCACCCGAGTCAAATTCTGAGACATAGGAACAGCTCCAACCAAAAAATTCAGCCAGTTACGCGCAAGGCAAGACGGGGCCCACACCCCTCATCGCCACCGACCCGGCGTGCTGCCGGAAGCGCCCGGCCAGGGCCAACGACAATGGCAACGCAGCGGGGACCGGGGCTTAGTTTTGCAAACATTCCGCAGGGGGCATGGGCCGGCGCAGCGCGAAGCGCAAAGCGCCGACCCATGCATGCCCGAGGACGTTTGCAAAACTAAGCCCCGGTCCCCGCGCTGGGACGGATTACCGTTTGACCCTGGCCGACCACTCCCAGCAGCCCACCGGCTCGCCGTCGATGAGTACGTTGCCCCCGTCGAAGTCTTGATAACACAGGTCGTTGAATTGGTGGATCCACACGCCATGGTTGAACGTCTTCTTGGCCGAGCCGTCGGCCTCGCGGTAGCGCCCGGTCAGGTCCTCGACATGGCTAAAGTAGGTGAGATGCACGTTGGCGCTGGCAGCGCGTAGGCGAGCCGTGAGCGGCAGCACGGTCTCCTGCGGTATCACGAGCTCATCGCCCTTGGAGTGCGTAAACCACAGCGGTGTCTTGGCAAGGGCAGCAACGTCCTCGTCCGTGGCGTTGTACCACGGCGCGCAGCAGGGAAGGCCCGCGGCGAAGAACTCGGGGTAGTCGGCGCACAGGCGCAGCGTCATAAAGCCGCCGTTGGAAAGGCCAGCGACCACGATGCGGTCGGTGTCGATGCGGTCGGCATGCTCGGCGACAAACTCGTCGATGAGCGCCTTAATGACGGGGGGGTAGATGCTCTGGTTGGAGTGGCCGAGCTGCTCAGTGCCGTTGTCCATCCAAAACGTGGGCGACTGCGGCACGAGAACCCAGGCAAAGCCGCCAAAGTAGCGTTGGATCTGCGCCTGGCTGATGGCCGTCACGCGGTTGCCGATATAAGCGCGCGTGGCGCCCTCGCCTTGCGTAGCGCCCTTGCCCTCGCCAGCGCCGTGCAGGTACACCACGAGCGGGGCCTTCTGGGGCACGACTGTCGTTTCGGGCGCGAAGGGGTTGAAGCAGGCGGAGTCCTCGGCCTTAAAGCTGGGCTCAAAGAAGCCGTACTCGAGCGCGATGCCGTTGACGGCGGTCTTTTGCGTGGCATTGCTCCAGCCCTTGAGCGCGGGACAGATGTCGCCGCGGCAGGTGTCAAAGACCAGGCCGCAGGTTGGATCGTCACCGTCATTGCCGGGAAGGGCCGCGAGCTGCGTGATGCGCAGCTGGTCGTCGAGCAAGCGCGAGCCCATCACGCTGCCCTCGATCTTCTTGGTCAGGCGCTGCTCGGCGATCTCGAGCGCCACATGGGTGCCAAAGGCGAGCTCGCGTCCGCACTCATCGCACGGATAGGCGGCGAGGACGTCGACATAGCCTACGGAAGGTGCGGCGTGGTCGGCGCCGCGCTCTTTGCGCATCAGGATCTCGCCCGTGCGTTCATGGCGCTCTACATATATATGGAAGGTGCGCGCATCGATATCGTTGGCGCGAACGGTGCACGGCAGGTCGAGCATGACTTTGCTGATCCAGGGGCCAAAGTCTCCCAGCGTGGTGACGGTTGCGTAGGTGCACGATTTGAGTTCCATGAGCTGCCTCCTCTGCGCCGCGAGTGGTAAACATCAGCGGCAATACAACTTAAACATGTTTAGTTTAATGCAGAGCTACAGAACAGGCAGATGAACTCGGTAAACGGTCAAAATGAACACTCAACAAATTACTAAACATTCGTTTATCACCATTTAGCAGGGCTTTTGTTGATGGGTCAACAAAGAATAGAGGTGTTTACCAAATTAAAAGACCACGTAAATAGGCATTTAGCAGCAGAGCGTCAAATAGACAATCCCTTACCGTTCAAGTACGTTCACCCCCGATTTCCTACCGTTCACCGGACTACAGACGGCAAAATTGCCACAAATTAGACGTTCCGTGTAAACTAAAGCCCGTAAACGTTCAGTAAACACATTGTTTACGACAGCGTATCCAAGGGTTCGGTGGCCGTAAGGGGTTATAGTCGCCGGGCCAAAGGCGTGCCTAAGCCCAAGGGGGCTGGCACACGAAGATATGGGGAGGGGTCCCATGGCAGTAGATAACAAGCAGATTGCCACCGATGTCCTCGAGCTCGTGGGCGGTGCGGAGAATGTTTCCGTTGCCACCAACTGCATGACGCGCCTGCGTCTGACGCTCAAGGATAACAACAAGGTTGACGTGGAGAAGATCAAGAAGGTCAAGGGTGTTCTGGGTTGCCAGTTCGCCGGCAGCCAGCTCCAGGTCATCATCGGCCAGAACGTGCCCAAGGTGCTCGCCGAGTTCGTCGCCATCTCCGGTGTCAAGCAGGGTGAGGCCGTCAACGAGAACCTCGATGCTCCCAAGGAGAAGTTCGAGCTCAAGAACCTGCCGAACATCATCCTCGACTATCTGTCCGGCTCCATGACCCAGCTCATCCCGCTGCTCATGGCCGGCGGTCTGTTCCGTACCATCGCGGCCGTCCTCGGCCCCACCATGCTCGGTGTGCTCTCGGCCGACGACCCGACCTATACGTTCCTCTACACCACGCTGTACGAGGCCACGTTCACCTTTATCCCCATCTACCTGGGTTATGCCGCGGCTAAGAAGCTCGGCGCCAGCCCCGTGCTCGGCATGCTGCTCGGTGGCGCCCTCATGGCTCCGTCCGTTGTGACGGCTGCCACGCAGGAGGGTGGCGGCATCATCTCCGTCTACGGCATCCAGATCGCTGCTGCCAACTATCAGCAGTCCGTCCTGCCGATCATCCTTTCGGTGCCTGTCCTCTACTTCGTCGAGAAGTTCTTTAAGAAGGTCATGCCCGACGTGCTCTCCACGGTCTTCACGCCGTTTTGCACCATGATCGTTACCATCCCCATCGCCTTCATCGTCCTCGCCCCCATCGGCAACGAGATCGGTACGCTGATCGCTAACGCCCTCTTTGGCCTTGCTGACCTTGGCGGCATCGGTATCCTGATCGTCATGGCCGTCCTCGGCGCCTTCTGGCAGCTCTTCGTGGTCTGCGGCATGCACATGCCCGTCATCCTGCTCGCCCAGGTTCAGATCATCGCTGCCGGTTACGATCCCTTCGTCTTCGTTTCCACCAACTGCGCTATGGCCGCTGTCTGGGGCTGCGCCTTCGGTGCCTTCCTCAAGATGAAGAACCCCGACGAGAAGTCTCTCGCCATCGGTTACGTCATCTCCGCCATCGCCGGCGGCGTTACCGAGCCTGCGCTCTTCGGTATCCTCATGCGCTTCCGTCGCACCATGTTTGGCATGTTCATCGGCGGTGCCATCGGCGCTGTGTTCTCCGGCCTCATGGGTGTTACCTACTACCTCGCAGGCGGTGCCTCCAACTTCCTGGTCTTCACCAACTACCTGCAGGGTGGCCAGATGAACACCGTCTGGGCTATCGTTGGTATGGCAATCTCCTTTGTCATCGCCGCTGCCGTCGTCTTTGTCTCCGGCTTCTCCAAGGAGGAGCTCGCCGAGATGGAGGCCTAAGGCCAAGCCATTCGGTCGCATAAGACCTCACCTACACGACAGGGCCCCGTCAGGCGTAAGCCCGGCGGGGCCCTTCTTGCAAGGTAGACTGGAGTGGGCGAGTGGTGCCCGCCTGCCGGGGCTTGCTAAGCGACGGGGGCTTTTGCGCCAAGTGTGGGCGCGAAAGAATCTGCCGGTTCGCAATTCCTTTATCAAACGAAAGGACATGCAGATGAGTTTGGGAAAGCTGACCGTTAACGGTCGTAGGGATGGCTTTTTGTGCGAGGGCAAGCCGTTCTTTTGGTTTGCCGACACGTGCTGGAGTGCATTTACCAGCATTGCCGAGGCCGATTGGGACTACTATCTGACCCGCCGTGCCGAGCAGGGCATGAACGTGCTGCAGATCAACACGCTGCCGCAGTGGGATCGCTGCTGTCCCGATCTGGGCATTTGGCCCTATGCCAGCGAGGATGGCGTGCACTTTGATTGGTCTCAGCCCAACCAGGCCTATTGGGACCGCGCCGCTGCCATGTGCCGCGCTGCTGTCGAGCACGGCATTCGCCCGGCGCTCGTGCTCATGTGGTGCAACTACGTGCCCGGTACCTGGGGTGCCAAGATCGCCGAGCGTTGCGGTGCCGAGATTATGCCGCGTGAGGAGGTTCGTGCCCACGTTGCCCGTGTTGTCGAGAACCTGGGCGAGTTCGACCCTGTCTACGTGGTGACGGGTGATACCGACTTTGCCGGTGACGAGGCGATCGCCTATTACGAGGACGCCCTCGACGAGGTCGTTAAGCGCGCGCCCGACGCGTTGCGCACCATGCATATCAACCGCGGCAATCGCAACATTCCGGCGCAGTATCTGGACCGTCTGGACTTTTATATGTTCCAGCCCGGCCACAACTACGAGGGCCAGCCCGAGGCATGGCGTCTGCCGCAGGACTTTATCGTCAACTATCCCAAAAAGCCGATGGTCAACTCCGAGCCTTGCTACGAGCAGATGGGTGCGTCGCGCAACGTCTACTGGCGTTTTACCGCGCAGGATTGCCGCGCGAGTGTATGGTCGTCGATTCTTGCCGGTGCTGGCGCCGGCGTGACCTACGGCGCGCACGGCGTTTGGAACTGGCAGACGTCGCGCAGCCAGGGCTCGGTCCTGGGCGAGGGCTTTGACATGCCCTTCCGCTGGCAGGAGTGCTTGCAGTTTGCGGGCGTGTGGGACTTTGGCGCGATCGAGCATGTGCTTGCCGGCTTGGGTGCCACGGCTGCCGACGACGCGCTCGCCGTGGTTCCGGCACAGGAGCTTCTCGACGACGCGCGCGAGACCATCCGTGTGGCGCGCGTTGGCGATCGCGTCGTCACGTACCTGCCGCGCACCACGGCGCTCAAGTTTAAGCTCGATGGCGCGCGTGGCTGGACGGCGACGGTCCTCGACATGGAGGACAAGCGCATCGCCAAGCTGCCCGTCCGCGATAACGGTGACGGCACCGTGCGCGTGGCTCAGCATCCCTTTGAGCACGACGCGCTGGTGATCCTGGCCCCCGGGCGCTAACGGCTCTTCTCCAACATTTACAACCCAGTCCCTTTCATTAGGCTGCGACGGAATGGTTCCTGCATGACGGCTTCAAGCTGCCAAGGGGGAGCCATTCCGTCGCACCCTTTGCTTACTCATTGGGTACTCATTGGGGACGTACTTAAATGAGTGGCAGTTGGGGGATACTCCTTGCCGAGTTGGAGCTTGCGCGCGCCCCTTCTGGGTCATGCGGCTCAAAATCGCGGCGTCATGCGGACGGCTGGGGTCGAATTTGCAACATTTCGAACTTGGCTTCGATATTGAGATTGGTTCTTTATTAAAATGGTGTTCCGGACAACAAAGCGGGTGGGGGTTACCATGAGGGACCTGGGAGACACAACCGCATATTTGCGCCGGGGCATGCGGGAGATTCTGTGCCTAGCGCTGTTCTTCTTCACGTTTTTGGCGTGCGAGTATTTCTTTGATGCGCGCATGGCCGAGTTCGTGCCATCGAGTGAGGTCGTCATCTACGAGAGCATCGTTGTCGGCGCGAGCGTGATTGGCTTTTTCGTGCGCCCATTTCTGTACTATCGCCGTCCCCAGACGATCGATGCGACGAGCGATATTACGGGCGTGCTGTTGGTATCGGCGTTGCTGCTGATGATTATGGCAGTGCGGTTTGAGGTAGTAATTGCCGGCGGCCTGGTGGCGTGCTGCGCCCTGGGCTATTGCGGATCGACCGCCCATGCCAATCTTGCGCGGCGTTTTGCGCAGACGCCCTGCCTGGCGCGCACCGTGGCGGTTTCCTATGCTGTGGGCATTTTGGTGCAGGTGCTCAACCATATGGTGATGCCTGCGGGCATTCCCCAGCAGTCTGTTCTCATTGCCTGTGCGATTGCGCTGGTGGGGCTGCTTCACGGTGTCCGCCGCGCTAAATTGCGTGATGAGCCTGCGCCCGAGTTCGAGGTCGAGATTGCCGAGCTATCGGTCGATGCGTCGGAGCGTGGCGCCAGGTGGCACGATGACCCCGAGGCAAAGGCGGCCTTTCAGGGTGCCGTGGTGCGTCTGACGGTGGCGACCGCTTGCCTCACCGGCGTGTTCGCGGCCCTCAATGCCGGCCTTACGACCTCGCATGCCGCTGGCGCTATCGATCTGGGCGACTGGCCGCGCTTGCTGCTGGTTGTGAGCGCCCTTGCCGCCGGCGTCCTGTATGACCTGCGTGGGCGTTCGTATATGAATATCATCATGACGTGCGCCGCCATGCTGTCCACGCTCTCGTTCTTTGTACTTATCACCGATGGCAACGGTGGCAACACGCTTGCCGCCACGATTATCTTTTACCTTGGCACGGGCTTTTTCGTGGTGTTCTTCACCGCGAAGTTCGCCGCGATTTCGATGTATGCCCGCTGGGCGTATCTGTGGCCGTGCATGGGCCGTGTTATCAACAACGTTTGCTCGATGCTCGTGACGGCTCCGGCAGTGGCGATTATCTCGAGTCAAAACGTGCTGGCGGCAGTGAGCGTCGTGCTCGTGCTGTTTGTCGGCATCGCGATTTCGCTGTTGGGACAGTTTGGACAAGACGGTGAGGGCGAGGCGACGCGCGGCAGGCTGGCGCTTGCCACCGACGATCTTGGCGTGAGCTGTGAGCCCGGCCAGGCCGACACGGTGCCCCTGGAGGCGCCGGAGCTTTCGTTTGACGATCGGCTCGATGGCTTCGTTGCCGCCTTTGGGCTCACCAAGCGCGAGCGCGATGTTCTGGAGGCACTGGTCGTTTCGGACGACAGCGTGCAGGACGTGGCGGCGGCACTCTTCCTTTCGCGTTCCACGCTCTATCGCCACATCGCTTCGATTAACAAAAAGACAGGTGCCTCCTCGCGCGTAGCCCTCATCAACTTCTTCTGGTCCTGGACACCCCAAGACTAGCTAACCACCACAAAGGGGACAGGCACCTTTGTGGTGGTTTTTTACCTGCAAAAATATGAATATGAGACATTTGTCACCTGCCGTTTTGGTGCTCAAAGGCATATGAATGTGATGCTGAGCAGAGCAGAACGGAGGGGGGTGCACCTATGGCGTCTCGGGGTTGCGCGTCTAATAAAATTGCGGGCGCGCTTATCGCCGTGGTTGTTGTTGCCGCGGCGGTGACACTCATGCGAGCTTACGGCGCCGGCGCCCATGGCGCTCAGGGAAAGACTGCCGCACAAGCATCGCTCAATGATTGTGCCGCCGCTCCGGTGGCGGTCAGGCTTATCGAGGACGGAGAGGCACGGACGGTCTATGAGACCGACGATGCCGAGCTGGTCGCATCGACCTTTGCCGCGCTCGACGGCTGCATCGTGGGAGATGAGGTGGATGAGCGGATGAGCGACGCCGGTTGCACGCTCGTTTTTGTCTATGCGGACGGCTCGGAGCGATCGGTGGAGCTCGAGGGCAAGAATATCGTGCTCGACAAGACGGCATATCGCCTCGACGGTGCCGAGGAACTGTGGCGACAGCTTGCCGCCATCAAGAACAGCCAATGAAATGAGGGATGTACGGGATGAGTGACTTGAGATTCTGCCCGGCATGCGGGGCACAACTGCCTCGGGTTGCCGGTGTGCCGGTGCGGTTTTGCCCGGGTTGCGGCGTCCGGCTCGGGGGCGTTGCATGCGGTCCGGATGCCACGGGGTCTGTGGATGATGCGGCTGACGATGATAGCGCGGGTGAAGGTTGCGAGCCGAGCGTGGCCGTGCCGGCAGATGCGCCAACGCGGAGTGCCGAGGCCGCGTCACCGTCTGGCGGCACAGCCTCGGCGGGTGCTCCCCGCGTCGGCGACCTCGAGCTCCATACCGCATGCGATGTTTCTGGCGGTCAGGCACTCGCGCAGGTGGCATTGCCGCGGGATTGGCGTATCGAAGAGGCACATCTTGAGCGTAGCGGTAGCTTCGACTGCCCGATTTCGGTTGGCGTGACGGTGGCGGGCCCTGCGGGCGAGCGGATTGTGTACCGCTCCGAGCTCTGCTACGTGGATGCGGGCGCCGTTGCCAAGCGTATTCCCACGCAAACCGAGCGCAAGGCGTTTATGCACGTGGAGGCAGCTTGCGACGAGCTGGCCCAGGCCTGCGCGGCACAGCTGGGCGCGCAGGCGGAGGTTGTGGCCGAGCAGCCGTACCCATCGAGCGCGGCGGTCGATATCGAGCACGAGCGTGCCCGCGTAAAGCGCGAGGCGGCAAACGACTTTGCGATTCAGGGCTTTTCGATGGAACCGAGCGATGTGATCTATGAGTGCGGCATGCGCCGATATCAGCTTGCGGGCGCTCCAGTGCCCACCGAGCTTGCGGTGGCTGCCAAAGTCGAGGGCTATGTGGCCTCGATTGGCGGAATCGCGGGCTCTATGGGTAAAGGCATTGCCGCCGGGGCCGAGGCGCTGCTGGGCGCGGGCCTTTCGAGCGGGCTCATCGGCGGCGTTCTGGGCAAGCGCCTGCGTGAGCGCCAGGCGGCTGCGGCGGCGGGGCAGGGTGTCGCGCAGGAGCAGGCCTCGGATCAGGGCGATTGCCCAGACGAGGCGCCGTTCAAGCTGGGAGCGGCCGACCTGTTGCAGTGGCGTATCAGGGACAGCTTCTGCTTGGTTGCGCCAGAGGGCCGTCTGGACGAGGCGGCCTCTACGGCGCTCGCCTCAATGGCATCGACCCTGCGGCTCAACCCGGAGCTTGCGCGCGAGGCATGCGCTCAAAAGCAGCAGATGGTGCTTGAGCAGCGCCAACGTACGCAGATGAATATCGCCCAGCAGCAACAGCAGTTTGCAGCCTGGCAGCAGATGCATGCTTCGCAGCAGGCGGCGTTCGACAGTTACCAACAGGCATGGTTCGACCGCAGCGATCGTCAACACGCCGCGAACATGGCCGCCAGTGCGGCCAATTTCTCTAGCGCAGGTGTGGGAACGGGCGCGGCCTCGTATTCCGATGCCATTCGCGGAGTAAATCATTACACCAGGCCCGACGGCACCGATGTCGAGGTTTCGGTGATGGCAGACCAGGCTTGGGTGAACGGCTCGGGCGATGTAATCGGCACGCGCGATGGCTTTGAGCCCGGTTTTGGCTGGACGGAACTGCCCCGTCAATAGCGTGAGCAGGCTATGGGTGAATCGATGCCGGGCGTGTTTCTCGGCACTGTAATAAAGAACGGGAAAGGAACAACGATGAGGGAGACGGTTATTTCGCGCACGGCGTTTGTCGTGGCGGCGGGAACGGCGCTGCTGACGCTTGCGGGGTGCGGTGGACAGCAGGCGCAGGATACGACGGGTTTTAACGACGACCGCCCGGTAAAGGACAAGATGGACGTGGGCTCGTCATCGGGCGATTCCGGTGATGCGGGCGGCAGCTCGAATGCGGACGGCGGCTCGACGGATGCGTTTGATACGTGGTCGGACGACTGCTGGGATGCGCACCGCAACATCAGCATCGCGGCATTGCTCGAGCTTAAGGGCTGGCAGTTGCAGGAATTTGCGTCGCAACAGGGCTATACCTGGCAAGATGCGCTCGAGATGTACGAGAACGAGGCAGGCCGCGTACTCAGCGTCTGCAATATCAGCAAGGACGGCGCAACCGAATGGCTCGGTGAGGACGAAATCGGAAAGCTCGACAAGGGCGGAACCGGGAGCACCGTGATGTTTACGCTGCAACTTGCGGGCTATTCGAGCTGCGAGGACGTTATCGCGGGCTTTTCGGTGCCGGTTGAGGATCGGGCACAGATCACCTCGGGCTCGTGGATCGCGTGCGCTTACGGTTCCAACATGGCGCGTCACGTTGCCATGGTGAGCCCGATGGAAAACGGCGACTATCGCCTGGACCTCATTACCGAGGAGGCTATCAAGACCGGTACGTTTACCCAGGGCGGCGGTGCCCCCACGATTGACGAATTTTGGCAGGAGAAGACCGGGCGCGCGCTCGGCTAAGCGCGACGCGACCGACATCACAGCGAGGGACAAACATGATGAATGAGATGACGATGAGCCGCGCGGCCTTTGTGGCGGGCGCGGGCGCGGCGGTTTGCGTGCTGGCTGGCTGCTCGGGCGGCGCGGGCGGCGCCAAGGCGGCGAGCACGGCGGACGCCGCCTGCGTGGACGACAATGCCAACGTGACGGTCTATGCCGCAATCAACCTGGGTGGTGCCGATCTGGTGCGCCTGCTCAAACATCAAAATTATGAGTGGCAAGGCGAGAACGTGGGCTACGGCGCCGTCGATGACGCGGGATTTTTCGCCTTTACCTTTTCCAAGGTTTCGGACGATGTGGACGAACTTGCAAATAGCGCGATACCGCTTTCGGAGTCCGAGTACGAGGAGCTTGAACCGGGCGGCGGAGACGATAGCGTGGCGATCTTGCTTTCGGTGGCCGGTTATACGACGGGCGACCGCGCGCTTGCCGGCGCAATTGGCGATGCAGCGATGGTGCAGGAGAAGTGTACGGTTGACGATTCCGCGTATTGGCTGGTCAGGGCACTCGACGGCAGCCGCTATGTGATTTCGGCCTACGACACCGAAGACGATGGCGACAGCGCTCATGACATCTATATCTACAACGAGGCTTTTATTCGCACCGGCTACCTGAGCGGCGGCGACCAGATCGATATCGATGAGCTCTGGAGCCGCCTGGCCAACGCCTCATAGCGCATCAAAACCACCACAAAGGGGACAGGCACCTTTGTGGTGGTTTTTGCCGGCTGCAGACTCGGCAAAGCGCGCCCGCATCGACGTCCTGCCTGCGCTAAACTGGAGGGCACGTACGCGATTACGAGAGGAGCCCGCATGGAGG
>ERZ1034949.1319-NODE-1319-length-11602-cov-4.597211_pt1 | contig 11602 bp, 14 predicted proteins | sample MGYA00520590_ERZ1034949 | MGnify/ENA primary metagenome ERZ1034949 (study PRJEB33766, sample SAMN09781752) | gut metagenome | biome: gut microbiome | host: Homo sapiens | place: Madagascar | study: EMG produced TPA metagenomics assembly of the PRJNA485056 data... | reverse complement strand
TCCGTCATCTTTCAGCCGCGTCTTGATGGTGCGGGGCTTCAGGTCCATGTATTCGGCCAGCGCGTAGACGGTGACTTCACCGTCCATCATGCAGGCTTCGAAGGCGGTGTCCAGTTCGGCCTTTTTGTCCTTGGTCACTTTGCCTTTGTCGCCCCAGCGCTTGGATGCACCGCGGCTGCCCAGCGTCTTGAAATCGCTGTCTGGCTGCAGGTCTTCCAGCAGGCCGCTGTCCGGTTTGTGCACGGGATAGTCGAACCAGAGGTTCACCGGGTCGAAGCGGGCGAACTCGCGCAGGGTGCCCTCGATGCGCCATGCAGTCATGCCGTCAGCCTTTTTCTCGGCGGCGGCCACGTCGGCGTCGATGGCCCGCAGATCCGCGAGGCTCAGCTTTTCCTTCGCGATGGTCAGCATCCGGTGGCGGCTGAGAGCGTCGTCTAGGCCGTAAGCATCCGCATGGCCGCGCTTGTCCAGCATGGCCTTGATGACCCGGCAGGCAGCTTTGTTGTGCAGCTGCTCCCGGATGGCATCGGTGGGCACCAGTTCGGTCATGTCCAGCATGGCGTCCGGGTCACGGGCGAACACACCGGAACCGCTGGCGCGGTCCATGCTGCGCTTGCCGCCCTGTGCGCCCTTGCTGTGGTGATGGCAGTAGATCACGGCACAGTCCAGCGCACGGCAGACAAGGTCGAACTGGTTGCAGAACTTTGCCATCTGGTCGGCAGAGTTCTCGTCGCCGGTGATGACCTTATAAATGGGATCGAGGATGACGGCGGTATAGCCTTTCTTTTGCGCCCGGCGGATGAGCTTCGGGGCCAGTTTGTCCATGGGGACGGACGCGCCGCGCAGGTTCCAGATGTCGATGTTCTGCAGATTGTCCGGGGCATAGCCGAGGGCGGTGTACACATCCTTGAAGCGGTGCAGGCAGGAAGCCCGGTCCAGCTCCAGATTGATGTACAGCACCTTGCCCTGTGCGCAGGAGAACTGCCCCAGCCACGGCTTGCCCTCGGCAATGGCGATGCACAGTTCAATGAGGGCAAAACTCTTGCCCGCCTTGCTGGGGCCTGCCAGCAGCATCTTGTGGCCCTTGCGCAGCACTCCGAAAATGAGCGGGTCAGCCAGCGGCGGCAGGCTCTCCCAGTCGGCGGCGAGGTTCTCGGTGTCCGGCAGTTCATCCGTTTCCGCTTCTAGCCAGTCCCGCCATTCATCCCAGCAGGACTTTCCGATGTTCGTTTCCAGCAGCACCTGCCGCTTGTCGCCGCGCGGGATGCCAGGCATCCGGCTCAGACGGCTGGGGTTGCGGTTCTGCTGGTCGATGGTCAGGCCGTTCTTCTGGCAGGCAGCGTAGAGGTAATCCACCCGCTTGCGGTATTCGGCGTAGTCCGGGGCGTCCACCTTGACGATGGCGTGGACGCTCTTGCCGCCGGAATACACCAGCGCGGCGCAGGGCAGTTCCAGCTGTTTGATGATGGCCTGCTGCTTGCCCAGCTCCATGTTGTCACACTCCACGAGGGCGTAGCGATAGGCGGTGATGTTGGCATCCTTGCGGCCGGCGCCGTCCACGGGGTTAAAACAGATCCATGCGCCCACTTCCGGGTCCCAGTCGCCCAGCACCTTGCCGAGGTCGCTGCCGCAGGTGTCCAGCTCGGCGATGAGCTGCTTCGCGGTGCGGCTCCAGCTGCCGCGCGTCGGGCGGCGCTTGTCGTCGGCCATGAAGCTCTCGGTGACATAGGCCACATACTCATCTTCCTCGAACAGGGCCTGCAGGTAGCGCTTGAGCTGGTCGGCGGGGTCCCACTGTTCGGGCAGGTTCAGCTCGTGGGCTTCGATCCAGCGCGGGTCTACCAGACGGCCTGCCGGCTGGGCACCGGGCCCGGCCGAAATGTCGTCGTTCCAGTCAAGTTCGTGGCCTGCGGGGCCGCTCCATCCGTGGGAATAAGCCAGCTGAAAGATGCTGCTGGCCGTGACCGGGCTGGCCCCGCCGCCGTGAAAGCTCTCCCATTTCTTAACGCACTCGCCCTTGTGGTAGCGGCCCGCGTCGCGGGTGCTCCACTGCTCCCAGACCGTGACCGGCAGGCCGGAGTTTTTCAAGCCCATGCCCACCATGAGCCATTCGTCATAGGTCAGGGAGGCCGGGGAGATGAAATCCAATGCTTCCTTGAGTTCATTTTCATGTTCCATTCGCGTTACCATCCAAAGCTAAAAGGGCTGTCCGGTTCAGTGGGCGGCTCGACGGGCGGGACGTAGGTTTTGGGGTTCACGCCCTTAGGCACGCCGCGCCATCCCTGGGCTGCAATGCGGTCGATCATGTGCTTGGCGGCGTCGAAGCTCCATGTACCCACGCTCTGGAAACCGTAGCGTTCCAACACGCGGATCTGTTTTGGCGTGGTCAGACCTTCGGCGCGGCGTTTGTTCAGCCGGTCCAGCAGCAGGGATGCTTTGCCTGCCGATTCCACGGCATCCGGCAGAATGCCCATCTTCTCGAGAGCGGCAGACTGCTCGGCGCTGGGCGGGCCTGCTTCCCAGCCAAAGGCCGGCACATACCCGGCGAGGTCCTCGGCCTGGATGCTCATCTCGTACTGCAGCGGGTCCACCAGCTTTGCCTTTTTGCGGCGCTGTTCTTCCAGCTGCTTGGCGAGGGCTTCCTCCCGCTGGGCCACTACGTCCTCGCTGGCCTGCACGGCGGCTTCCTCGATGTCCTCAGGGCAGCCGGTCTGGGCCAGATTTTCGGTCATCTGGCGGGCCACGGTGCGGTCCTCGCAGACAAGGTCTGCCGGACGGCACAGCTCGTGCTTGTCGGTCATCCAGAGGAAATCCAGCAACAGCAGGTCGGTCTTGCCCGGAGAAAGCCGGGTGCCGCGCCCCACCATCTGGCTGTACAGGCTGCGCACCTTCGTGGGGCGCAGCACCACCACGCAGTCCACGGACGGGCAGTCCCAGCCTTCGGTGAGCAGCATGGAGTTGCAGAGCACATTGTACTTGTCGGCTTCGAAATCGGTCAGCACCTGCTTGCGGTCGTCGCTCTGGCCGTTGACCTCGGCGGCGCGGAAGCCGTGCGCGTTGAGCAGGTCGCGGAACTTCTGACTGGTCTTGATGAGGGGAAGGAACACCACCGTTTTGCGGTCACGGCAGCGCTGGGCCATTTCGGCAGCGATCTGTTCGAGGTACGGGTCCAGCGCGGTGCCCAGCTGGCCCAGCGAGTAATCGCCGCTGGTAAAACCAACGTCGGTGATATCCAGCTTCAGTGGGATGGTCTGGGCCATGATCTTGCACAGATAGCCCTCCTTGATGGCGTCGGTCAGCTTGTACTCGAAGGCCAGACTGTCGAACACCTCGCCCAGATTGCGCATGTCGCCGCGGTCGGGCGTGGCGGTGACGCCCAGCACCTTGGCCCCGTCAAAGTAGTCGAGGATACGGCGGTAGCCGTCGGTGATGGCGTGGTGGGCTTCGTCAATGATGATGGTGCCGAAATAATCCTGCGGGAAGCGTTCCAGCCGAGCGGTGCGCTGCAGGGTCTGCACGCTGCCCACGACCACACGGAACCAGCTGTCCAGGCAGGTGGATTCGGCTTTTTCCACGGCGCTGACAAGGCCGGTGGAACGCTGCAGCTTGTCGGCGGCCTGCTCCAACAGCTCGCCCCGGTGCGCCAGAATGAGCACCCGGTCCCCGGCGCGCACCTGATCGGCGGCCACAGACGCAAACACGATGGTCTTGCCGGTGCCGGTGGGCAGCACCAGCAGGGTGCGGGTGCGCCCGGCTTCCCACTCGGCGTGAATGCGGTCACGAGCCTGTTGCTGGTAAGGTCTCAGTTCCTGCCCCATCAGAACGCACCCTGCTTCCAGCCCTGAGAGGGCGCAGCTTTGGGTCCCGGCGGCGGCAGGAAGCGCTGCACCTCGTTGCTCTGGCCGGTCTCACCTGCGTGCGGGCCGCTCTGCTTGGTGTACTCGCGGACACCCAGCTTGCACATGCCTTTGGCACCCACTACGCTGTCCCAGCGGGGACGGAAGGTCTCGCCGCGCTTGCACTGGCCGATACTCTCGAAGAAAGCGCCCAGCAGGCCCTGCGTCTTGGTGTGCAGGTACAGGCGGTGGGTGACGGTGGTGTCGCCCTTGGCACCGCCATAGATGCGCAGGGTCAGCTTTGCCATTTTGCAGGGCGGCAGCTTGGCGCTGCCCTCGAAGTGGGCGCGCTCCATGCCGGTGACCTCAAAGGGATACTCGCCCTCCGGCAGCAACACAAATTCCTGCTGTTCGTTGGTAAGATCGTCATCCCAGTCCAAAGCGAAGCCTTCGTTGTTCATTTCGTTCATAAGTAAGTCCTCCTGTCAGTTTGTTAAAAAGGAATGTCACGGTTGTCGAGTACCATCTGGTATACCTGCGGCCATGCGCCGATCAGGCAGCCCTCCACGAAATCGGCGGGATAGTCCTTGATGGGCATGTCTTCCGGAAAATAGCCCCGCTTGCCCACGACGCCCTGCAGTTCTTCGCTGCTGACCTTGTTGGCGCTCATGAGCGCGGCCAGCTTTTCGGGCACGCCCAGGCTGAGCAGCACGCTCTTTTCGGAACTTTCCATCGGCGGCGTGGCCTGCGGCTGGGGATGAGAGACAGGCTTCGTTTCCGGCTGCGGGCTGGGCAGGATATCCGCTTCCGGCGCGGGAGCCGGAGCGTGCTGCACGGGCGTCTGCGTGGCTGTCAGTGCGCTGCTGCCGGGCAGGCAGTGGGCAATGGCGGCGTAATCGAAGGAAATCTCATCCGGCAGGTCAAAGCGGTTCTTGGCGTCCCAGCAGGCATGGTGGGTGGTGTACAGCACCCGCTTGCCGCCGCTGGCCTTGTTCTTGGCGTTGGGGCTGCTGCTCGCCTTTTCCACCACGGTCTTGTAGTTTGCGAACAGCAGCATGTCGCACCATTCCCGCAGCAGCGGGGCTACCTGCTTAGAGGTCTTCATGGTCCAGCGGTCGTAGTTGCCCACGGCGTCGGGCTGCTCAAACTTGGTGATGGCGGCATGAGCCAGCACCACCACGTTGTGCCCGGCATTCAGCACTTCTTCCAGCGCGTCCAGCAGCTTGCTGAATTCCTCCTTGACGTAGGTGTAACCCTTGCCGTAGCCAAAATCCTCAATGCCGTTGACTTTCGCTTTGGCGCACACGGCCTGAATGCACAGCCGTTCAGCCCAGTCGGCGGTGTCGATGACCAGCGTGCCGCAGGGGATATTTCCCTTGCGCACCTCGGCTACCTCGTCCAGCAGCATGGCCCAGCTGGTGGGCTGGGGCAGGCGCTTGACGTTCAGCCGCTTGGTGCCGCCCTCGGTGTCGATGAACACGGGGTCCGGGAAATGGGAGGCAAAGGTGCTCTTGCCGATGCCCTCCGGGCCGTACAGCACGGTCTTGACCGGGGCGGACTGCACACCGGCAGTAACTGCATACTTGCTCATTTAAAACGCTCCTTTCGTCCAGCTCTTTGCGGGCTGGGGCTTTTCGGTGACGGGCGGCGGGGTGATGTCGGTATCCTTCACCATGCCGTCCTCGATGATGATCTGGCACTCGCTGCCGGTGGAAACACGGGTGGCGATGGCCTGCAGACCTTCGGCTTCCAGCCAGGCGGAGAACTCCTGCAGGGTGGTCATGTCCATCTGCTCGAGCTTGTCCAGCAGAACGAAGCCGCAGTCCGGGTTCAGGCGGCGCACAATGGCAGCGGCTACCCGCAGCTGGTCGCTGCCGGACATGTCCCGCCAGTGCTTTCCTTTATAAGTAAGGGCACCGTCCTCGACGCTCAGGCCCGGCAGCGGCAGGTCTGCGCCGTTCAGCAGGGCCATGCGGTCGGCACGCTTCTGGCTGATGGCTTCGGTCAGGCGGCTGTACTCGTCGGCATACTGGGCGGCTTCATCCTCGGCGCGGGATTTTTCAAGGTTGGCGCGGACTTTGCGGTTGGTCTCCTCAATGTCCCGGATGGAGGCTTCCAGCTCGGCGGTGGATTCGTCTTGCAGCTGGGAGACGGTCTTTCTTGCAGTTTCCCGCTGATTGAACAACTTGGTGTGCTTGGCGTCCAGTTCATCTGCCAGCTGCTGCAGTGTGGCAATGCGTTCCCGGGTGCGCTTCAGCTCGTCCACACACTGCTGCACCTGCTGTTCAAGCTCTGCATACTGGGCCCGCAGGCGCTGGTTCTCGCCATTCCGGGCCAGAATGTCCTGCTGCTGGCGGATGAGCTCGGAGGCGCTCACCGGCTCGTCCGGGGCTTCCGGGTAGGAGATCATTTCCTCGGCAAAGTGCTTTTTCTGCTGGGCCAGCTGGCCGGTGAAGGTGCGCTTGTCGTACAGGGCCTTGATTTCCATATCCCGGGTGTGCAGCTCGGTGCCGATGCCGATGATCCGCAGCAGGATGTCGGCCTTTTCCTTGTCGCTGGCGTCCATGAAGCGGGGCAGGTCGAGGGCCAGAGGTTCCACAAAGGCGTTGAGCAGCTGCTGTCCGCTGCGGCGGCCCGTGGGGTCGGTAACGGTCAGGCTGGCATTTTTGCCCTTGCGCTCCACCACCACGCCGTTGGAAAGCTTGACCATCAGATGCGCCGGGGCTACCGCACCGTCCCGCTGGGCAGCGTTCGGGCGGAAACGATCGCCGCCCAGAGCCCATGCCAGTGCGTCCAGTACACTGGTCTTGCCCTGGTTGTTGTTGCCGCCCACGAGGGTGAGCCCGGTGGGGGCCGGCGTGAGCGCAACGGCCTTGATGCGCTTGACGTTTTCGGCTTCCAGAGCCGTGATCTTTACAGACATGCGGATACCTCCCCTTGAGCGGATGCGAGTGTGTGAACCAATTGGTTGATTGCGCTCTCCCGCTGATCGTCCGGCAGTTTGCGGAACTGCAGTTTTGTGGATTGAACGATGCTGGTGATGGAGCGCCCGGCCAACAGAATGCCGTCGTAGGCGTCGCGTGCGTCCTGCTCCTGCCGGGCCTTGTATTCGGCGGTCATGCCGGCGGCGATCTCGTAGGCTTTTTCGCCTGCCCGGCGGTCCACTTCTTCCTCGTCCACCACGGCGGTGATGGGCTGCTTTTTCAGAGATTCGGCTTCCGCCTGCCACTTGTCGGCCCGGCGCTTGGCCGCTTCGGCCACCTGCCGGGAGCCTTCCAATTGATTTGTGAGGTCTTTCAGGTGATCGCACTGAGCAAGTTCATTCTTTTTGGCGACATTGTAACTTTCCGTCAGGCCTCTGATGTTGGCGTTTGCGGCGTCCAGATTTTTCTTCAGCTGGCCATTCTGCTCGTGCAGCCCTGCCACATCCGCCTGTGCGGCGTCTCTCTGGGCTTCGGCAGCGTTGGCACGGTCTTTCTCGGCTTTGAGCTGGGCCAGCAGCTCCTGCACCCGCTGGCTGTCCCCGGCGGCGGCCACCACCTGGTCTGCACAGCCGGACCGGGCAATGAGGTTCAGGTCCTTCCGGGTCAGGTTGGGCAGCTGTTTTAATTCGTCAACAGTTGACGAATTAAAAGCCTCTCCGTTCTGGACCATCTTGGTCACGCTGCCATGGCTCAGCCCCTTGCTCTCGTACCACTTGGTCCAGGTGCCGCCGCCATAGCGGCCAGCCTTGGCCGTCAGGGCATGGATCCGGGCCAGGTAGATGCAGGACACCAGATACTCGTCCTGGGCGGTGCCGTAGTGCAGGTCAAACTGCTGGTCGGCATCGGCGGCAGCTCCTGCCAGGTCCCCCAGAGGGGAAAAGTCAAAGCTGGGGGCGGCGGGGATATTGCCGACCGGCTCGGTAACATCCGCAGAGTGAGCAGGATGTAAATGCTTTTCGCCCTCGGTCTGGTAGCTGTTGCACTCCTGCACGGGATGGCCGCAGCTGTGGCAGTTTCCGAAGCATTCTTCTTTGCACCCGCCACAGGTGCAGGTAGAGCAGATGCAGGGAGCGGGAACACCCGAGGAAGAATCCTCTTCCACTGGGTCGATGGGGGCATTTTTGCAGGGCTTGGCATCCCTGAGGGCCGTCAGCATCGACTGCGGAAGCTCGTAGTCGTCCATGGGGATGAACTCATCGCCGGTCAGAAACGCTTCCGGGGTCAGATGCTTTTCAGCTGCCTTGGCCTTGTCGAACTTCTGGGCCAGCAGATGGCTTTCCTTCCAGACCTGTGCGGATCCGTCCCAGCGCCAGAAGCGCCCACGGGTATAGGCGTAGTAAACATCGTTGCTGTTCTGGCTGATGATCATACCCGCACCTCCGTGTCCTTCAGGCGGTCCAGCATCTCGGTGAGCAGAGCGCCGGACAGCGGCTTGATATCGCCGCCGCGCCAGCCGTAGCAGAAGATGGTGCCGCACAAGGGTGCGCCGCGCACCACACGATTGACGGGCTGGCCAGCCGTGCGGAAGAACAGCACCGCCGGAGTGCGCGGAAAGATGTAGTGCTCCACCGTGCCGTCCAGGAAACGCTCGATGCCCTGCAGCGTGTCCGGCAGAGGGGTGACAACGGGCTCCTTGCCCGGCTCAATCAAAATACCTTTCATTGTAAAATCCTTTCCGATGTGATATCATCAGGATGATGGGCTGAGAATCTCATCACCCTTTGGGCTTGTCCGTGTTGGCGCACGGGCGGGCCTTTTTGCGTTTACGGTGTGCCGGTGGAATCAGGCTGTCCACCTCGCTGCGGGGGATGTACTCCCGCTGGAAGGTGTACTTGAAGTGCTTGCTGCCATCCTTGAACCAGTGGCAGACAGCACCCGAAAAGCTCATGGCATTTGCATAGCCCAGCTTGGCGGCACACATGGCAGATGTTCCTGCCGCCACCAGCTCACCGGTCCTGGCATCCCACACGGTGTACCACATGACGTGGTGATAATACTCACGCGCGCTCATGCCCCGCGCTCCTGATTCTGCGGATACTCCGGGTTGCGGGCGTGGTCACGGGTGATCTTGCCGTAAGGGCTCTGCTGTTTCTGCGCGTCCTCCAGCGCGAAGCTCAGACGGCCCAGGGCAATGGCTGCCAGGATCAGCACCATCGCGGTGATGAACTGGCCGTCCGTGATGGGCTGGCCGATTTGTGCGCCGCCCTCGATGCCGAGGGCATACAGCAGGCCGACCGCGCCGCAGGCGACGGCCGCCCATTGCAGGACTACAGGTTTGATTCTCATGCAGATTCTCCTTTCTCAACAGTGGGGAAGAAATACTCCCCGATTTTCTCCTGCGGGATGTGCAGCACCCGGCAGATCGCGGTGATCTCCTTGGACTCCCAACTGCCGTTGCCTTCGGGTTCGTTCAGGCGCTTGTTCAGCGTGCGCGGCTTCAGGCCTGCCAGAACTGCAAGTTCTCCCTGCTCAAGGTCCTGATCTTCGTACAGACGCCGGAGCTTCAAATAAGGTTTCTTCACGGTTCATCTCTCCTTTCACGCCACGGGCCGTCCGTCCAGCTTCTTCAGGTTGTTGACCAGATTGATGCTGCGGGCGGCGGTCTCCATCTGCTCGAAAGCATCCTCGTCCATGTCCTTGCACAGGTCATGGATGCGGATCAGCCGCGTCGCTTCCTGCACGGTCAGGCCGTAGGCTGCGGGGTTCAGGGTGTTGTTCTTGTTGCGTGCCATATGTAGCACTCCTTTCTGTGGGTGGCTCCCACGACCGCCCCGATCGGAGCGGTTTCGGCCTTCGCCGGAGGTCATCATCAGGTGGGGTTATTCAGGGCGAGTATTCCACGCTTCAATAGTTCGTTGTCTGCCCAATTCCCCGCGATGTTCATAAAAATCGCGGGTAAATGTGATATTGCAGTTCGGGCACCTAATCCGGATGCCTTCAGCATTAGATTCAGTGATGGTCGTATGCTCCTGCCCGCAGAAAGGGCAAGGCTTCAGCGTTTCCTTTGCCATCGTTCATGCCTCCTTTTTGGCGGGCAATGTGCCGATGACGGCGTTCATGATCTCATCGAAGCCGGGCAGGCCAAAGGCCACGATGCTCAGCTGGTCGATGCGGCTGTCCAGATTGGACTGCGCTTTGGCCACAAGGCTTTCCGCCTGCCGCAGGCTGTCGCAGATCTTGCCGTAATCGGTCTTGGCCTGCATATACCGGGCTTTGTAGTTGTCGCGGTGCTTGATGAAGTCGTTGCGCAGATTGATGACGTCGGCCAGCTCTGCTTTTGCGCTGCTCACCGCCTGAATGGCGGCGTTCAGCTGGGTGTTGGTGGCTTCCAACTGCTCAATGTGCTGCTGTGCCTGAAAGCTCTCGTAAGCGCCTGTTTTGCGGATGGCGGGCAGCACCTCGCTGGTCACCCAGCGCTTGAAAGCCTTGGCCTTGGGCATCTTGCTGGACAAAATCAGGCTGTACAGGCCGCTTTCGTTGATGATGAGCATTTCCTGCTCACCGGAGGGGGTGTCCATTTTAGACATCCCCCTGTCCTCGGGGTCTACTTTGTCGCGGACAGCTTTGGTGGGTTCCTTGTACCCTAGCGCCACGGCAACGTCCTTGCCGACGAGCCACGGTGCGCCGTCGATCTCGACGGTGCGCACCTGCCCGAACTCGGGATTAGTGAATGTGGTCAAGTCGTTCATGGTGAATATGTACCTCCTTGTGGGTGGCTCCCTTCTGCGGTAAAATAGAGAGACAGAAGGGAGATGAAAATATGACTGATTTTGATAAAATTGTCCTGTCTGATGATGATGTCAGGTATTTAGAAATGGCGCGATATGGGGCAGTTCTGCATTTGCATCCGGTCAATGCTGGACATCTTGTAAAACTCGGATTTCTGGCACCTTATGCGCTTTCAAAGTCTGATGACGAATTCGTGGTTACGGAAAACGGAATCCTTTATGCGGACTACATTGATAAAAAGAAAAATGCAGAACGGTTGCTGAAAGAAACAGAAGATTCTCGCTACCGGCAAGAAAACTTCAGAGAGTGGGTGGGCATCATTTTGTCAAATTTGATGGCCCTTGCAGCGCTCATTGTTTCAGCCATATCGCTGTGGCTACAATTACGATCGTGATGCCCCACAGAAGGGCTGGTGTCCAATAAAGCCACCACGGGGGTCTGTGTGTATACATATACTTGATGAAATGCCAGCGTTCCGCTTCCGACGGTTCGCTGGGCTTTTTGTTGTTGTCCATGTGGTTCACCTCCTTGTGCATACCTCTTTCTTGCGGTAAAATGAAAGAAAATCGGAAAGAGGTAATTCTATGGTTCACCAAAAGTCGGATTGCGAAAATATTGTTCTGAGTGCAAAAGATAAAGAACTTTTGAAGGAAATAAAAAATCATCCGCATCGAGAATGTGACTGGAATGAAGTCCACTCGCTGCGATTCTTCGAGCTTGTGTCTCCAGATACAGATGGTATAGATGGATTTGGCTGTCCCATCGAAACCAGCAAGTATCACGTTTCGGATTTCTATTTTGTTTATGAGGAATACTTAAAAGATAAGCGCCGGGATATGATGCTGAGTTCGCTCTGGCTGCCGATCATCGTCAGCATCATCACCACCCTAGTAATAAACGCACTGCAATGGTTGTGGCCGCTGCTAGCACAATGGTGCGCCAGTTCTCCTCAATGAAGTCTTTCATCTTCTTCACCTCTTTTCGTTGACTTGGTTGGCATTGATTTGCTAACCTTGTGAGAACAATATAGCACACTCTGTTAGATTTTTCAAG
>ERZ1034949.1318-NODE-1318-length-11639-cov-17.739468_pt1 | contig 11639 bp, 12 predicted proteins | sample MGYA00520590_ERZ1034949 | MGnify/ENA primary metagenome ERZ1034949 (study PRJEB33766, sample SAMN09781752) | gut metagenome | biome: gut microbiome | host: Homo sapiens | place: Madagascar | study: EMG produced TPA metagenomics assembly of the PRJNA485056 data... | reverse complement strand
CAAAAATCATCGTTCCTGTCACTCGTATCGTTTTAGAAGCTGCTCGAGCAAGTAATGGAGAAACTATTAAATAATTTTCAGTAACAGTTAAGTCGTTAGTTGGGTTACCAATGGCTATTCCGTTCCTATCTAAAGGAGTTAATTCTTGGTTATTATCTACTACAGTAGTTGGTTCATTTGTACTATCAGCAAGTGTAGGAATTGTAGTTCCAGTTACACTAATTCCAATAGTTAAAATACCTAAAGATAAAATAAACTTATTTTTCATTGTCTATCACCTCGAAATCAAAAATAAGAAAACGTTTTCTTAATAAATCTTAACAGATAAATCAAGTTATATACTAGAAAATTCATAAAATATATTTTTAATGTCATAATCGTTTAAATTTTCTTGATTGACATTTATTTACAAAAAATATTGCCATTTAAAAAGAAAAGTGACATCTAGTTTTCTAATGTATGATTAGGGTGTGTTTTAAATAGTTCGAGAAAGTAGGGTAAATTTTTGAAAATTGCTTATATTCGAGTTTCGTCGATTGATCAAAATGAACAACGGCAAATTGAAGAAATGAAAAAGTATGGCGCAGAAAAAATTTTCATCGAGAAACAATCTGGAGCAACGATCACCCAACGACCGATTTTTCAGGAAGCTTTAGAGTTTGTTAGAGAAAAAGATATTTTTATTGTCGAAGCCATCGATCGATTAGGCAGAAATTATGACGAAATCATTGACTCAGTCAATTACCTCAAAAAGAAAAATGTACAACTAATCATCACTAGTTTACCAATCATGGCTGAAGCAATTGGAAATCCTCTCCTGGATAAATTCATTAAAGATTTGATCATTCAGATCTTGGCCATGATTGCCGAACAGGAACGTACAGAATCTAAACGACGCCAGGCACAAGGAATTAAGATTGCTAAAGCGAATGGTGTTTATAAAGGACGCCCTAAGTTATATAGTGCAGACACAAAAGATCCCCAACGTCGCCTTGTTTATGAAAGCATCGTTAAGGATCTTGAGAATGGCGTCGCTATTTCAACAATTTCGGAAGACTACAATATTACTAGACAAACAGTTTACAGAATTAAAAGCGAACTCACTTGAACAAAAAATACTTAAAGGGAGATAAAATCTGAAGCAATAACAGCAACGCACAAAAAAAAAGCATTTTATTCCACAATATTCTTGTTTCTATTCATTGATAGCGTTACATGTTTGTTTTGGTTTTCCATCAAGTAACTATCGTTTTATTTATTGAGAATTAAACTGAATAATTTTTACTAATTCAGGTTTTGATTGTTCAATTTCTAAGTTTAATCGATTTATTATGTCAACAGCTACTTCATGAAATAAATCATTTTTTTCATCAACGAGTTCAAAAACAATTAATTTATTTTCGTCTACAATACTATCAAAAATATTATTAAATAATTCTTTAATATCTTCAACAGAACTATCACTTAAATTTATATTTAAATTATTTAATTCTTTAAAAGTTAAACTAACCTTTTCTTTTTTTCTAAGTATTTCTACTTTAATTATTTTATTATCAAATTCCATATAAATTTTTCCTCCTACTGAACATATTCTGGCTACCTTCTAAATGATCTAATGCCTTATCTTCCCAATTAAGTATTTCAGATGGATCTAGAGAACCAACAAGTTCTCCAGAATACATATTTCCATAAAAATATCCATTGCTATTATCATCTTTAAAGTCACAGTAGATACACTGACTAGGTAAAGTGTTAGTTGCAATATTAGCATTATGCGTTGACAGTACAATTAATTTATTTTGATTCCGTAAGTTGTCTAATTTAGGAATCAAATAATCCGAAATGTATTTATTTCCTAGACCCCTCTCTATCTCATCAAACAGATAGCAATCAAATTTTGTATTCTCTAATAATCCACTTATTGATAAAATAGCTTTCTCTCCCTCTGAAGGTGTATATGCTTCAGAGGTGTTTTTATATTCCTTTAGTATATTTACTTCTTTTTTTATCACTTCAGAAATAAATATATTGCCGTCAGTATTTTTTTCAATATGTGAAAAATACTTATTAATTTCACTGAATGATCTGGCAGAAAAGGTACTTATTTTTTTCACTAAATCTCTAAACAAAGCAATATTAGTTCTATTAAATACAGAACCTTGTTTATATACATATTCAGGAGATAAGGTGACTATTTTTACTTCTAAGATAATAGTTCCTTTATTAGGCAATTCACCTAAGCTTACCCTTTCCCCCCCCTGTTTAATACAGTCTAAATGATTGTTTATGTTATTAATGTTTTCCATGAACTCTAACCTTTTAGAAACTAAATCCGAAAAACCAAGTTTATTTAATTTAGCAATTTTACCTGTTTTTTTGGTTACAGTTCCTTTGATTAATTCTAGTAATATATCAGTATTTTTATTTACATAAATATTTTTATAATTAAACTTTAGTTTTTTTATTACATCTTTTTTCAACTTATTCAATTCTTCGTTTAGATTATTTTTATCATTATCTCCCTCGTTCCTGAGTTGGTTATTGATATTTATTACATCTATTATCTTTTTTTTATTTTGCATAGCTGTAGTATATAATTTTTCAAAATTACTATTATTTGTTTCAGTAAATGTTGCTTCTGTTTTTTTTATTAATAACGCATTCGCACTAACTTTTGTTGCTTTATGATATTCCAATATTGATTGAATAAAATTAGGGATACTATCTTCGTTATACCCAATAACTTTATCAAAACTATATCTTATATTTTCCTGTGAGTATTCGTCAGCTTCTACTGAATCCTTATATTTTTTTATAATATTTTCATATTCAGTATTATAATTTTTTCCCTCATGTAGAAATACTTTTTTTCCAATTCTTTGAAAGTGTGGCAAAAGATATCTAGACATAAATACTGTTTTTCCAGCTCCCTTTTCTCCGAATACAATATTTATATCTTCATATATAGGAACTGTATTTTGCTTTTCATTAATCACAACATCAATCTTTTGAGCAGCATCTAATTGTTTTTTTATAAACTGTTTTGGGTTTTTAGCAAGTTCATAAAATTTACTAAAAGAATTTATTCTAAACTTTATTTCAGGTAGCTCATACTCACTATATTTATTCCAATCTTGTACATCACTTCCAAGTAAAGAAATCTCATCATGCCCATTTATGATACCCATTGTTTGAATTTTTCCAGGCTCTAAAATTATTATATAATTTTCTAAATCCTTAAGTAGTTTTTCTTTATCCTTGAGTGTAAATGCTCTTTTTTTATCCTTATCTAAGAAATGAGGAATTATCACAATTTTTTCGCTGGAGAATTCTTTCACTTTATTTATAAAATCCTGATATTCTAAATAAAAGTTATCGTAATCTCTATTATTATCATTATCAAAGGTTTCATAAAAATGTTCCATTTCATTTGGATCGCAAATAACAATTGTATGGTAATGTTTCTTATCATCTATTTTTAAGTCTAGCTCTATCCCAGGAAAAATCGAAAAGTTAGGTTCCATATCCATTATCTCCTGAAATTCTTCTTTACAAAATTTATTATGATTTGTAATAGCGCACATAACTACATTGTTCTCATCCATTTTTTTTATAAAATCTTTTGGATTAATTATTCTTTTGGAACTATCTCCAGATTTGCATTTTTGAGTATGTATATGAAAATCTACTCTCATTGTCTATTCTCCTTTTTGTTCCTAACTTATTAAAAAACACGTCTTATGCATAGTTCAATAATACTATATAAAAGAACAACTTCAAAAGAATAATTAAATTTTTCAACTTGCGGATACTAAAATAGTTGAAGTAATTTATTGAAATTAGGTTGATTGAGTATTTGTTCATAGACTGTCATTCGCTTGGTACATCTTTTACTTTGCTCTCCTCCTCCACCCTCGTCAGTTGTTTTCGAGTTTCATAGATTGATCAAAATGAACAAAGGCAACTTGAAGAAATGAAGAAGTTCGGCGCAGAAAAAATATTTATTGAGAAACAATCTGGAGCAACGATTACTCATCGACCAATTTTCCAAGAAGCTTTAGAATTTGTCTGAGAACAAGATATTTTTATCGTGGAAGCCATCGATCGACTTGGAAGAAATTATGACGAGATCATTGAATCGGTTAATTATCTAAAAAGAAAAAATGTACAACTTATCATCACTAGTTTACCAATCATGGCTGAAGCAATCCTCTCTTGGATAAGTTCATCAAGGATTTAATCATTCAGATCCTGGCCATGATTGCCGAACAGGAACGTACAGAATCTAAACGACGCCAGGCACAAGGAATTAAGATTGCAAAAGCAAATGGTGTTTATAAAGGACGTCCTAAGTTATACAGCGCAGACACAAAAGATCCCCAACGTCGCCTTGTTTATAAAAGCATCGTTGAGGATCTAAATCAGGGTATTGCTATTTCAAAAACTGCAAAAAATTATAACATCACTAGACAAACAGTTTATAGAATAAAAAACGATTTGTAAGTATGGTAAGGAAACAGCTCTCTTTATTCTCAGATATCTAAAACTACAATAAATTAAACTTCAACTTTGCAAATAAATCAGACTATTTAAGTATAATTGATTGACTTAACAATGCTATTAGCACAATAATATCCCTCTACATAAATAAAGTAGAGGGATATGGAAATATTTTTATATTGGTGCATGACATCTTTGACTGTGAGCACCAGATAAAGCTCCTTCAACTAACTGACTCGAAAACCCTAGTTTATTCAAACCTTCGCTATCTTTTGCCAACATCACAGTTCTTTCTTTACCTTGTACATTGTATTTATCCAAGACACTTTGAGGACTATCCATAAATTCACCGACAACATCCATATTTCCCTGTAAATCTGCAACCAGTTTTTTCAATTCTTTAGACATAATACTGCACCTCCGTAAAGTTTATAATTATATGATAACATTCATCAGTAATTACTTCAATAATCTGACTATTCTTTTATTTCTGATTTTTTCTTTTTTTATATCTACTTCATAATGAGAAAAACCATCTAGTACTGTCAAATGCATTCCTTCGTATTTTTTTACAAAATAGTTAATTTGTGCAATCGGACAAGTTTTATCTTCACTTCCATGAAGAAATCTTATAGGTAATAATTCTTTCATTGCCAGATTTTTTTCTGGAGAAAATTTCCTATAATCAGAAAAATACTTTTCAATAAGGTTTCTCGAATCTGAACAAAGATACATATAAAATAAATTTGTAAATCCACTAACAGAGACTATTCTTGCTATACTAAAATTAATAAATTGAGAGAGACAGATTGCGATATACGCTCCATAACTCTCACCATATATTTTTATTTTAAATCCTTGAGAATCATAATAGCTAACGACAGATTTTACAGCTTCAACATCAACAACACCTCCGTTACCTATTAACTCATTTTCATATTTTTGGGAATATCCTGTACTTCCAGGAAAATTCACCAAACAAATATTATTGAAATTATGATAGAAATCAAAGATTAAATCTAAGTATTCATGATTATAGTGATATTTAGGTCCTCCATGCAAACATATCAGAACTGTATCATCACTTCTATTAATGTGAGTTAAACAAGGAATTTTTTTTTCACCAATTATTTGATGTTCAAAAAAAGAAAGAGGGAAAGTAAGTTGACTAGTCATCTTTAAATAATTTAATTCTCTTTCAGGAATACTGTAATAAACTAGCATTGAGCTATTCAAAGTTGAACTACATAAAAGAATCAATGTTTTGTTATCAAGAAAATAACAATTTTTTACAGTAAAATGTACTGGAATATTTAATTTTTCTTGGTTTACAAATACAATATTGCCTCCTTTATCATTCGTAACAGTTAAACTCAAATTTTTATAAGTATCATGCAACAGAGTATTATAATCAATTGATCTGACGTTATTTAAGAAACCAGAGGCTTTACAATTAGGCACATAAAAATGATTCACTTGATTTTTTTCTTTATAGATAAGCTTTCCTTTTTTTATACCTATTGGCACTATCATAAAAGATCTTTCGCATATCATATCTTTCTTTTCAAATGGATACAGCGAATAATAAAGTCTATAATTACCTGTTTTACTTAGCATACTTGCAATTATACATTTTCGATCATTAGTAAAAAAAATGCTTAGGATTCTCACTCAGTCACCTTCTATCGTTCTGTCAGCACTAAACTCATCTTGGAAACAGCAAATGACGAAATACTTATCATAATCAATGTGGCTAAAAATACTAAAACGATGATTAATAAACTATTTGCTGGTGTAGCAAATACTATAGACCTTATTGCATATAGTTGATAAGTTAACGGATTAAAGTAACCAATAACTTTAATAAATGTAGGGACATTTGTAATTAAATAAAATGCAGGAGCTGTAAACCCTAATGGAGTAATAATAAACGAAATAATTGAATCTCTTCGCTGATAATCATTAATTTTCATCGTAATCAACGCAGCTATGGATGTCCAAAAATACAAGACAATTATCACAACTATTATCCCTGCCAAATAATTGATTAAACCAATTGAGCTTCCAAACAAAGTAGCTATAATATAAAGTACACTAGACTGAATACATATGCCTATAGTAGGATACATACTCATTCCTATAATGTAATAAAATGGTGAAACTCCACTTTGACGTTTCAAAGCTAATAGACCATATCTTTTATCTATAGTAATTCGATAAATTGTTTGAGTCATTTGTGAAATAATCAATATTCCCAAAATCCCAGTTAAAGCATAATCGGCATAAGAAATTGTTTTCCCCTCATAGGCAATATTTGTGACAAAACTATTGATACCTAAGACAATAAAAATATAGTACAAGATCGGTTGAACCAATTGTGATATGATCAATCCTTTGTTTCTAAGAAACGCATTTAGCTCATTTTTTACAATGATTTTTAATCCCTTTATTCCTAAATAATGTTGCTCCCTAAATTGACTTGGCATCATTTTAAAGACCCCCTTCTCTATAATGAATGTATAAGTCTCTTAATGACATAGTTTCCTTAACAATTTCATCTATTCTAAAGAATTCTTTTGTATCCATAAACAATTGTGTTAAATCACTTTCCTGATTTAATATAAATCTATACTGAAAGTTGTCTAATCCTGTCACAGCAATACCTTTTTCATTTAACTTATGAATAATTTCTTCATGGATTGATCTATCAGTAGTAATCTGGTAACTTTTTTTAGGCGCGTTTTCGATCAAGAAATTTTTTAGATCCCCCGCGTATAAAACCCTTCCTTTATCTATCAAAACTAAATTATCACAAAATTCTTCTAATAAATGTAAGTCATGTGACGACACAAAAACTGATTTCCCTTTAGCTGCTTCTTTTTTTAAAAATGACAACAACCGATTAGATGTTTCTGCATCTAGTCCTGTTGTTGGCTCATCTAACAAATAGAAGTCAGGCTGGTGAACAATGGAGCGCGCAATTTGAACACGTTGTTGCTGTCCCCCAGATAGTGCATCTACAGGTTTATTTTTTAAATCCGATATACTTAATAAATCTAAGGCTTTTTCGGTCAATAATTTTCCTGTTTTTGCATCTATTCCTGCTAATTGACTGCCTAAGTAAACGTTATCCCACACATTTGTGTACCAATCCATCACCTGAGTCTGCGGTGAAAAACCTATAGTTGCAAATAATCGTTTTTCTATAAAATCCTGATCAAACTCTACTGAACCCGTCGTCGGAGTTTGAATCCCAGCAATAATATTGAATAAGCTTGATTTACCTGCTCCATTATGCCCAACTAATGCTACTATTTCACCGGTAAATATGGAAAGATTAATGTCTTTTATCGCAAATTTTTTTCCATATTTAAGACTTAAATCTTTTATATCTAATACATTTTTTTTCATTACTAAACTCCTTTTCTAAGGTATAATTAATTAAATCTTACTTAAAAGAGAGGGATTCTAATATGGCTGAACGAACCATCGATCAGAAAATTCAGAATGTTTTAAAAAAATTTATTGATTCCTATAAGGATAATCGAAGTCTCACACCCCAAACCTCCTATTTATTTTATGATTTTATAATTCTATCCTACCATAATAAAAGAAAAAATCGTTACAGTATTTCTACGTTGTCAGAAATATTATTAGCGGAAGGTATTGAAGCAAATTTATTAATAAATATATACGCTCATTCCCTTTATGTACTAGCATTGAACGATGGCAAGCAGATATATGATAAAGGATTTTTAATATGAACTACTATGATCGAGTTAAGAGGCAACATGGTATCTATTTTAATTTATTATCTAAATATAACTTACATCCCCTAAAAAAAGATCACTGGATTTATGCATACAAACAAATGTATAACAAAAAAAAACAGGGATTTAAAATTCATTTAAGTGCTAATACTAATAATGCCATTAATATAGCTAAAAAATTTTTAAACTATAATGAAACAAAACAACTAGACTTTAAAATCGTTTCTACTCTAGCAAAATTTGACATACAAAATACTGGGGCATTAGGATATTCTCAAATAGGAAAGTTAATCACTATTTATCCAAACGATGATGATGAATTTCTTTATACACTTAATGAGCTAGAACTGATTTTCAAATCAGACTTATCTCCTGAAATCCCTTCAGATTTTAGATATATGTTAAGTTCTGTGGTTAATTATAGATATGGAGAAATAGTTGTAGACCCTAATTTCAATGACCTTAGAGATAAAACTATTCCGAACGATATAATTATACCTGTGGACGATTACTATATTCCCAGACTAAAAGAAATTCCTAAACATTTATTACTATTAAAAGTTATAAAGAAAACTGGTAAAGGTGGAACATATCAATGCCTTGATTTAAAAAGAAATGAGCTAGTACTATTAAAACAAGGTATACATCAAGGTGATTTAACAATCGATAATGTGGATACTATTAATCTTTTATCTTTAGAAAAGAGGAGCCTCTTAAAACTAAATAAAGAAAATCAATTTCCAACGTTTATTGACGATTTTTATTTAGAAAACTCTTATTTCTTGGAAATAAATTATCTAAATAAAGAGACTCTATATCAATTTATGAAAAAAGAACCGTTGTCTCCTGAAAAAATAAAATCAATTATTTTAAAAATTATTTCAGTAGTTAAATTGCTCCATGAAAAATATAATATTATTCATAGGGATATTTCATTCGATAATGTTTTAATTGATGAACATCAAGAAATTTCTGTGATTGATTTTGAATTTTCCTATGATTTGAAACAATGGAATCCACCTTCTATTATTATGGGTACTCCTGGATTTTATAACGCAAACCGATTAAATATAGACCAATATACAGATGTTTACAGCATTATCAGTCTATTATATTTTATGGATAATTTCGATCTATATTGTAATTATAAAAATGACCACAATAAATTAACTTTACAAAGAAATTCAATAGATAAAGGTACTAGTTCTTTTTATTTTATCTATTTACAAGCTCAGTATCATTCCGCTAGGTATTCACTAGATATGCTTGAACATGATTTAAGGACCCTAAGCGTTTAAATTGTTATAGTTAAACTCAACTAATCTGCACAACTTAAATGTCCTCTATCAATAAATTATTCTATTGAATAACGCTAAGACCAACAGGGTATACCCTGTTGGACTTTAAAATCAGATTTCTCTTTCCTGAGTTAGTAATTTATTTTTTATTTTTTTCATAAAGCACATATTTTAAAGTATTCCCTTCACGATCTTGGACATGAACAGCAATCGGGTGATAGTTCCAGTGCAACCATGGTGTTCCAAATTTGTTTACATCTTCGTTCAGCTTGAGCCCAGCAACTATATAATCCGTTTTCTTTTCTTCTACATATTTATTTTGTTGATCCATACTCTCTTGATAAACTTTGTATGGGATATTTATGTTCATAAAATACTTAACATTTGGAACAATATTTGGGATTACTGAGAATCCATAATCAACAAACTGATAATTTAACAGAGTTACATTTTTCTTTCCTTTTAAATACTTAGCAAACTCCAGCTGGGCAGGAACTTTAGCATTTGGGTTTGTATTTTCAGCATTTTTTATTTGGATACTTGGCCGATCAGTAAAAAATCTCATATCTCTAAAAGTATCATTTGAATTAATCATTAATACAATTCCCAAAATAATAACACTTGATAATAGAATATTAGTTACAATAGGCCTTTGAAATTTATATCGAATTATTAAGTCTCTTAATAAAACACAAAATCCTAAAAATCCAACCAGTAATACGACTAAATCTAACAGAATATAGTAGTTCAGTGGTATACCACCATAGAAAATAAAATAATTAGTACATACAAATATAAATATCCATAATACTTTAAAAATAATTTGCTTAAAGACTGCCTTGGTAAATAAAAGATAGGCAGATCCTATAATTAAGATAGACATAATAATTTTGTTTTGCCACATTAATGTAGCAAATATCTTCAATGTATTAAAAAAACGACTAAATATATTTATATTATTCCCTTGATCAACTAATTGAGGATATAGCATCATGTTAAACTTAAAATAAACAAAATACATTTCATGTAAAGCATGGTTAATTATAAAATACAAAATAATTGGAATACTCACTAATAAAAATCCTAATAGACTACAAATCACTGCTTTAATTGCTTGTTGATAGTCTTTCTTTAATAGATAATATATTCCGAAAAAAACAAAAAAACCTATCCACGGACTAATCAACGTATACTTTATCCAAAATACACACCCCATAAACAATCCTTGAATAAAAAATTGTTTACCTTTTATTTTTTCGCCAGTATTAGAGATAGATATAATTAAATACAATAACCCAAGGACAAAAGGAAAAACAAATTCTTCTGCACTATCTCCTGCACGGAAATAGTCCTTATTTAACAAAATTAGTGGCGTTAAACAGGTGATAACACCGGCTAATTTTTCTGAAAAATAAAATTTACAAATTTTAAAAAATAAAATCATCGAAAACGCAAATGAAATACTTTCTAACAAGTAGACACCAAAAAAGGAAGTTGCACTCAATTTATAAGCAATTGCATGAATGAAATACAAAAGTATGCCTTTTTGTTCAAATAAATCTTTATACGGTACCTGACCGTGTACTATTCCTTTTCCAACTGAGAAAAAAGCATTAGCATCTACCCAATCGTTTATGAAATAAAGTGGAGAAGACTTAGAAAATATTAAGATGATAAAAAAACTAAACAAGGTAAGGAACATATAGTACTTTTTTTTCCACAATTTATGATTTTTTATTTTGTATAAGATCTCCATAATTCTCCTTTCAATTTTATTTTTAGAACACAAATTTGATTATTTTCTTTTTATAAACTGTAATTAGCAAAATACATCAGTAATAAACCAAACACTAAAAAAGCAATGCAACCTAACAATAAGAAAATTGGTATAAATACTGAAACCCAACTGATATTCACTTTACCTTTAATTTTTAATAATGCTGACACTATGCTTATTACAAAAGGAACAGCTATAACTAGGAATATTATGGTAAAAAATATTGACATTAACAAAACCTGGAATGGCACCCCTTTTTTTGACAAAAATTATAAGGTGTTGTGAATGCTGCGG
>ERZ1034949.1312-NODE-1312-length-11704-cov-62.754915_pt1 | contig 11704 bp, 7 predicted proteins | sample MGYA00520590_ERZ1034949 | MGnify/ENA primary metagenome ERZ1034949 (study PRJEB33766, sample SAMN09781752) | gut metagenome | biome: gut microbiome | host: Homo sapiens | place: Madagascar | study: EMG produced TPA metagenomics assembly of the PRJNA485056 data... | reverse complement strand
TTATAACATTATAACCCTAGTGTTAACGAGTAAAACATTTGATGCGTCTGCCCTGAAGAAAGCAATTATAACGATTGCGTGACATTTGTCATGCGATTATACGACACTTACCATACGGTCGGATGACAAATGCCGTATAATCACATGACATATACCAATGTTTAAATAAACCTAATATTTTACACCAAAAGATACAAGTTATCACATTATTATATATATTTGCATCATCTTTCATAGAAGACAAAGAATATAGAAAACAACGAACCATCAAACAACAAGAAATATGGAACTGAAATACGACATTTACATGCTCAACAATGCCCAGGGTACAGGAGAAAAGCGCCAATACGTTCGCATCGTGCAGCATGAACCTATGACCGAGAAGCAACTGCAAGAGAAAATCCAGAACCGCTGCTCACTCACCAAGGGAGATGTGGCTGCGGTGTTGGCAGAGCTTCACGACCTTATGGTGGAAGAATTCTCACTGGGACGCCGCTTTTACATCCCAGAGATAGGCTACTTCTCCATGTCGGCTAGCCTAGAGATGCCAGAGGAGAATCCAGACAAGAAGATTACGGGCAAGGAAGTACGCATCACCGGCATCAACTTCCGACCAGAAGGTAAGCTAATGGAGGAAGTACAGCGCAACGTCCACTTTGTCCGCTCTCGTTACTCCAACCAATCTACAAAATACTCGGAAGAAAAGCTGTTGGAAAATATCAAGGAGTATCTTCAAAAGAATCGTTACATCACCACTCGCATCATGCGCATCCACTTCGGCTTGACTCCATACATGGCTCAGAAGTGGCTCACTCATTTCTGCGAGAAGGGTATCATGGTGAAGGAAGGCACCCAGCATGCGCCTATCTATTTTCTAAAGTAACAAAGGCAGCTTTCTCCATTCTCCTTTCACCATAAACAAATGATTCACAAATGATTGCAAGATAGGTGAAAGGAAAAATGAAATTGGAAAAGAAAAATAAAAACTTGCAAATATCTATTATTATGAGTATATTTGCAAAAAGAAATCACCAAAACATTAAGATTATGACAAAGGAAGAGCTGATAGACAGAATCAACGACATCGAATGGGAGGACTTCGAGGCTAAGGAGGCCAAGAGCGAACTCCCTAAGAATATATGGGAAACCGTAAGTGCATTCGCCAACACTTCCGGCGGATGGATAGTGCTTGGAGTAAAGCAGAATGGCAAGAAGTTTGAAATCTCCGGAGTTGACAATGCAGAGAAGTTGGAACAAGACTTCCTGGGCACCTTGCGTTCTCAGAAATTCAATGAGCCAGTCGATGCCAAGAGCATGCTCTATCATATAGATGGGCATAAGGTTTTGGCATTTCATATCGCCTCATCACCCCACAAACCCATCTACTATAACAATCCGCAGAATACATTCATCCGATTCGGCAGTGGAGACCAGCGAGCTACCAATGGCGAGATAACCGCCATGTTTCATAACCAATCATTCGGCATCAAGTCTGAGCAGATACTCTTAGACTCCGACCTCTCCATGCTCAATGAGGACACCATTCGTGACTATCGCAATTACTTCAAGCTATACAGTCATCGTCCCAATCTGATAGGCAATGACATCGCCGACTTCTGCAAGCGCATCGGCATCTACGATAATGAAGGGCATCTGAACTATGGTGGTTTGATGTGTTTTGGAAAAGAAGAATGGGTTCGCCGTTATGTCCCTACGTTTTGGATGGACTTGGTGGAGATTCCAGGCAGAAGCGTGAGAGAAGCCCGAACACGCTATACCTATCGCATTCCTGAGCAAGAGAACCTTTGGGAGTATTTTCAGATTATGATCAGACGATTGCGCCTAATAGTAGATACTCCTTTCATGATGAACGATGAGGGTTTCAATGTGGAAGACCGCTCGCAGTTTAAGATTTTGCGAGAAGCATTGGTCAACATGCTCTCCCACTTCGATCCATTCAGCACCATCCACTCGTGCATTCATATCTATACCGACAGAGTCGAGTTCTTCAATGCCGGTGGCTATCCTGTGCCAATATCTCAACTGGGCAACCATCTCTATTCCAATCCTCGCAACCCGATTATCGCCAAGATATTCAGACTGGTGAACCTATCTGAAACCATCGGTTATGGTTTTGACATGATGAACGAGTGGAAAGAAATCACAGGCAATGACGTAACTTTCGAGAGTGATATTTGTACCAGCACTGTCACTTTTTGGCTGGATAGTGACAGAGCTAGTAACAGAGCTAGTAACAGAGCTAGTAACAGAGCTGAAGAAGATACATACATAGATGCTACAGACAAAGTTGTATCCATTCTCAAATTTTGCAAAGACCCGAAATTCAGAAAAGATATATTCGAGCTACTCGGTGTTACTTATCAATCAAAGAACTTCAAGGCATTCATCGAGCCTCTGTTACTTCATGATTATCTGGAACTTACGGTACCAGACAAGCCGACAAGTCCTAAGCAGCAATACAGAACGACCAAAAAGGGTTTGTTGTTCTTGGAGACAATATAAACAATACGACTCTGTCGCTTTTTAGTACTGAACGACAGAGTCAACGACAGAGTCAGGCATTTCAAGCTCTGTTACTTTTCGTAAAATCGTAACAGAGCTAGTAACAGAGCTATAGTAACTATGTTAGTAACCATGTCAAAACAAAAAAGGAAATTAGAATGAAATTAGGATTCATAAACTTCAGTTCCGAGGAACAACTGAAAATGCATCAAGTTATACAAGCCATCCAAGAGCATCAAGCAATTGACGAGCTTGGTCTGGGACGCATTCGCGATGCATTTTCAAACAAGCTGTTTCCAGGAATCTCCACATTACATAATAGAGCGAAATACTATGCCATACTCCCTTCCTTGTTTTTGGAAGCAGAGAAAGGCACATACAAAAGCGCAAATGAAGTCAGAGCCAAGGTGTTGAATCTGGAAATTATGCTAACACGCCAACTTTTACGAGGTACAGAACCAGCCAACAACTGGGGAATAACAGGAAGTAGCGTAATCGATACAGCAGAAACCGAGAATAATAAATACGTAAAGTACGACCCAGTTTACATCTATTATGGCGCACTTGTCTCTTATGGGATGATATTGACAAACAGCAACATCTATAGTCTTATTTACGAAAGAAGCAAGACTATCCACAAACAACCCAAGAAATACATTTCCCAAGATGAAGAAAAAGAAATGGGAGACGCTAATCAGTTATCGGGCAATTATCAACTATTTGATGGCGGTGGATTATCATATACATTTGATGGCTACACTCCAATCAATATAGACTTGACATTTGACGAAGCTAAGTTTATCAAAGACAAGATAATAGCCTCACAAATAGCCAAAGATTCATTTTTGGCTACTATCCTTCGTGACAACTACCCTATTGGACTTGCCCAGAAGTCATATTTCGACCTTGGAGACCAATGGAAGAAATACATGACCGATGAGCATTTCATTATTTATACGCTATCCGCAAGATTTTCTAAGTTTCAGTATCTTCTTCGGTTAGTCTATAACTATGTGTTTTACACAAGAACAGATAGAACAGAAGAAGCAGAAAAGGAATTTGAACGTTACGAACAGTTGAAAGAAGAATGGAAATCAGACATTAGCGAAGAAAACCTCTTCCAAGCATTAGATTTCGTTGGCTATACCCTACAAGACAATGGATCCATCAAATTTTGCAAAGAAGCATGCTCATTAATTAACAACCCTACAGATGAAAACTTCATCCGATTGCAAGAAATCATTGTTAATCGGGAAAAACAAACAAAAGGTTCATCAAGAAGTAAGTTGGCGAATCCTAACAAATATAAGGGAATCGACAGAATAGAAGCCTATTTCTTCGATTATCGTTGGGGAACCGTATATAACATCATCACAGAAATAAAGAAAGGACTGTCAAATGGCTAAAGAACAACTCTGCAATTATACTTATGGCGAGATGCTGGTCTCACCAGGCTATGACGTGGACTTCGCTATTGGTACAACCTATAGCGTTAATCCACAAGCATTGCTTATCATCCCTATGGCATTAGGTTTGCTAAGCAGCAACAACGAAGCTGCCGTTCAATCCCCCATTTGCCTATTAGAAGGAATTAGAAGAAGTGCAAACAAATTTGTGTTGTTCTGCAACAAAGGTGGAACGCACATACCATCAAACTGCCAACCCTATCTATCCCTCATGGATAACTGTATCTATGAAGTACAAAGCCCTCAAAAGTCTCAATTTCTATCCAACTTCCATCCGAAAGTATGGATTATCAAAGAGACCAACAGAGAAGAAAAAAACGACCAGCAAATCAAAGTCATCGTCATGAGCAGAAACCTTACTCTAGACAATAACCTTGATATGGTTGTTAGCCTCACAGGTAAAATCGGGAAACAAACCATCAACAACAAGAAGCATAAGCCTCTCATTGACTTTCTGACTTCATTAATTCCCTTGATGGGAAATGGCACTACCAACAACCAGCACATCATCAAAGACAAGAAGAAAAAGATGAAAATGGTCATTGAATCCATAAGAAAAGTCAAACATTTTGAGATAGATACAGATTTATTCGAGAAGGATGGGTATGAATTCATCCCGATACTCTTTGGGCAAAACCTGAACAAGAACATCAGTTATCCAGAAGCATGGCAAGGAACAGACCAAATGACCATCTCTCCATTTATTGACATAAAAACTCTACGAGAGTTAGACAAGAATGCAAAAAACAGGCACATTCTCGTTACCACATCAGGATATGTATCTAAAGACATATACGACCTGTTCAATAAAGAAAATCATGAAATCTACGTAATGAAAGATGGAATGACGCATAACGACATTATGCCAACTGACCTTCATGCAAAGACATTTCTAGTATGTAACCCTAAAGGGGAATACGGAAATTTTCTGTTCATCGGATCTGCTAATGCCACATATGCAGCCTTCCATAAAAATTCAGAATTCATCATCCGACTGCAATACAAGTATGGCAAGCATTTAGTATTTGACTCTTTCAAAGAGGAATTTCTACAAATGGATGCAAGAGAAGAAAGTAAAATCTTCGAGACCGTCAACTTCCCTCCAGAATCAGAAGAAACGCATGAGACATCAGAGCTAGAAGCCTTTGTACGAAATTATATCACGAATAACTTCTTGGCAAAGTGCTATTCCTGTAAAGATGGCAAATATAATGTCATTATCAAGGCAGGACATCACGACAACAGGTACAGAATACAGATTGCACCCGTGCAAACAGAAGGTTACAAAGTAGAACTAGAAAACGAGGCAATACTTTCAAACCTGACCTTGGCTCAACTGTCAGACTTCTACATTATATCGGTACAAGATGCCAATGGACAGAATATGGACAAAGTCATCAAGATTCCGACCGAAGGCATACCATACGAAGATAGAGACATTGCTATATATAAAACGTTTGTGGATAGCAAGGAGAAGTTTCTCCGTTACTTGTCATTTATACTGACCGATGACATAGACGAATATCTGTTTGATGCAGAACAAAGCATGAAGCTGATTGCTCAGCACGGCAATGATAAAGATTCCGTGCCTCTCTCACTCAACATTTATGAGCAACTGCTGAAAGCTGCTAGCAGCAATCCCAAAAAGTTCATAGAGATAGAGGATGTCATCAGAAAAATCGGCAAAGAAGAATACACCCAAGAATTTCTTGAGATCTACAAAACTTTTAAGGAAGCCATAAAACAGAAATAATGATGGAAAAGGAATTAAAGGATTTTCAAAAGGCAACGGTAAAACACATCGTTGATATATTCAAAAGCAAGAAGCAACGCCGAGTTCTGCTTTCAGACGAAGTGGGACTGGGTAAGACTATCGTGTCCAAAGGTGTCATTCAAGCAGTTGGAGAATTAAGCGATGAATATGGTATATGGGACGACAACACCTATCGAGTAGTGTATATCTGCTCCAACGCCAATATCGTAAAGCAAAACACAGAAAACTTGGGAATAGAGGATGTCATGAACATAGAAGAAAGCAGATTGTCCATGCAGCACTTCATCGTGGCTAAAAAGGTGAAAGAGCTAATCGAGGCTAAGAAGGACAAACCTAGCATATTGATTCCTCTCACACCTGGTACATCTTTCAATCTCCAAACATCAGCGGGCAACATGAACGAACGTGCGCTGATGTTCGCTATACTTAGCCATGTGAAAGACTTCAAAGAACATACGAAGGCATTGAAGAATCGTCTAAACATTTATGAAGCAAATAACGACAATTGGGAAAATACCATCAAAAAATACGAAAACGAAGTCACTGAAATAGAAAAGGTATGCACTGGATACAGAGAAAACATCTGCAAAGAAGTGGTAAAGGATGACAACTATCAAGAGGCTAAGAATTTACTTCTCAAAGCCATAGAGGAAAAAGCTGACTATAACACCAAGAACAGAGCCATCACTCAGTTCAGAATCATCTTCTGCAAAATTAGCATGAAAGAACTTAATCCCGATTTGGTTATCATGGATGAGTTCCAACGCTTTAGTTCACTTCTTGACTTGGAAGGGAATAGCGAAGAGGCTATGCTAACACGTACATTTTTTGGAAAAGAGGATGGTCCTTTCATATTGTTAGTGTCTGCCACACCTTACAAACCATTCACGACTTTGGAGGAATTGAATGAAAACAAGATAGACACTCAATATCAAGACTTCAACAAGTTGACAGATTTTCTCTTTGACAGCAGAGAGGACATTACATTCCAACAGGTTTGGCATGACTATTCAAAAGAATTGTGCCACATCTCATCGGATAACTTAGACATACTCATTGCTAGAAAGAACATAGCAGAGGAAGCAATGTATCAAGCCATGAGCAGAACAGAGCGTTACCGCAATTCTGCCCAAGATGACACCCACTTGAAAATCAGTACAGGGGATATTGTGTCTTATTGCCAAATGCAAGAGGTTATTGATGAATGCAACAAAATGAGCGAAGGAAGATTCAGCGTAACAACTTTGCCTATGGAATACGCCAAATCTTCTCCTTATTTGTTGTCCTTCATGGATAAATATAAGCTAAAGGAGAAACTTGTAAAAGCATACGTTGAGAATCCATGGAATAGCAATATGCAGAAACAAAGACTTCTGTTGAAGACAAATGATATATATAAATATAACGACATTCCATTATGCAATGCAAAATTATCCAAACTAAGCAACATTCTATTTGATGAAAAAGGTGAAAAGCATGGAGAGCAACTATTTTGGATTCCAGCGTCTCACCCTTATTACAAGATACCAGCCAACAACATGTTTGCCAAGAACCATGACTTTTCCAAGGTGTTGATCTTTTCTGCATGGGAAATGGTACCACGTATGATAGCTTGTATGATTTCCTATGCCGTCGAGCAAAAGAGTATCAGCCGTGCATTTCCATCTGCCACATATACAAACACGAAAGAAAATTCCGAAAAGGATGCACTTGATAAACAACAGGGAGAAAAAGCCGGAACAGGAAGATTACGTAGAGAAAGCTTGGAACTGGTAACTTGCAGCTCTGATTTCTTGACAGATGCCTATAATCCAAAAAACAACCTTGGACAAGACATCAAAGAAATAAGAGCCAACATAAAGGAGAATATAAAGAACACAGGCCGACTCACCTTAGTTGAGCAGCCAACAACAGCAAAGTTTCTTTTGCAAGCCATAAGACTTTTAGATTCGAATGCAGGAGAGAAAATCCTAATATCCGAAGACGGCTTAGACACTTTGGTCAATATGGCTATAGGTTCACCTGGTATTTGCTTTTATCGTCTATTGGGCAACAAAGACTTAGCCCAAGAAGCAGCAACAAAATTCTGCAATAATATCTTCAACCGTAGATACAATGCAGCCGTCATAGACATACTCTACAACAAGAAGAGCGTTCAAACCTACTTCAAGCAAGTCATCGATTATTGCGTGATGGGCAATCTGCAAGCCGTATTGGATGAGTTCGCCTACATGATAGATGAAAGAAGTAATGGTGAGCGAAATGTAGAAATGATTCAGAAAAGAATGATGGAATCGTTCATCGATCGAAACTATCAAGAGATTGATACTACCGAGTCATTTGGCAAAGAGAAGAAAAAGAAATGGAGAATCCGCACTCATTACGCTATGCCTTATGGCAACATTAGAATGACAGATCAAGCCACCAACAGGGCAAATGATGTTCGTTTGGCATTCAATTCTCCTTTTCGTCCATTCGTCTTAGCCTCAACAAGCGTAGGACAAGAAGGTCTTGACTTCCATTGGTATTGCCGTAAAATCATGCACTGGAACATCTCATCCAATCCACAAGACATGGAGCAGAGAGAAGGAAGAATAGATCGATACAAGAGTTTGTTTGTAAGACGAAACGTAGCCAAGTTCCACCCTGAGACATATACCTGGAATGAGATGTTTGATTTGGCAAGAACCGAAGCAAAAGATAAGGGCTTCTGCGAGCTAGTTCCCTATTGGTCGATTCCACAAGATATGCTAAAAAGCATAGCTGAAACTGACAGAGAGTATATCGAATCTATTGTACCACTCTATCCTCTGAGCATGGACTATGATAGATACAGACACATGAAGTCTGTATTACGCCTCTACCGTCTAACCATGGGACAGCCCAGACAAGAGGAACTTCTAGAGTTCTTCAAAGACATGCCAGCAGAAGACATAGATAAATTATTGTTTAACCTCTCTCCTATCAAGAGAAAAAAGTAACAGGAATATGAAACATTCACTTAACAGAGAAGAGCTTATTGAGCAGCTAAAGGAACTAGCTGCTCAAAAGCTGCCAACGTATCTGGCAAATCACATGGGAGCCATGTGCTATGAACCTTCGATGATAGATAGTTTTTCCACAATATGCCAACATTGCCATCGTCCATTGACCTATCAAGCTTTCCACAGTGATGAAGAAATGTTCAACTCCATCATCAAAGAGATAAAAGATTTGGGATATGATGCGTCTCTTGAAGTAATATGTGGTTCATGCGCCCTAGAAGCGAAGGAAGAAGCAGAGTTTTTCGATTTACCATTTACTTCCGAAGATGATATCTGTGAGGAAAATGCATACCATCTTTTCTGCTTCAAGACAAAAAACGACAAGGACTATCATCAAGCTATAACTGATATGGAATCACTTTATGACTATCAAGCCGTATTGGCATTCTTAAAAGGAGAGTCTTATTTTGAAGATAGTTATGACCGCTACCATAGCATCATGGATGAACAAGACCCTATCAAGAGAATGACGGGAATAGAAATAAACGAAAATGATAGCAATGAAGAATAGCATACCCATACTTCCGAAGTCAGTCGCTTTGGAACTGACATATAGGTGCAATCACCATTGCTTGTTTTGCTCATGCCCTTGGTATGCGCCTAACTCTTCATATCCATTAGGAAAGGAACTATCCACCACTCAATGGAAATGGGTAATAGAAAAACTATACGACTATGGAGTAAAGACATTTTCTTTGTCTGGCGGAGAAGCATTGCTAAGAGAAGACCTTCATGAAATCATCGGACACATCCGAATGATTGGCAACCAAAGGAAGATGAATTATCCCATCATACTCATCTCCAATGGAAAACTCATGAATGAAGAACAACTCAAATTCTTCAAGGAAATGAATGTTCATCTTAGCATGAGCCTTCCTGGCTACCAATCATTTGAAGAGCATACAGGAGTTGCTAATGCAGATTATGTGTTAGAATACTTTTCGAAAGCCAAAGAAATCGGCTTAGAATGCACAGCAAACATTACCGTTACAAAAAAGAACTATTATGAGCTATTTGAGACCATATCGCTTGCCCTCATCAATGGAGCTACAGATATTCTTCTCAACCGTTTTCTGCCTGGTGGACGTGGTTTGAAATATATGAATGAACTTTGCCTTTCCACAGAGCAAATCAACGGAATGCTTGATACTGCAGAAGAAGTACTAACACTAGCTAATCGCTATGGAAATGTGGGTACAGAAATACCAAAGTGCATCATAGCTTCTGCTAATTCATACAAAAGAATACATGTAGGGTATCTATGCGCTGCGGCAAAAGGATTCTTCGTTATTGATCCAGCAGGACAAATAAGAACCTGCAATCATTCTCCTCACATCGTAGGAAATGTTTTCGAAGAACCTTGGATTAAGGATACTGATTATTGGAACAAATTTGCATTCCGCTCTTATCAGCCTACAGTCTGCAATGGATGTTCATCGGCTAAGAATTGTGATTGTGGATGCAGGGAAGTAACCAACATTCTAGGACTTGGCATCAATGGAATAGAGCCCAACTTAACTCTCAAGAAGCAATAGTTTCTCTATTAACATAGCTTGTTCACATTAATTATCGTTAAATCTACATTTCACAAGCCATTCATTATCAGTAATAGTAACCTCAGGGAAACTGAGTAACCTAATCGTGCCTTCTTGCAAGTTTGGAAATAACTTACTACCTTTGCACCAGAAAAAGAGAAAAGCTCTCTTTAAGTTACTAATATTGATTATTGATTCTATACATTTCATCCAATCGATTGGACGGTTTTATTTTAATTTGTCCAATCGATTGGATGAAATTCTATTTTTCTAAAGTTTGAAGAAGCCTAATCTTTCTCCTCCATCCATTCTTCCAACACCTTGCAATATTCATCATTTTGCTCGGCAAATGGCATGTGTCGGGCTCCTACGAAGAGATGCCACTTGGAATCTGGGATACCATCGTAGAGCGTCTTTGCTACCAATGGAGTGCAGAGGTCATTGGTTCCACTCATCACAAGGCATGGTACTTGTATCTCGCCCAAGCGGTCGGTGTAATCATAATCACGGAGCGTACCAGTAGGGGTGTATTCATTTGGTCCCCAACCATAGAGATAAGCCTCAGCACCTGCACGCTTCTTTCGGCGAAGACACTCTGGGCTATCCTCCGTTACCTCGCCTGCACAATGCAAGAGCATGAAGTGTTCATTCGCCTTGGCATACGCCTCGCTCGAAAAGTCATCCTTCGCCTCAGCCTCAGCGATGGCACGCTGATCTTCCTCCGACATAAACTTAATCATGCGATGTTGCTCACTTGCCCAAAGCTTGCTGCTCGAAAGAGTGCTGCTGAGGATGGCTGACTTCACGCCCTTTGCTTGCTTCTCTATCAGATAGATGATGGCGAGCATGCCACCCCACGACTGTCCCAAGAGATGAAAATGGTCGATGTGGAGATAGTCGATGAGCACACAGAGTTCGTTGAGCCAAGTCTCAGGAGTCCAGAGTTCGGGATGTCCCTCCACAAATGAGTTGCCACAGCCCAACTGGTCGTACATGATGACAGCTCTACCTGATTCCGCTACCCTATCCAATAACTCGAAATAGTTGTGGGTACTGCCTGGTCCACCATGCAAGAGGATGATAGGGCTCTTGCCCTTTTCTGTTTTACCTACGATACGATAATATGTTTGATAGCCCATGAAGGGCATATATCCTTCCTTGATTTCCATTGTCTTCAAATGTTTTTATTGTTACCTAAACTGTGTTATCTAATTTTGCTGCTCCTATACCTTATTATATAGTCTTCATTATTCTTCATATTCGGTGGAGTTTTGAAAGACATGTATATCACATTTATCATGTGCATATCTTATGATGTGCAAAAATATAAAAAATATGGCAATTAAACAAATATATCTTGCT
>ERZ1034949.1309-NODE-1309-length-11717-cov-6.116961_pt1 | contig 11717 bp, 4 predicted proteins | sample MGYA00520590_ERZ1034949 | MGnify/ENA primary metagenome ERZ1034949 (study PRJEB33766, sample SAMN09781752) | gut metagenome | biome: gut microbiome | host: Homo sapiens | place: Madagascar | study: EMG produced TPA metagenomics assembly of the PRJNA485056 data... | reverse complement strand
TCCTTAAGATGCCGAGCCGCGAGGAAATCGAGGCGGACTATGCCCCGGGCGGCCTGGTCAATCGCATGTATCCCACCTACGAGCCGCGTGATGAGCAGATCGCGATGGCACTCGAGGTCCGCGATGCGCTGGTCACGGGCACTCATCGAGTAATTGAGGCAGGCACAGGCGTCGGCAAATCGATGGCCTATCTGGTGCCTTTTGCCGAGGCAGCACGCCGTAACAACATCACGGTAGGTATTGCGACCAAATCGAACAATCTTGCCGACCAGCTCATGTACCATGAGCTGCCAAAACTTGCCGAGCAACTGGACGGTGGTCTGTCATTTTGCGCTCTCAAGGGGTATGACCACTATCCGTGCCTGCGCAAGCTCGAGCGCATGAGCCGCGGCCAGGTCGAGATTACCACCAAGCGCGATCCGGCGGACACGCTCACGGCGGTCGCGGTCATTATGGCGTACGTCTGCCAATCAGCCGATGGCGACCTCGACTCGCTCGGCATTCGGTGGCGCAGCGTCAACCGTCCCGACTTTACGACGGCCTCGCGCGAGTGTGCTCGTCGCCTCTGCCCGTTTTTCCCTGATAAATGTTTGGTCCACGGCGCTCGCCGTCGTGCGGCGCATGCCGATGTGGTGGTCACCAACCATTCCCTGCTGTTCCGCAACGTCGCGGCCGAGGGCAGGATTTTGCCGCCGATTCGTCATTGGGTAATCGACGAGGCCCATTCCATCGAGCGCGAGGCGCGCCGTCAGTGGGCGCGTGTGGTGTCGGCGGACGAATCGCGCGTTCTGTTTGAGCGTCTGGGTGGCTCGAGCACCGGCGCGCTAAGCCAGGTTTCCCGTGATTTGGCAACCTCCGAGGGCTCTACGCTCTATCTGGGCCTTACTGCCAAGGCGACGTCGACGGTTGCGCGCGCGAGCATGGCGATCGCCAGCGTGTTCGATGGCGTTCGCGAGCTCGGCCGCCGTGCGCGTGGGGGTTATGACAATGCCAATCTATGGATTGGCCCCGAGCTGCGCGAATCTGACGACTGGCATGATTTCTTACAGTCGGCCTACACTGCCATCGGCGCATTAGAACAAGCTGACAAGAGCGTCGACGCGCTGGTACAAGCCGTCGCCGCCGACAAGCCTGAGGTTGTTGTCGATCTGGGTGATATCTCGCGCCGCCTGCACGAGCTGGCCGAGAACCTCAAACTCATCATTGACGGTACCGACGAACACTACGTGTACTCGCTGCAAGTCAATCGCCGCCTGCGCGCCGGCGGCGAGTCGATGACCGCGGAGCGCATCGATATTGGCGAGGCCTTGGCAACCGAGTGGCTGCCCGAGGTCCACACGGCTATCTTTGCATCGGCGACCATGACGGTTTCCAAGAGCTTTGAGCACTTTAACCACGCCGTCGGCCTCGATCGCATCGGTGCCTCGACATCATCGTCGCTGCACTTGGATTCGAGCTACGACTTCGATTCGAATATGGCCGTGGTCGTGGCTGGGGATATTCCCGATCCGCGCGACCGCGAAGGCTATCTTTCGGCGCTCGAGCGCGTGCTGGTCGACGCTCATCTTGCCATGGGCGGCTCGGTGCTCACGCTGTTCACCAACAGGCGTGACATGGAGGAGCTGTACGATCGCGTCGAGCCCAAGATGGCTCGTGCGGGCCTGGAACTCAACTGCCAGCAGCGCAACTCATCTCCTCGTCGCCTGCGCGACCGGTTTATCAACGAGCCAACCTCATCGCTTTTTGCGCTTAAGGCCTTCTGGGAGGGGTTTGACGCCAGCGGCGAGACGCTGCGCTGCGTCATCATTCCCAAGCTGCCGTTCTCGAGCCCCACGGACCCGCTCTCGTGCGAGCGCAACCTGCGCGAAGACCGCGCTTGGGCGCGCTATTCGCTGCCTGAGGCAGTGCTCGAGGTCAAGCAGGCGGCCGGCCGCCTTATCCGCTCGTCGACCGATTGCGGCGTGCTGATTCTGGCCGACCCGCGCCTGGTGACGAAGGGCTACGGAAAGAAGTTCTTAACGTCGCTGCCCACGAGCTCCTACCAGCGCATCGAATCGGCGCAGATCGGGCACTATCTACAGCTGTGGCGTGCACGCCACGAGCGGCGGCGCTAAAGCGGACAGACGAGGGTTTTTGCCATATCGCACAGACGCTTTGACAGGGCGGGGTCATCCAAGATGCGGATGGCTCCGCCCGCTGCGATTATCTGGCTCAGCAGCCAACGCTCGGAGCCGTAATGTACGGTTACCGTTGCCATGTCTGTCCCGCTGCGTTCGATTAGGGTGATGCCGGCCCAGTCCAGATGCTCCGCCATATCGAATGGCATCAAGAGCTTTGCGCTACGCTGCGTCCGGGCAAGGGAATCGTGGAGGGATGCAACGTCCGGTGCGTGAGGCACGACGGAGTCTTCCGTCAAGGCGAGTCCCTCGATTTTATCCATGCGATAGGTGCGCTGCTCATCGACCGCGATGTCCCAGGCAATCAGATATGTTTGGTCGCCGTTTGCTGTAATGCGCAAGGGGTCGACCAGACGCTCGCGTGGCCGCGCATCGTCCATCGAGCGATACGAGATACGACAGCGAACGCCGTCCTGAATGGCGCAGCTCAGCTGCTGCCAGTGCGACCCGTGGTTGACGGTGTCAAAGACGTGCTGGTTATAGCCGAGCTCTTCGGGTAGAAGAGCATGTCGAATTCGAGCCGCCGCCTGGGGCTCGATCCCCAACGATTCAAGTTCGTGGTTGAGCACAGCGCCCTCGGCGGCACTCAGGCGCAGCGGTAGTACACGCCCGGCGTCACCGGTGAGGACCACGCGCTCGCCGTGGCATTCGCAGATGATACGCGCACCCGATTCTCGGTCCGCGAGCGTCGAGACGATCTCGAGAATCTCGTCGAGCGACGCCCCCGTGATGTCAAAGCGACTGCAAATCTCGGTTCGTGTCATGCCGCTCTCGCCGGCGGCGTAGAGGGCCTCCATGATGTCGATGGCGCGCGAGAGCCTCTGCTCGCTGGTGAGTTTACGCACGGGCATGCTCGTGCACCGTCCTTTCAATGAGGTGGTTCCACGCCTGCTTGAGCGATTTGGGGGCCATGGGCCTCATGCCGTCCATGGCGTGGGCCATGCAAAATGAGGCGGCGGCTTCAAGATCGCGCACGTCAACGGTCCAAGTCCATCCCGAATCGGTGTGTGCGAGCTCACCTCGCCCGCGCGTGAGGCCGTTGATCATATCGATCTGCGTCTGCGGGGCGAACGAGAACGTAGCCGCAACGGGCGGGCGGTCGGCAAAATCGAATTCAAAGAACAGGTAGTCGTTGAGATTGAAGTCTGCAGGGATGGCGTAGGCCTTCGAAGGACGCCAAGCGCGAACGATACGGTCGCAGCGGAATGTCCTGATGTCGTCGGTGGCATTGTCGAGGCCGCAGAAGTACGCAACGCCCTCGCGCTCGAACATGCCGTAGACGCAGACGGTACGCTCTTTCTGCTCACCGCGTCCGTTCTGATATAAAAATCGCAGCGCGCATCGCTCGGCAAAGGCGCTCCATACCGCATCGACGGTGGGAGAGCGGCGGATCGGTGCTTCGTCCGCCGTCGTCCTGCCGGTGAGGTAGGCAATCTTGGAACGAATATCGGCAAGCGGCGCGGCAAAAGTGGATGAGCCGGCCGCTATTGTCTGGTCGATAGCGTTGAGCAGGATATCGGCGTCGTCTGCGGTGATGAGGCCGCCTGCCGCAAACGTGTGCTCGCGGTCGATTGTCCATGAGCTTTCCTCGGTCTCCTGCGCGCCGGCGGGGCGAACCTCCTTGATTAAGATGCCGCGTTCGAGCAGTTTGTCACGATCGCGCCGAAACTTGCGCTTATCCGAGTCGATATTGCCCGAGCCATATCCCAGGTCAGAATCCAAGACGATCTGCTCGGTCGTCAGCGGTTCGGGGGAGCTGTTGAGCACAAAGAAAAGATTGAGGATGCGCTGAGTCGTTTTATCGAAACTGGGCTCCGAATTCCCCTTTTTAATTGTCGCGGTCGCGTCGCTTGCCGTCATAGAGTCCTCGCATGAGAAGGTGGTTTGCTGCCATGATTTTAGTCCGATATGGAGATTAGGCTATATCCTTGTCCGCTCGGGGCGTTAAGATGGCCCGAATTCGGTCGTTTGCGCTCGCTCGGGGTATACTTTCGACTATATACGGTTCTAATGTGCATGCATTGGGCCTATTTGTCGGATTATGGATGTGGAGCGCACATGGCGAACACCCAGAACTATATTAACCACCTGCTGCAGAACACCGGCATCACGCCGGCATGCAGCGAAGAAGAGCGCTTGGCTGCCGAGGATATCGCTCAGATCTTCCGCAACCACGGCTTTGATCCCGAGGTTCAGGAGTTCAATGCCCCGGCGCCCAGCAGGTTGGCATTTGCCGTTACCGGTATTCTTGCGTTTGCCGGCGCCCTGCTGATGGGCATCGGCGGCGGCATCGGCTTGGTCGGCACCTTGCTGGCCATTGTCGGTGCCGTTCTTTACGTGCTCGAGCGCACGGGCCACCCCGTGGTCTCGCGCCTGGGCAAGACGGGCGTGAGCCAAAATGTCATCGCCTACCACAAGGCCTCGGGCCCGCTCGCGTCTCCGCGCAACCGCCCGGTGGTCGTTGTCGCACACTACGACTCTCCCCGTGCTGAGCTGCTCGCCCGCGAGCCCTATGCTTCGTATCGTGCGCTCATCGCCAAGCTGTTGCCCGTTGCCACGGTTGCCCCTGCTGCCGTTGCCATCTTGCGTATCCTGCCGCTCCCCGGCGCGCTCAAGGTTCTGCTGTGGATTGTCGCGATCCTCGCTTCCCTCGTTGCGCTCGCCAACGCGGCAAACATCATTTCTAACCGTTTTGTGCTTCCCTATACGTCCGGCGCAGTGTGCAACAAGTCTTCTGTCGCCGCTATGCTCGGCGTTATGGACAACGTTGCTCCCTTCCAGGGCGAAAACGAGTTTCCCGACGATGTTCCGTTCGATACCTATTTTGGGGAGCAGAAGCGTCGTGCCGAGGAGATGGCGCGCGCAGCAGCGGAGTATGCCGCGGCCCAACAGCAAAACGACTACGGCAACACCATCGAGTATGAAGAGCCTACCTACGCCGAGGACGAGTTCGGTCAGCCGATTGCTCCCGACGCTCAGACCGAGCCCGAACAGGGCGAGGCTTTCGATGAGCAGATCGAGGGCTTTGAGGGTGCGTCTGCCGACGAGACGCTGATTGGCGCCATCGTGCCCGAGGATCAGAATCAGGCTGTCCAGGCCGAAGAGTTCAATGACGAGGTTCCCACTGCCGAGCCGGCGGAGGAGCCTGTCGCGGCCGAGCCCGAGCCCAGGCTCTATCGCAATGCCGCCGGCAACATCCGCTTTGGTTCGGATGCCATCCGTGCGCTCGGAATGCTTCCCGAGTCCTGCACGCTCGATTACGAGGAAGGCGAGGAGCCGACGTTTGAGCCCGAGCCTGCCCCCGTCGTGACTGCATCTGCGCCCGTTGTCGCCGTGGATGATGAGTCTGCCGCGGTTGCCGCTGCCGTTGCCGAGCCCGAGGCGGTGTCCGCGATCGATCCCGCGGCAGGACTGGACATTTTGGCTTCCGCCGCGCCGGCGCAAGACGTTACGGACGAGCCTGACGACGATTACGCTGAACAGCCGAGGCGTGTGTCTTACGAGAGCGATACTGATTTCTCGGCCGAGATTCCCGCGGCAACGCCCCATGCCGATATTGCGTCCGCGTTCTCTTCGATTGGCGCCAGCGCTTCCAACTTCTTTAAGGGTGCGCTTGCAAAGGGTAGGAAATTTGTCGACGATTTCGAGGGGAAGCGCGCTGCCGCACGCGAGGCTGCCGAGCAGGAGGCTATCGCTCAGCAACAGGCAGCCGAGGCGGCACGTGAGCGCGCGGCGCAAGAGTTCGAGCAGAACGAGGCTATGCAGTCCGTGCCTGTCGACGCCGCCGAAGCTACGACGTCCTTTGAGGCTCAGCAGCACGTCGATAGCACCATGTCGTTTGATGCCGCGCAGTTCGATTCCACGATAACGTTTGAAAAGCAAGGCACCGCGATTGCCGAGCCCCTTCCTGTTTCCGATGAGCAGAGCGACGCGGCAGACGATGACGAGCCTATTGATGCTGCCGAAATCCAAGATGTCGCCGGGCACGAGCCCGTCGAGGTCAACTGTGACGAAGAGCAATACGCGGCAGCCGATCAAGGTGATTCGACCGAGGTCGAGCAGGAGGAAGTGCCTGCGGTTTCCGAGGCTCCCGAGACAGATGAGTCGAGGCCTTACTCCACGCAGATTTTCACCATGCCGACCCCGAGTGGTTCCGGTGCCACGGTTGCCGATGTTGCTCCCACCCAGGACGAAACGGTCGATTCCCTTATGGCCCAGATTTCCTCCCAGGCATCACCGCGTCCGCAGGTGAATGTTCCCGATCCGGCGTCGGCTCCGTCGCCTGCACTTTCCTCGTCTCCGCTGGCTTCGGTCCCCGATCCGTCGCTGCCGTCGATGAAGCAGGCAAACGTTGCGTCTCGCACGTCGCTGTTCGACCTTCCCGACCCCTCCGCACAGGTCAACGACCCCTTTGCTACCGCTCAGGGTCCCGAACCAACATCGGCACCCGTTGCGCCTCCTAGGCCCGTTGCGTCGGGCGCTCAGCCGATCGAGACCATTTCGGCTCCCGCCCCGGCGGCGCCCAAGTCTCGCAAGCGCGGCCTGGGCGGCCTGTTCGGTCGTAAAAAGAAAAACGAACAGGACAGCATGAGTGATTGGCTGGGCGTCGAAGACGATTACGATGCCAAGAAGTCCGGTCGCGGCATCGGTTCGTGGGATAATTTCGAGGACGATAACGATGGCTGGAAGGGCGGCGCTACGTCTTCCGACGGCGCTTCTTCCGAAGATATGCTCTCGGCTGTCGCCTCTATGGGTGACGATGAGCTGCTCGGTCACGATATCTGGTTTGTGGCAACGGGCGCCTCGGATTGTGATGGCGCCGGTATGAAGGCCTTCTTGGCTTCGCATCGCGATAAGCTCCGCGGCGTCTTCTTCATCAATCTTGAATCCGTCGGCGCCGGTAGGCTTTCGGTGGTGACGGTTGAGGGCGAACAGCAGCTGCTCAAGGGCGATCGCCGCATCATGAACCTGGTCAGCAAGGTGTGCAAGTCGTTCCATGTCGATTGTGGCGCGCTCGAGATGCCCTATGCCAAGACCGATGCCTACGCCGCCCTCGAGGCGAGCCGCCGAGCCCTCACCATCGCCGGCGTGGACGGCACGCGTCTGGCTTGCGCTCGTACCGAGGACGACCTGCCCCACAATGTCAACCCGACGAACATTGCCACGGTATCCGAGGTCGTGACCGAGGTTATCCGCCGTTCGTAGACGGAGCTCTAAGGAGTCAACGTGTTTTCGTATATTAAGCGCCATTGGCCTGTCTACGTGATTTTGACCTTGATTGCCATTGCGTTAGGGTTTGGAGCTGCCTACATCGTGGGCGCGAAGGGCTCGACCCCCGCCTCCGCAATCAGCGAAGAGGTGGAGCAAGAACAGAGCACGGGTGCCGATGGGATTCCTGAGTCCGAGCAAGCAATCGTTGATGGTGGATCTTCGTCTGCAGAGTAGATGCGGCGATTTAAATGATTGAAAGCGGGCGAGCCGGGGGACTGGCTCGCCCGCTTTTTCATCGCGCTAGCGCTTCTTTGGGATTGACCTAAGGCGAGCGAACCATAGGGCTGCGGCACCCGAGGTCAGGAGCGCGGTGATGCAAGCGGCGATGGGAGCTGATCCTGTTGCCGGTAGGTCCTGCGGTAGGGTACAGCGTTGAATGACACTGTCCTCGTCATGTGACTCAAGTTTATCGCCGCCGCCGTTGCGGCAAAGATCGACGCGTGCGCTGTTGGTGAGTGCAGTTTGGGGTGTGTAAGCCGACGTTGCCTGCATGTGCACGACTGCGCCCCGAGCATCTGTGCCAAGGATTGCTTTGGCATCGTCAAGGTCGTCGTGCTCATCTTTGAGATCATCACGGGTCCAAGAATCCGTATCGCTTCGAGTCGTAAAGTCGGCGGCTACCGCACCGTATTCAATGCGAATGCCCGTCACGACGGTATTGGATGCAAGGTCGAGTTCTTTCGCCTCGAGTGTGGCGGATTCCGTGGTCGAGACATCCGCCTTCCAGAGGTGCCAGCCGTCGTAATCGACGAGGCGGCAATCTTCACCCAGACTCTCTTTTACTTCGTCGGACTCAAGCCAAGGATTTTCGTGCCCATCGTCAAGCGTCGCGTTTGCCGGCTCATCGACGTCTGTCGAGTCCAACGGCGTTGTGCGATACCACACGTTGCACAGACCGTTGAGGTCGCCGATGGCGACGGGGGTTTCGATTGAGACGAATCTCGCCGTGCCGTCTTTGGCGCACTCAAGATCATCGGTAATCGTAAACTCATCAACCCAAGTAGCGGAATCGTTTCGAGCATCGATGGTATAGGAGAAAAGCCCATCCGTATTGGTTTGCATCGCGGCGCGGTTTTTTCCATCGCCGTTAGCCAACAGACCCTTCCCGATAGGTTGGACAAGTTCCTGACGCTTGTCGACCTGTCCTTTGATCTCGATGGGCGCATCCTTCATCGCGACGGATTGGACTTCTCCCGTATCCTTTATTTCAAACGTTATCTCCTCGGCAAGGTCATAGGTCCGCGGAGACATCGTTTCGCGCAACGAGTAGGTGCCGGGTGCAAGATGTTCGATGCGGTGCGGCTTGTCGGATGAGGTCCAGGAGTCTATTTCGGTTTTATCGGGACCATATAAGGTGAGTTGTGCGCCTTTTACTTCCTGCTCTCCGCTTGCATCGACCTTGGAGATATCAACCTTGGTGTAATCGTCGGATACGTTAAGTCGTGCTTCCACAACGGGTGTTTTCTGGTCGGCATAGGTAAGGTCGACGATATGGTGCGTCCGGTCGAGTAAGAAGCCGGTCGGCGCTTGAGTCTCGACAACCTCGTAGCGTGCGGTGCCAGATCCCAGCGGGAGGTCGTCCGCGCGTGCTTCTCCAGTTTCATCCGTCGTGACGGTAGCGACAGTCTCACCGTCGAGCGCGGCAATGCTACCGTCGGGGCGCACGATATCACCTGAGGCACGGATCTCAAAGATGGCGCCCGCGAGGCTGCTGCCGTCTACGGCATCGCTTTTAACGATCCTGATGTTTCCGGTCGCGGCGTGGTCATAATACGAGACGATTGCAACGGGCGTTAGGTTTATATCGGCGGGTATGTTTACCTCGATCTCTCCGCCGACAAGATAGGGCTCTTTGGCCGAGGTTTCGCGTACATAATAGGTGCCCGGCACGAGCGATTCGGGCAGTGTGACGGTGCCGGTCGCGTCAGTCGTAAAGGTGTCCATTACGTTATGTGCTGGATACCAGCATGTTTGTGAGACAGGTTTGTGATTGCTATCGAGGAGTTGGAAGGTGAATCCGGCTAGGGGAACAGAAGCGCCTGTCTGGGCATCGCGTTTTACAATCTGGAGATGCGTCGACAGAGCGTGGTTGTCCACGATATATTGAAGCTCGGCGCCGTCGGAAATCTGATTGGCCTCGACGGTCCATTCCCCCGCACGTTTAAAACCCTCGGGGACGGTTTCCGGAACCTCACGAACCGTGTAGCCGGCGCGGTCGTATGGGACGGCTCCGTGGACACCGGCTGGTCGCTTGCCTGTGCCGAACCATGCTTCGGGCTGGTCTTTGGTGGAGGCAAAGCCATAGATGTTTGTAGTCAGTGTGCCAACAACCTGCTGAGAGCTGTTACTGACAACCTCAAAGACAACATCTCCTGCCGGCTGCTCCAGGCCGGATTGATCGCTATTGCCGTAGTCCTTGAATTTGGAAATCTCAAGGTCAAACGCAATGGGGATATCGGAAACGCGAGATTCGATCTCGACCACGCCTGAATCGCCGAGTTGGTCGGCTCCAACGGTGTAAGACCAACTGTCACCGGAGGGCAAATAGCCCTCGGGCGCCTTCGATTCATAGATGGTAAAGGTTCCCAGGGGGACATCGGTGAGGGTAGCTCGACCGCTTTCATCGGTTCTGAGAGTTTGTGTCCATCCAGGGGTTGATTGCGATACGCACACGAATTCTGCTCCTGCGAGCGAAGCCCCAACTTGGGGGCCTGCATTCGTTGCGGCGTCGAGCTTTACAATGCGCAAGGTAATGGTGCCGGGTTGTTCATCAATGGTGACGTATCCGCCGTTATCCGTCGTGGTAAAGGCAATGCGATCGTGCCGGGGGATATAACCAGCTGGCGCTGTTGTCTCAACTAGGTAGTATGCCGTGTTGGGTAGGAGTGTTGCCTGCGCTCGACCGTTGCTGTCCATCTGAACGGTGCCGACACGCGCGCCGCTGGCGCTCTCAAAAACATCGAATGTTGCCCCGTCAAACTGATAAGTATTGTTTCCGCTGGTAATGGCAGCGTTTGCAGACTGCTTTTGGAAGGAAACAGAGACCGCCGGTAGTACATAGAGCATGTCTTGACGTTTGCTGCCGCCCGATACGGTTCCTAGATAGCGCCGCGCGCGGTGCGGAGCGGCTTTGATGCTTCCTGATTTTGCGCTGTCGTGGAGCCACCGCGCAGCCGCCACGACTTCATTGTCGGCGGTAAAGTGCCCACTCTTGGTTTTGCCCTGAGCGGTCGTGTAGGAGTAGGTGCCGTCGACATGGGTAGTGCCGTTGAGCATCCATACGGCAAGCTGGGTGGCGGCGCGGGCGCGATCGGGTGAAAGATGGTAACCGCCAAACGACGTGGCGGTAGGATATCCGTGACAAACGATTGCCGCGAACTCGTCGTCGAGCCACACCCAGCCTTGATCAAAGTTGAGCCATGGACCGCCCGGCTTGGTGGGCCCGGGGCGTTCCTGGTTCATGCAGTAGGCAATCGAGGCGTCTTGAGCTTCATATTTGCCGATGAAGAAGGGCCCACAATCATCGCTAATAGTACGGAAGCCGAGCTGGTCGTAGCCATCGACGGCAAATGCGGCTCCCGGTGCCAGGCAGCCGAACAGCAGGAAGAGGAGCAGGAGCAGCGGACCTGTTGCGATTGCGCTGTGGACAGAGTGCGTGGGTGCGTTGGACATGGCTGCTCCTTATCCCTCGTGCGCCGCATGGGGAGGTTGCGACGCGTAGGATGAGGCTACCCCCGAGGTTCATGCGGGTAAGTACCGGAGCCTGACCAAAAGCTTGCCCAATTCCTGACAAATTGAGCTCAAATACAACAATCAGGCAAAAGCGCAGGTAGAAGATAAGGAGAACAGGAGGCCAAAGGTCCTCGTCTCCACAATTGATGCGATTTTCAAACGAATCTCCACAGCTAAAACAAGCATCGCCACCCTTGTATCGAACAAGACAACCGCGTTATACTAGCCAACACACAAGCGGGCATCGCCAAGTGGTAAGGCATCAGCTTCCCAAGCTGACACTCGCGGGTTCGAGTCCCGTTGCCCGCTCCAGAAAAAGTAAAAGCACGACACCGTTCCGGTGCCGTGCTTTTTTCAATAAAGCGCCGGGACTCGAACCCGCCAGGGTGCGAGCGTAAAACAAACGCGAAGCGTTTGTAGCGAGCAGGCGAAGGCGCCGGCAGGCGCCTGAAGCCGGTGCGGATTTGCGAAGCAAATACGCGGACGTCCCGTTGCCCGCTCCAATTCCAAAATGTTAGGTTAATGCCTGCTGCCCAT
>ERZ1034949.1308-NODE-1308-length-11720-cov-5.706215_pt1 | contig 11720 bp, 8 predicted proteins | sample MGYA00520590_ERZ1034949 | MGnify/ENA primary metagenome ERZ1034949 (study PRJEB33766, sample SAMN09781752) | gut metagenome | biome: gut microbiome | host: Homo sapiens | place: Madagascar | study: EMG produced TPA metagenomics assembly of the PRJNA485056 data... | reverse complement strand
GGACAACTTCGTTGTTCTCGTCGATCAGCAGCAGGGGCTCAAAGGTGGTGATGATGGTGTTGGCACCGTCGATAGAGCTGTTCAGGGCCGGGTCCAGGGTCTCGGGGTTGGGGCCGAGCTGGACGGTAAAGCCGTCTGCGGAAGCGCCGGTAGCCTCGGTGGCTTCGGTGGATTCTGCGGTCGCAGCAGAACTGGAAGCAGCGGTGTCGGTGGAAGCTGCGGAAGAACCGCAGGCAGCCAAGGAAGCAGCCATGCAGCCAGCCATAGCCACGGCGGCGATGTTCTTCATCTTCATTGGTGATTTTCCCTCCATATAAAATATACTTACCCGTTTCCCCCGTAGGACATTTGTGTGTCCGCAGTGGAAAGAATACATATACTATACCCCATGTCCCCCTGCATTGGCAATAGGTATGCTGTTTTTGTAACCTTTTTGAAACGCAAATATGCAAATATATGCCAAAATCGTGTATATTTGTGTATATTCTGTGCGTTAGTCGTAGACAAAGTGCATATTCTGTATTCTGTGTGTGTACGGTGGACAAGCTTGTAACGAATTGGGCGTGGGGCTGCCATAAGTTTTGCAAGTGATGTAGGGGCGAACAATGTTCGCTCCTACATTCTCTATCAACCATAGAGGAATTTGGCCCCGAAGGGGTCGATCATTTTCCGCTGAGGTTTTTTAGGGGTGATAGCCCCTGAATCGGCCCCCTATCGAAGGCAGCGGGATCCTTTTCGGTTCCTTTGGGGGGTCCCAAAGGAACATGTAAAAGCAAGATGCTGTTATAAAAAGGGCCACCGCAAGGTAGCAGCCCTGGCAGGCCGCACCTTTGCGGTGGCTCTCAAAATCAAAATTTAAAGCTTACTTCACCTTATCCAGATGATGGCAGGCAGCCCAGTGGCCGCCGGAGACTTCCCTGAACTCCGGCACCTCGGCGGCGCAGCGCTCGTCGGCGTAGGGGCAGCGGGTGCGGAAACGGCAGCCGCTCGGCGGGTTCAGGGGGCTGGGCACGTCACCCTGCAGCACGATACGGTGGCTTGCGCGGGCGGTTTTGGGGTCCGCCACAGGGATGGCCGAGATCAGGCTGCGGGTGTAGGGGTGGACGCTGTGAGCGATCAGCTCAAAGCTGTCGGCCAGCTCCACCAGCTTGCCCAGGTACATAACGCCGATGCGGTTGGAAATGTGCTTGACAACGCTCAGGTCATGGGCGATGAACAGATAGGTCAGGCCCATCTCCTGCTGCAGGTCCTCGAACATGTTGACGACCTGGGCCTGAATAGAAACATCCAGGGCGGAGACAGGCTCGTCGCAGACGATGAACTCAGGGTCCACCGCCAGGGCGCGGGCGATGCCGACACGCTGGCGCTGGCCGCCGGAGAACTCGTGGGGGTAGCGGTTGGCGTGCTCGCTGTTCAGGCCGACGCGCTCCAGCAGGGAGATGATCTTGTCGTGGCGGTCCTTGGCGTTGTCGCACAGGTGATGGATGTCGATGCCCTCGCCCACAATATCACCGATGGTCATACGGGGGTCCAGGCTGGCATACGGATCCTGAAAGACGATCTGCATGCGGCGGCGGTAGGGCAGCATGTCTACCGCGATCTTCTTTTCTTTATCAAACAGCACCTTGCCATCGTAGATGACGGTGCCGTCGGTGGGCTCGTACAGGCGCAGCAGGGTACGGCCGGTGGTGGTCTTACCGCAGCCGGACTCGCCGACCAGGCCCAGGGTCTCGCCCTTGCGAATGGCAAAGCTTACGTCGTCCACAGCCTGCACATAGCGCTTGTTTTTGCCCACGCCGCCGGCGGGGAAATACTGCTGCAGGTGCTTTACTTCAACCAGATTCTCGCTCATTCGGCTTTGCCCCCTTTCTCAAATTCTTCTTTCTGGCGCAGCCAGCAATGGGTGTAATGGGTGTCGCTCAGTTCGGTCTTGGGCGGCATCTTGCTCAGGCAGATCTTCATGCAGCTCTTGCAGCGGGGTGCAAAGGGGCAGCCTGCCGGCGGGTTCAGCAGGTCAACGGGCTGGCCCTCGATGGGCACCAGGCGCTCCTTCTCCTCGGCGTTCAGCTTGGGGATGGAGTTGATCAGGCCCTTGGTGTACTCGTGCTGGGGGTTGTAGAAGATCTCGTCGGTGGTGCCGTACTCCACGATGTGGCCGGCGTACATAACGGCGATCTTCTCGCACATCTGGGCCACAACGCCCAGGTCGTGGGTGATCATGATGATGCTCATGCCCAGCTTGTGGCGCAGGTCGTTCATCAGTTCCAAAATCTGTGCCTGGATGGTCACGTCCAGCGCGGTGGTCGGCTCGTCAGCGATCAGCAGCTTCGGCTCGCAGGCCAGCGCGATGGCGATCATGACACGCTGGCGCATACCGCCGGACAGCTCATGGGGGTACTGCTTCAGGCGGCGCTCCGGCTCGTTGATGCCGACCAGCTCCAGCAGCTCCTTGGCGCGGGTCCAGGCTTCCTGCTTGGACTTTTTGGTGTGCAGCAGGATGACCTCCACGATCTGGTTGCCGATGGTGTACACCGGGTTCAGGCTGGTCATGGGGTCCTGGAAGATGATGGAGACTTCGTTGCCGCGGATCTTGCGGAAGTCCTTCTCCTTCATCTTCTCGATCTCGTGGCCGTTGAACCACACGGTGCCGCCCACCAGCTTGCCGGGGTAGGCGGTCAGGCCCATGACCGAGTAAGCGGTAACGGACTTGCCGGAACCGGACTCGCCCACGATGCCCAGCACGTCGCCCTGGTTCATCGCAAAGGAAACGCCGTTCAGTGCCTTGACCTCACCGGCAGGGGTGAAGAAGGAAAGGCGCTCTTCCTTGATATCAAGAATTTTTTCGCTCATCTTCGTTCACCTCATCAATTCTTCAGCTTCGGGTCAAAGGCATCGCGCAGGCCGTCGCCGAACAGGTTGAACACCAGGATCATCAGGCTGATCATCAGCGCGGGGGCGATCAGCAGCACGGGATAGGTGTTCATGCCCTTAACAGCGTCGGTGGCCAGAGAGCCCAGAGACGGCATGGGGGCCGCAACGCCCAGGCCCAGGAAGCTCAGGTAGCTCTCGGTAAAGATGGAGGAGGGGATCTGCAGCGTGGTGGTAACGATCAGGGTGCCGATGCAGTTGGTCAGCAGGTGCTTTTTGATGATGCGGCCGCCGGAAGCGCCCAGGGCGCGGGCAGCGGTGACATACTCGCTCTCTTTCAGCGTAAGCACCTGAGAGCGCACGATACGCGCCATGCCGACCCAGTACAGCAAAGCAAAGATGATGAAGATGGACACCATGTTGGGGCCAAGCTTCTGCATCCAGCCAAAGCCGGGCTGGGTAGCCAGGTTCTCCAGCGGTTCCTTGATGGCCATAGCCAGCAGGATGATGAGCAGGATGTCCGGGATGGTGTACAAAATATCGGTGATACGCATCATGATGTTATCGACCCAGCCGCCTGCAAAGGCCGACACAGCGCCGTAGGTGGCGCCAATGAGCAGCACCAGCACGGAGGCCAGCAGGCCGACGGACAGGGACACGCGGGTGCCCATCATAACGCGGACGGCGAAGTCACGGCCCATACGGTCGGTGCCCAGGATGTGGGGGAAGACCTTTTCGCCGGAGTCGATGAGCTTCTGCTCGGCGGCAGAATACTCAAACGGGGCCAGGTTGTTGCTGCCTTTGATCTGCTGCTCGTAGCTGTAGGGCCAGAAAGAGGGCAGCACGTAGGCGAAAATTGCAATCAGGATGATGACCACCAGGCTGAACATGGCGATCTTGTTTTTGCGCAGGCGGCGCAGGCCGTCCTTCCAGAAGTTGACGCTCTCGCGCATGACGACAAGGCTCTTTTTCTCGTCGTTGGATGCGGGGGCAAAGTCCTCGACGTTGAGTTGCAGGCTCAACGGATTCTTTTTCAGATTTTCCATTTGTCTGCTCCTCCTTACTTCAGCTTGATGCGCGGGTCGATGACCTTATACAGAATATCAACGATGACGTTGGCCACGATGACCAGGGTAGCCAGCAGGATGGTGGTGCCCATGATCATGGTGTAGTCACGGTTGGTGATGGCGGACACGAAATCGCGGCCCAGGCCCGGGATGGAGAAGATCTTTTCCACAACGAAGGAACCGGTCATCAAACCGGCCAGCATGGGGCCGACGTAGGTGATGACAGGCAGGATGGCGTTGCGCAGCGCATGCTTGAACAGGATCTTGACGCTGGACACACCCTTGGCGCGGGCGGTGCGCATGTAATCCTGGCCCATAACATCCAAAAGGCTCGAGCGCATCAGGCGGGTGATGTAGGCGGTGGGGTAGATGGCCAGCGCGGTCACGGGCATGATGTAAGCGGCAGGCTCGTTCAGGCCGACGGTAGGCAGGATCTTCAGGTTCATGCCGAACGTGTACAACAGCACAACACTGGAGATAAAGCTGGGGATGGCGATGCCGCAGGTCGCCAGCACGATAATCAGGTTATCGGCCCATTTTCCTCGGTTATAGGCAGATATACAGCCCAGCGGTATGCCGACGCACAGGGCGACCAGCACAGCCAGCCCAGCCGTGCGGGCAGAGACCGGCAGCTTGGAGAAGATGATCTGGTTGACAGTACGGCCGCGCTGTTTCAGGCTCAGGCCCATGTCGCCGTGGATCAGGCTGTTCATGTAGTTGAGGTACTGCACCCCCAGGGGTTTGTCCAGGCCGTACTTTTCGGCCAGGGCCTGCTGGGCTGCTTTACTGATGGACTTTTCCGCCACGAACGGACCGCCGGGGACCAGGTTCATGATGAAAAAGGTAAGGGTCGCAACAATAAACACACTGAAAATGCCCATTGCTACGCGCTTGACGATATACTTCGCCATGGTTTAGTGCCACTCCGTTTCCTAATGAAATACAGTTTTAGGGTGAACCCGGCATATCTCTTTAAAGTCCCACAGTGTGCGAACACGTTTGTAGCCATGTCGCGGACATTTGAGGGAACAAAAAAATCGATGGAGGTTGCGGCTGCACAAACACCATCGTTTATAACCGGAATCTTAATAATTATAAGATATATGTCATGGTTTGTCAATCGGCAGAGCATGTACAAAATGTAAAAGGAATTTCAAAATTTCCCTGCCAGTTTTTACGATTGTGCCTTTTTACCTTATTATAAATATAGTAAGTTTTGCCAAGATTTCGCCCAGCCACTTTGCAGCGCCCATTTTTGTGCTATAATAAGATGTTAAATTGTGTGGAATTGGCGATTGGACGACTGCTCTTTTCTGTAGGGGCCGATGCTTGCATCGGCCCGCCGGGCCACGCAAACATTTGTAGGGGCGAGCATTGCTCGCCCGCAGAAAGGCGGTGCGAATATGATGCAGCTTACCCTATTGGGCACGGGCGGCACACAACCCCTGCCGGACCGGGCGCTGGCGTCCCTGGCTGTGACGGTGCAGGGCCATACCCTGCTGCTGGATTGCGGCGAGGGCACCCAGGTCAGCCTGCGGAAATACGGCGTGAGCGCCTACCGCATCGATGCGGTACTGCTGACCCATTACCACGGCGACCACATTTTGGGCCTGCCGGGCCTGCTGCAAACACTGGCCAGCCTGAACCGCACCGCACCGCTGACGATCTACGGCCCGCCGGGGCAGGAGAGTATTGCGGCGGCCATCATGGCCTTAGCTGGGCCGCTGCCCTACCCTGTTGCGTGGAAGATCGCCGAGGGCACATGCAAAGAAGCAGGCCTGACGGTCACGCCGTTCCCCCTCAAGCACCGCGTGCCCTGCTGCGGCTACCGGCTGCACCTGCCCCGGGCCGGGCGGTTCGACGCCGCACGGGCCAAGGCCGCGGGTATCCCGCTGGAATACTGGCGGGTGCTGCAGGCCGGGCAGGGCATCGGCGGCTTTGCGCCGGGCGACGTATTAGGCCCGCCCCGCCGGGGGCTGACCGTGGTGTACGCCACCGATACCCGCCCCTGCCCCGCCGTGCTGGAAGCCGCCCGGGGCGCGGACCTGCTGTGCATGGACTCGACCTACGCCGACGACACCGACCTGCCCAAGGCGAAACTCTACGGCCACGCTACCTGTCGGGAGACCGGTGCGCTGGCCGCTGAAGCCAAGGTCCGCCGCCTGTGGCTGACCCACTACAGCGCCGCCGTCACCGACCCTGCCCCCGGCCTGGCCGCCGCCCGGACCCAATACCCCGAGGCAGCAGCCGGGTATGACGGCCTGCAATTGGAACTGGAATTTGACGAGGGGTAATATGGGCAAATACAAAAAAGAACTGCTGTTCACCCTCGCTGTGCTGGCAGCGGCCGCCGGGCTTTGGCTGGCCACCCATGCCGGGCGCGGCACCGGCAATGTTGCCGTGGTGCGCTACGGCGACCCCCAGGTGGAGCAGCGAATCGACTTATCCCAAAACGCCGATTACGACATCGATACCGGCACCTACACCGTCCACCTGCATGTGGAAAACGGCGGCATCGCCTTTGTGAACAGCCCCTGCCCCGACCACCTGTGCGAGGGGTTCGGCATTTTGCAAAACGCCGGTGACTGGGCGGCCTGCATGCCCGCCCGCACCAGCATCACCATAGAAGAAAAATAAGGAGCGTTTATGAATCCTACTTTTAAACAGGTCACCAAGACCCGCTACGTCCAACTGGTCGCCGAGCTGGCCCAGGAAATTTTTGTGCAGCACTACACCAAGCTGACCCCTAAGGTCGCCGCCGCCCTGGCAGATAAGTACCAGAGCGACATCCTGACCGATGACGAGATCCACAGCGGCGTCATCAACTATTTTCTCATCTACCTGGGCACCGAGCCGGTGGGCTACTTTGCCCTGGACCTGGGCCCCGCCGGCGCCATGTGCCTGAGCCGCCTGTTTATAAAAGAGAAAGCTCGCGGACAGGGCATCGGCCGCAGCATTGTAGCCTACGCCCAAAAGCTGGCCGAGGGCGACGGCCGCAGCCGCCTGTACCTGCGCATCTGGGCCCGTGACCTGAAAGCCGAGGGCTTCGCCAAAAAATGCCGCTTCCGCAAAGCCGAGACCGTGCCGATGGAGGTTTTGCCGGGCACAACGCTGGATATTACCACTTGGGAGAAGCTGTGGCGTTGATGCCCTTTTTAAAGGCTCCCTCTGCGAGGGAGCTGTCGCCGAAGGCGACTGAGGGAGAGACATTCCCTTTATCTGCTGCTAAATCGCAGGCTCTCTCCCTCCGGCCCTTCGGGCCACCTCCCTCCCAGAGGGAGGCTTTCAACGTCATCCCCAATTACCATCCCTGCAACATTTTTCTTTGGAGACTTACCCATGAAATTTCTGCATCTGGCCGATCTGCACCTGGGCAAACGGGTCAACGGGTTCGACCTTCTGGAAGATCAGCGCTACATCCTGGAACAAATTTTAGCGCTGTGTGACAGCAATAAGGTGGACGCTGTGGTGCTGGCGGGCGATATTTACGACGCCCCCGTGCCCCCCGCCGCCGCCTGCACCCTGCTGGACTGGTTCCTGACCCAGCTGGCCGCCCGGCGCATCGCCGTGCTGGCCGTGTCCGGCAACCATGACAGCGCCGAACGGCTGGACTACGCCGCCGGGCTGCTGGCCAACCAGAACGTATACATCGCCGGGCAGTTCCGGGGCGCACCGCGGCAAATCGTCCTCAACGACCGCTTCGGCCCCGTGGAGTTCACGCTGCTGCCCTTCGTGCGCGCCGCCACCGTGCGCCATTACATGCCCGAGGCCGACCTGCCCGATTACGACAGCGCCGTCGCCGCCGCCCTGTCCGCCTGTGCGCCCAGCGCCGAGCGCCGCGTGCTGGTGGCCCACCAGATGGTAGTGGCCGGGCTTTGCCCGCCCCAGCTTTCCGGCAGCGAGACCGCGCCCCTCACTGTGGGCACCGTGGATTCCGTCGATGCTGCGCACTTTACCGGGTTCAGCTATACCGCGCTGGGCCACATCCACCGCGCCCAGCGGGTGGGCAGCGACACCGTGCGCTACGCCGGTGCGCCGCTGTGCTACCATCTGGACGAGTGCGGCATGGAGAAATCCGCCACGCTGGTCCGCCTGGGCCGCCGGGGCGTGGACGGCATCGACACGCTGCCCCTGCACCCCCGCCGCGCCATGCGGCATATCGTCGGCCCGCTGGCCAAACTGGTGGAGCATCCCGCCGACACCGGCGATTACATCTGGGCCACCCTGACCGACCCCACGCCCCAGCCCGACGCCATGGCCATGCTGCGCACTGCCTACCCCAACGCCATGCGGCTGGACTACCGTCCCCAGGGGGCCGAGATTTTGCCCGCCGACACTGCACAATCGGTGCGGGGCAAGCCCTTTGCCTCGCTGTTTGAGGACTTTTTCACCCAGATGAACGGCCGCCCGCTGACCGTGGAGGAAGCCCGTGCCGTGAAAGCCCTGCGAGAGGAGGCCTCCAAATGAAACCCCTGCACCTGACCCTGAACGCCTTTGGCCCCTACGCCGGGCGCACCGACCTGGACCTGTCGGTCTTTGGCGGCAGCGGCCTGTTTCTGATCGGCGGCGACACCGGCGCGGGCAAGACCGCCCTGTTTGACGCCATCACCTTTGCCCTGTACGGCGAGACCACCGGCGAGAACCGCAAAACCACGATGCTGCGCAGTGATTTTGCCGTGCCCGAAGCCGAAACCTACGTGGAGCTGACCTTTACCCACCGGGGCCGCAGCTACACCGTGCGCCGCTGGCCGGACCAGCAGCGGGCCGCCAAGCGTGGCAGCGGCTTTGTGAAAAGCCCCGCCAAGGCGGAACTCATCCGTGAGCCGGACGAGCCGGTGAGCGGTGCCTCCGCCGTGACCGCCGCCATCACCAAGCTGCTGGGCATTGACGCCAGGCAGTTTGCCCAGGTGTCCATGCTGGCGCAGAACGACTTTACCCGGCTGCTCAATGCGCCATCCGCCGACCGCGCCGCCATTCTGCGCCAGATTTTTGACACTGCCGACCACCAGCGTTTAGGCCAGGCCGCCGTGCAGCATGCCCGCGAAGCCGAGGATGCCTGCCGCCGCCTGGATGACACCCTGCTTATGCAGATCGGCAGCCTGATGGGCGGCGGCGCCGACGAGGACACCGCCAGCCAGCTGGAAAAATTGCAGGCCGACCGCGACCCCTACGCCGCCGGTGCGGCCGCCGAGCTGGGCAAGAGCCTGCTGGAATTTGACGAGGCCAACGAGAAGCGCCAGCAGAACATCGTGAACGACCTGGACGAGAAGATTGCCCGGGGCGACGCCGGTGTAAAAATTGCCGAGGAACGCGCTGCCCGCCGCCAGAAGCTGGCCGGGCTGATCGAAGAAGAAAAGCGCGCCGCCGAGGTGGAGCGCCAGATCAACGCCATGCTGGCCGAGCTGCAGACCCGCAGCGACGCGCTGAAAAAGACCATCGCCGACACCGAGGCCACCCGCGCCGCCCTGGGCCAGAGCGACGCCGAGCAGCTGAAGATCGAGCACCGTATCGAGCTGGCCGAGGGTCTGACCGCCACCTGCGCCACCCTGCTGCAGGATCTGGACAAAGCCAAAGCTGCCAAGGCCGACGCCGATGAAAAGCAGCATGCCTACGCCGAAGCCCAGGCCGCTTTGGATGAGTTGGAGACCGCCCACATCGCCATGCAGCGCCAGCTGAACGCCAACCGCGCGGGCCTGCTGGCCCAAGAGCTGGTGGACGGCCAGCCCTGCCCGGTGTGCGGTGCAGTGCATCACCCGCACCCCGCCGCCCTGCCCCAGGACCACGTAACCGAAAAAGCGCTGGAGGACCACGAAAAGACCCTGACCGCCCAGCGCCGCAAAACCGCCGACGCCAGCCGCGCCGCCGGTGACGCTGCCGCCCATGCGGCGGAGCTGCGGGCCACCCTGCTGCGGGAGGCCGATGCCTTTTTTGCCCGCCGGGGCGCCCGGTATGAGGGCCAGCCCGCCGCCGAGCTGACCCCCGGCGAACTGCGAGAGGCACTGCTGGCCCAGCAGAAGAGCCTGGCCGACGGCCTGGCCGGATTGCAGGCCGACCACAAAAAGTTCAAGCAGCAGGCCGACAAGGCCCGCGCCCTGGCAGACCAGCTGGACAACCTGAACCGCCAGCTGGCGGGCCTGGAAAAGCAGGCCTTTGCCGCCACCCGCAAGAGCGCCAACGCCAAGGCGGGCCACGCCGCTGCCGCCGCCCGCGTGCAGCAGATGCAGGAGACGATGCCCAAGCGGGAGGACCCCGACACCCTGCCCAAGCTGCAGGCCGCGCTCTCCCGCCTGCGGGCGGACCGTGCCGCCGCCATGGCTGCCCGGGACGCCGCCGTGCACCGCCTGCACACCAACCGCGCCGCGTTGGCCGGGCTGGACAAGACGATGCGCCAGAGCGCTGCCGCCCGGGACAAGCGCGCCATGTGGGACAACCTTTCCAAAACCATCAACGGCAATCTGGCCGGCAAGGTCAAGCTGCCCTTCGAACAGTACGTACAAGCGTTCTATTTTGACGGTGTTGTCGAGGCCGCCAACCTGCGCTTTACCCGCATGACCGACGGCCAGTACCGCCTGCTGCGCCGCAAAAGCGAGGCCGTGGGCGGCAAGACCGCCCTGGACCTGGACGTGTTCGACGCTTACACGGGCAAGACCCGCCCCGTGGGCAGCCTGTCCGGCGGCGAAAGCTTTATGGCCGCCCTCTGCCTGGCGCTGGGCATCAGCGATACCATCCAGCAGAACGCGGGCGGCGTGACCATTGAAACGCTTTTTATCGACGAGGGCTTCGGCTCGCTGGACGCCGACGCGCTGGAGAAAGCTGTGGATACGCTGGCCGGGCTGGCGGGCGGCGACAAGCTGATCGGTGTCATCTCCCATGTGGAAGCCTTACAGGACCGCCTGACCCGCCAGGTGCGCGTGACCAAGACCCGCGCCGGCAGCAAGGCCGAGATCGTGGTGGAGTGAGATGGCAGATTCGATTTTACAGCACCAGCTGGAAAAGCTGGCGGCGGACCGCTACCCCCTGCACATGCCGGGGCATAAGCGCCACCTGGCCCCCGCCCCCGGCCTGAGCTGCTATGCCTGGGACATAACCGAGATCGACGGGGCCGACGACCTGCACGAGGCCGACGGCATTTTAGCCGACGCCATGGCCCGCACAGCCGCGCTGTACGGTGCCCGCCGGTGCTGGTATCTGGTGGGCGGCAGCACCGTGGGCCTGCTGGCGGGCATCCGCGCGCTGGCTCCCTTCGGCAGCGAGGTCATCGCGGCCCGCAACTGCCACAAGGCCGTGTACCATGCCATCGAGCTGGGGCGCCTGACTGCCCACTACCTGCCCCCGCCGGTGGATACCGCCTTTGGCGTGTACGGCAGTGTGCCGCCCGCCGCGGTGGAAGCGGCGCTGACCGCTCATCCGCAGGCAAAATGCGTAATTTTGACCAGCCCGACTTACGAGGGCGTTTTGAGCGATATTGCGTCCATTGCCGCCATTTGCCACGCCCACAATGTGCCGCTTTTGGTGGACGAAGCCCACGGGGCACACTACCTGCCCTTTGCCGCCCGGTACGGCTGGCAGGGCGGCGCGGTAGCCGCCGGAGCAGATTTGGTGGTGCAGAGCGCCCACAAAACCCTGCCCAGTCTGACCCAGACGGCCTTTTTGCAGCTGAACGGCGGCCTGGCCGACCCCGACGAGGTGGAGCGACAGCTGGATGTGTTTGAGACAAGCTCCCCCAGCTACCCGCTGCTGGTCAGCCTGGACGGATGTACCGCGTGGCTGGCACAGCAGGGGAGA
>ERZ1034949.1298-NODE-1298-length-11819-cov-5.791057_pt1 | contig 11819 bp, 9 predicted proteins | sample MGYA00520590_ERZ1034949 | MGnify/ENA primary metagenome ERZ1034949 (study PRJEB33766, sample SAMN09781752) | gut metagenome | biome: gut microbiome | host: Homo sapiens | place: Madagascar | study: EMG produced TPA metagenomics assembly of the PRJNA485056 data... | reverse complement strand
ATGTTATAATGTATTTGGAGTGATCTATATGAAAAAAGGAACTACTTTTTGTTTCTTACTAATAATAGGACTAATAATGCTTAGTTCTTTTAGTGTATCAGCAAAAAGTTTAACAACAACTAATATAAAAGTGAGTAATTATGTGCAAATAGGTGCAGGTTCAGGTTTCGAAAATGGTGATTTTACATGTGATGGAGATAATGCCATACTTGGAAATGTAAATGATGAAAATTCAGTAGCTTGGCTTGTAAATGAAATATTAAATTACTTAAAAATAATTGGACCATTCTTGGTATTGATATTAAGTAGTATAGAGTTTGTAAAGGCTATATTAACATCCGATGATGAGAGCCTAGCTAAAGCTCAGAAAAACTTAATAACACGTTTAATATTGGCAGCGGCGCTATTTGTTTTACCAACATTAATAAGTGTAATTTTAAATGTCTTCGGAATAACATCAAATGAAATATGTATATTTCAATAGAATAAATGTAAGAGGTGATAATAAATGGTAGATTTAATGCCGGCTACAACAATATCGGATTTAATAAGAACAGTGTTGGTAACAGTTATAGATAGACCAGCATTCCTAATTTTAAACGTAGTATATCAAGTGTTTTTTAATGTCGCAACCGTTGAATTATTTAGTAATGTAACGGTAAGAACAATATATTATAGATGCCAAATGGTAATTGGTATTTTTATGCTCTTTAAATTTGCTGTAACAATATTAGAGGGAATTGTAGATCCAACAAGGATCACCGATAAAAAACAAGGTGCTGGAAAAATAATAACTAGAATAATCACATCGCTTGTTATTTTAGCTTTAATAACCCCAATCAATATTCCAAATCCTGCTAACAAATGGGAGGAACAATTAAAAAACAATGGTATTATTTTTGGAGCGTTGTATTCATTACAAGATAGAATATTAACAAATAATACTTTAGGAAAATTAATTCTAGGGACTTTGGAAGATAGTGACGCCAAGAACAATAGTGTTGCAGAGGCTGGCTCACAATTTGCAAAGAGTATTGCCCAGAGTTTTATAAGGTACAACTTGAAGTCTGGAACCTTAGACTCTCCACCAGATGGCGGAGAATATGAGGATGTAATTTCAAATCGAGTTTGTACTACTGACAGCGATGTTGAAGATAAGTATAATAATGGTAATACACAAGAAATTCTTTCACTAGTAAACTTAGAATGTAGTGCTCAAAATGGAGGTAATCTATCATCAACTCTAAAAAAGGTATTTGGTGGTGCACAATATGTTTTTGCATATAGTCCAATTGGTGGAATATGTGCTTACATAATTTCAATAATTCTAATAGGATTTACAGTTGATATTGCAATTCGAGCAATTAAATTAGCAGTATTAAGATTAATAGCTCCAATTCCAATAATAAGTCACATGAACATTTCAGCAAAGGAAAGTAAAGGTGCTGATTCGTTTAGTCTTTGGGTAAAATCATTAACTACAACATATTTAGATTTGTTTATTAGATTAGCAGTATTGTATTTCGTATTAGCATTAATCCAACAAATGATATCACCAGGCGGAGTGAGAATAAAACTTGGTACAGGATTACCAGGTGCCTTAGCATTTGTATTCGTAGTAATAGGATTGTTATTATTTGCAAGACAAGCACCTAGATTTTTAACAGAAGCTTTAGGATTACAAGGAACAATGAGTAATATTGGACTATCTGCTATACTATCAGGTGCAGGAGCTATAAGAGCTGGTGGTACATTCAGCGATATGGTAAGTGCAGGAAGAAATTCTATTGATAATAATATTAATGCAATAAACAGTGGAAAAGCCGCACCAGGTTTAGGAATGGCTTATAATTCTGGAAGAGATTTAGCAGCACAAATGATTACTGGAGATGACAAAATGACATATAACCAGATGAGACGTGGCAGACGTATGTTAGCCGAAGAAGGAATTACACCGGACAATGCTGATAAAGTCCATAGTGCAGCTTTAGCAGCAGCCGCTTTCACAGATCGAATGGCAGACGATGCAAAAGCTGGCAGATTTACATACTTGAATGAGGACGGAACTACAAGTCACTACAAATTTAGGGATAAAAATGGAATACATGATGTTACTAATGCTCAAGAAATGTCACTTGCACTTGGCCAACAAAGAACAATTTCTGGTACTTTACAATCCAAGGATAAAAAGATTGATGCAGAAATTAGTAGACATGGTCAATCACGCAGTTGGCGCGATAACAAAAGAATGAACCCTCTTGGACACACAACTAGAAGAAACCAATATAGAGCCGATAGACATAATACAAGGTATAATAATGGTCCAGATAGTATACCAGATAACCGTCAAGCCGGGCTTGATGTGACAACACATAATTAATAAAAAGGAGTGTGATATAAGTGAATGATTATTTAATACCTGCTAATACAAAAAAAGGTCAATTGATTTTAGGTATGTTTAGAACAAGTGACTTGATATTATTAATAGCTGGTGTCTTTACAACAGTATTGATACTAGCTTTAATACCAATCACTTCAACAATAGGTACAATACTAGCATTATCCCCTGGCGTTATATGCGCAATGCTAGTTGCACCTGTACCATATTATCATAATGTTTTAAACATAATTATTGAGGTATATGATTATTTAACATCAAGACAAACATATCGTTGGAAAGGTTGGTGCTATAAAGAATGGCTAAAAAAGTAACATCTGGTTATACAGAAGATTGGTTACCAGTAAGAGGTATTCAAAATGGTTTTATAATAACTACAAATAATCAGAAAGTAACAGGAGTAAAAATTACTCCAAGAAATATTTTTATTCTTGATCCGCAAGCACAAGATAATGTTTTGATAAGTTTAAAAAACTTCTACAATATGTTAGATTTTGAATTCTGGCTAGTAGTTGCTGACAGACCAGTAGACATCTCAGTTTACATGGCTCAATTACAATTACTATATAATGAAGCTAGTAATCCAGCTATTAGAAAATTAATATTACAAGACATAAATAAAGGAAATATGTTTATTAACAATAATGTTGTTGATACAGAATACTATATTTTATTTAAAGATAAAAATGTTGATTTATTACAAAAACGTGTAAGAACTATGATAAACGGTTTAGCTAGTTGTGGACTTAATGCAGCTCAAGTTAATAATTCTGATTTACGTATAATCTTAGAAAATTTCTTAAATGGGGGAACGAATACTGAGTTTGGGACGGTGATGTCATAATGAGTATTGGAATAAGAAGTCAGTTAGCTCCAAAAGGACTACATTTTAATCCAAGTGATTTTACTATAAGCGACAATTACGCTACAATTTTAACAGTAGTTTCTTACCCAAAATATATTCAACCAGGTTACTTATCATCATTAACAAATATGCCTGGTATTAAAGTAGTTGTAAAACACATTCCTGTACCATTCCAACAAATGGCAAAAATGTTAAATAAACAAGTGGCTGATTTAAGAGAAAAATATCGTAATGAAAGAGATTTAACAGTTCAAGAAAGATATCGTCAAGATGCTGAAAGTTTGGAATATTTCATTTCCATGCTAGCAGCTAGTCAAGCACGCATCTTTGACTTTCAAATGCATATTATGATTACTTCTCCAACAAAAGAAGGATTGGAATTAAAAAAAGTAAATGTTAAAAACTACTTAGATGCTATGGGATTACGTGCTGTATCACTACGTTTTGAACAAGAAAAAGTATTAAAATCAATTTTACCTATTTTCCCATCTCAAGATGTAGAACAAAGAATTGGTACTCCAATTCCATCAGTTACAATAGCAGCTATGTATCCATTTATTTTTGATAGTATAAAAGATCCAGGACTATCAACACTACTGGGTGTAGATTTCTCTGGAGGAGTAATTTTATTTAACCAATTCTTATATAAAATAAGAAAAGAAAATAACCGTAACAACGCTAATATGATTGTTTTAGGTACATCTGGTTCAGGTAAATCAACTGCTGCTAAACTTCTTCTAAGAGGTCACATCCGTAATGGTTGTCAAATAGTTATAATCGATCCAGAAGATGAATTTAGAGATATTACTCAAACTTATGGTGGAGATACAATAGATATTGGTAAAGGTGGAGAATTTGGTTTAATTAACCCACTAGAAGTAGTAATCGATGCCGATGAAGAAGAAATAAAACAAGGCCTAGGTTACACAGTCCTAACAAGAACACTTCAATTCTTAAAAGCCTTTATGAAATACTATGATCCATCAATTCAAGAAGATGTCCTAACAATGTTTAGTGAAGTAGTACAAGATACATATAAACGTTTTGGAATTGACTTTAATACTGATTTCTCACACTTTACAAGTGCTGATTATCCAACTTTTAGTGATGTATATGCAACAATAAAAGGTAGACTAATGTCAATGACAGAGCAAACTCAAGAACGAGACATAATGGAACGTCTTGAATTAAAAGTTAGACCAATCACAAAAGAGTTAAAGTTCTATTTTGATGGTCATACAACCATAAGTAGAGATAGTGACTTCATGGTATTTAATATAAAAGAATTAATGAATAGTGATTCAACAGTTAAGAATGCTTTATTCTTTAACGTTTTAAAATATGCATGGGGCTTATGCTTAGACTATGACGTTGATACAGTACTAATGGTAGATGAAGCACACGTCCTATTAGGCGATAAAAATACACTAGGTGCTGACTTCTTAGCTCAGGTACAACGTCGTGCCCGTAAATATAACACAGGAACAATTATCATAACACAACAACCAAGTGATTTCTCAGATCCTGCCGTTATAACACAAGGTAAAGCAATTTTTGATAACTCATCATATTATTTAGTAATGGGCTTGAAAAAACAAGCTGTAGAAGATTTATCATTACTAATTGATTTAAATGATAGTGAAAAAGAAAGTATAAAACGCTATTCTCAAGGTGAAGCATTATTTGTATGTGGAAACAGACGTATGAGAATAAATATAACTGTAACAAAAGAAGAATTAGACTCTTTCGGTACTGGAGGAGGACTATAGTAAGTAGTTAGGTGGTGATAGCATGTCAGCGTATAAAGCCAATAGAAATGGTGATAGTAGCAATCTTTCTGAAAAAGAAAGAGCTGATAAAAATAATGCCCAAAACGTTAGAAATGCCGCTGACGTAGCTATTGCCAGTGGACATCCAGTAGCTGCTGCTATTGGAGGTGCTGTAAAGACAGCAGACAAAATAACTGGTGGAAAAGCTAGTGAGGGATTAGGTAAAGCTGCAACCAAGGCAATGAACAAAATGCCTAATGGTAAAGCAATGCAAAATGTTTCCAATAAAATAAATGAGTCCGGTGCTGGTGATGCCATAGGTAAAGCTGCTGCCATGAAAAATGGTGCTGGAGGTACATCAGGAGCTACTGGTGCTGGAGCAACAGCTAGTTCTGGTGCTCAAGGAGCTGCTGGAGCTGGTGCTGGAGCAACAGCTGGTTCTGGAACGCCTAAAAAACCATTGCTAGGAAATAAGGATAACTCAAAAGAAAAATCTCCAGGTACTTTTAGCGGAGAAGGTTTTGGAAATATAAACTTTAAAAAAGTTGCGATGATTCTATTACCAGTGGTAGTTGTATTATTTGGCTTTCTATTATTAATATTATCAGCATACTCAGTAACAATGGGGGGGTTTGACGAAGCCTTTGGAGCTGCAGGAGCCTCTGGCGAATCAACTGGAAATCTTAATTATTCAACAAATGATCCAAAAGCTCAGGAATTTTATAAAAGAATAAATGAAGTAAAATTAAGTCTTCAAATGTCTGGTAAAAACGTAACAGCAGTACAAATAGTTGCTGTTTATCGTGTTTTATCTTCAAAAGATGCTAGCATCAATTATGAAAGCATGACTACAGATAAATTAAAAGCTATAGGTATAGCTGTTGCTGATGGTTATAGCGATGATGCCGATACTTATGCTTCAAACTTAGCTAATTCCATATTTGCAGAATACTTTCCGGATTATGAATTTGAAAGAAGAAAGAATCTAGGAATGCAAGTTGTTGATTATATAGAAAACTATAACGACCTTGTTAGTGGTTATAATACAAGCACTTGCGCAGCACAAGGAACTTGTAGCTACACTATCAAAGGTATAAATACAGGTAATACATCAGTAACCAAAAACTTAAATGCTGGTAATATAAAAGTACGATTAATGAATTGTAGAAATCAAGGATGGGGTACACCAATAGCTGGTGAACAACTAATTGATTTAGAAAAATATATATTAGGTGTTGTCTACGGAGAAATGGGTGAAGGACAAAATACAGAAGTATACAAAGTCCAAGCTGTTGTAGCTCGTTCATTCGCCTTAAGTAGACCAACTGCCATGAATAACTCTGGTGGAACAAAACTAATAAGTGAAAATGGCCAAACAATATTACAAATAAGAAACTGTACAGAAGATCAAGTTTACTGTGATCCTGATCAAGGCTGTTCAACTACTGTTAGTGCCGTAGATGCCGATAGAACAGGAGCAACAATCTATTCAGGAGCAACAACAAAACCAGTAACAATAAAAAGAGCTCTTGCCCAAGACTCACCATTACGTTCAGCAGTAAGTTCTGTAATGGGACAAGTGGCTGTAGATAGTAATGGTTACATTGCCAATATTGGTTATCAAAGTACTATTCAAAATAGATGGAAACAAATGGTCTCATCTGGTATGGATTATAAACAAGTAATAATATCAGATTATTCTTTAGTATCAAGCATTGTCGAAAATACTTGTAATATAAATGGAACATCATCATGCGCCGTAGGAGCTTCAGGCCCATACGCAAACTGGAAACAATATGAAGGTTCATGGGTAAATATAACCTTAGGTAATTCAGGTAAAACAATAAACCAAATCGGTTGTCTAGCAACTTCAATTTCCATGTTAATAGCTAAATCAGGTGTTCCAACAAATGTCCAAGGAGATTTTAACCCCGGTAGTTTCGTAGAAGCCATGAATAGAAATGGTGGTTTCGTAAATGGTGGTAACCTAGTATGGGGAGCTGTTCAAAGAGTAGCGCCACAATTTAAATACGTAAACAAAATAAATGTTCATTGGATGAGCCAATCACAAAAACTAAGTAAACTACAAGAATTACTTAACCAAGGTTACTATGTAGTTGCTGAAGTAAAAGGTGATACAGGACAACACTGGGTAGCAATAGATAACATATCTAATAACCAAATAGTAATGATGGACCCAGGAAGCAGCTCAACTAATATGTGGGCAAGATACAATTGGGCCAATACAAGTTGCTTTAGTTATTTCAAAGCTGGATAGGAGAAAAGAATGAAAAAAAGGTATATTGTGATTCTAATTATTATAGTAGTTTACTTTGCAGTTTTCTTTTTATTATATGGAAGAGAAAATTATAAACAAAGTAAATTAAAAACAACAATTATAGTAAATGATAGTTCAATTTGGCAATTAGAAGAGAATAGTTGGACTAATATAACAAATTCTACCTCTGAGAAAAATGCCTTAAATTGGGAAGAATTTAATATCATTATAGACAATAAAAATGTTGGTAAATATGCCATTGTCTATGATGAACAATGGTATCTATTTGATAAAAATAGAAAGCCATACAACTATACCGGTAATTTAATAGCTTATCAAGCAAACTATACAATGAAAGTAAAAGATTTTACTAAACAAGAAATAACAGACTTTACAACAGTAAATAAAGTACTTGAAGAAAATAATCTAAGTACTAATCAAGAATTTACTGTTAGTAATTATATAGATGTAGATTATGATAATGATGGAGTAGATGAAAGACTATACTTTATAAGTAATGCCTTTCCAATAGATACTAATCCAAGTACTATATTTAGTATTGTCTTTGCTGAAAAAGATAATAAAATATACCAAATATATAAATCAATTGAAGAAAATAGAAGTTTTAATGGCTGTAAGCCATATTTAAGTGCTATAATAGACGTCAATGAAGACAACAGGTATGAATTTATTCTATCTTGTAGTAGATATAGTGTAGAAACACCAATTGATATGCTATACCAATTTAAAGATAATGAATTCAAAATAATTGTTAGTAATCAATAAAATATAATGACGTTTTCAAAAGTAGATGTTATAATATAAGCGAAAGGGAGTAGTAATATGAAATTAAAGTTTAGAGCAGATCCACATGATTTACTAGTGTTCGGAATATTTGCTGGATTCTTACTATACGTAGTTGCAATTGTTGTATCAAACCTAGCTTCATTTGCAACAGAAGGGACATTATCAGGATTCAATCCATTTCCAGCATTTGAACCAAGATATATTCTAACAACTTTAATGCTTTTCGTATTAGCACTTGGAGCTTTATTTATAAGTGTAAGTTCTTACTTCTTTGATAGAGAAAAAGGTCTAGGTCTAACAACAGAGAAGAAAGATAAAGGATATTCTCGTTGGGCTAAAGATAAAGAAATCAAAGAAGAATTGGAATGTGTACCAGTTCAAGCCAAAAGAGCTAAAGCTGCCGGTATTCCACTAATTGTTACAAAAGAAGAGTTATGGGTAGATAATGGTGAATATCATTCCTTAATCATTGGTGCTACTGGTTCAGGTAAAACACAAGGTGTTGTTTTTCCACAAGTACATAGTTTGGCAAAAGCTAGAGAATCAATGATTATAACCGACCCTAAAGGTGAAATTTATGAAAAATCAAGCGTTATGCTAAAAGAAATGGGTTATCAAATTTTACTATTAAACTTCCGTGACCCACAAAATGGTAGTGCTTGGAATCCAATGTCTTTACCATATAAATTATATAAACAAGGAAATCATGATAAAGCAATCGAGTTACTTGATGACTTAGCTTTAAATATTCTTTATGATGACAGTAATAAAAATGCTGATCCATTCTGGGAAAAAACATCAGCTGACTACTTCTCAGGAGTAGCTCTAGGATTATTTGAAGATGCTAAACCAGATGAAATAAATATCAATAGTATCTCTTTAGCAACTACAACAGGTGAAGAAAAATTTGGTGGTTCAACATACATCAAAGAATACTTCGCTGCTAAAGACCCAGCTAGTGCTGCCGCTATTAATGCTTCAAGTACAATAATGGCACCAACAGAAACTAAAGGTAGTATATTATCTGTATTTAAACAAAAAGTTAAACTATTTGCATCTCGTGATAACCTAAGTGAAATGTTATCTTATAGTAGTGTAGACCTAGAAAGTATAGGTGAAAGACCAACTGCTGTATTTATCGTTATTCAAGATGAAAAGAAAACATATCACTCATTAGTTACAATTCTATTAAAACAAATATATGAAACATTAATTTCAACAGCACAAAAACATGGTGGAAAGTTACCAGTAAGAACAAACTTCATTCTAGATGAGTTTGCCAACATGCCACCACTAAAAGACGTAACAACAATGATTACCGCAGCACGTTCAAGACGTATTAGATTTACAATGATTATTCAAAACTTTGCTCAATTAGATGCTGTTTACGGTAAAGATGATGCTGAAACAATTAGAGGTAACTGTGGTAATATTATTTACTTAATTACAACAGAATTAAAAGCCCTAGAAGAAATATCTAAGATGTGTGGTGAAGTAAAATCTAAAAAAGATGAAAAGACTGCTTCAACTCCATTAGTAACAGTATCAGACTTACAAAGAATGAAACAATATGAAACAGTAATTCTACGTATGCGTAAACAACCATTTAAAACAAAATTAACACCAAACTTTGAAATAAATTGGGGTAAGAATTATCCTTTAGCAAAGTATCCAACTAGACCAAAAAGAGAAGTTCATACTTTTGATATAAAAGAATTCGTTAAAAATCAAAAGAAAAAGAAGTTACTAGAAATGATGAATGCAGCTGAAGCAGAAAGTACTGGAACAACAGATAAACCAGCTGAGAAGTTTAATGAATTTAGCTTTGGAGAAAAGAAACCTGCAGCTATGGGTAGAGGTCCATCTTCAAGTGCACCACAAGACTTTACATCTTCATTCTTAGATAGAAAGAAAGAACCAGAAAAAAAGCCTTTTGAACCTGTATTTGTACCAGATGAAATACCAAAGGAAAATCCAATAAACTCATTTGCAGATACCAAGTTTAGTCCAATACAAGAAAACTCAAAATCTCAAGCTAATAATGATAGTGATTTCAACTTTGACGTTGACGAATTAGTAAAAAAGATTGATGCAAAAATAGCAGAACTTGAGGAAGAAGAAAAGAAAAACAAAGGAAAAGAAGAACAAAAGATATCTCCAATTCCAGAAGTATCAGTTCCAAAAACTCCAGTGCCAACCCAAGAACCTGTACCAACACCAATTCCTGAAGTTACAGAATTAAAGACAACTCCTGTAGTTGAAAATAAACCTGTTAATAATCTAGAGTTATCAGACGATGATTCAGATGATGACTTCTTTGATGACTTTTTTGATAATTAATATAAGGAAGGAGCTTAAATTATGAGTATTAAGTTTGATTTAGGTAAAAAGGATGGCAAAGTAAATGATATTGAAGCAGATGAATTAGATGAATTCGACGATTTAGACGATGACGATGATTCATCTACTGATTATGTAGCAACAAAAAAGAATATTGTTGATGATTCGGATGATAACAACGATGATGATGAAGATGAAGAAGAAGATAAAAAGTCTTCATCAACGAAAGAATCAGGTAGTAGTGATTTTAAACTATTCCTAATGAAACTTGCTTTCATTATAGTAGGTATCATAGTTCTACTATTTGTAGTACTAAGTATAGCATCAGGTGGAAAACGTTATAGTTATGAAAAGATAGAGAAAATTATGACTAATGCAGCAAAATCTTATTTTGCTGATTATCCAGAAAGTCTACCAAAGACTGAATCACAAATTGTTGAAGTTGAAACTCCAACACTAGTTCAAGCAGGTAAGATGAAAGACTTAACTGAATATACCAAAAAAGGTGTTGTATGTACTGGAAAAGTTAGTGTTGCTAAAACTGGTAATGATTATACATATACACCAGATTTAAACTGTGGAGAAAGTTACAGAAGTAAAACTTTAGCAAACGCAATCATGGACGACTCACCAGTAACAACATCAGGATATGGTCTATATAAAATGGATGATTACTACGTATTTCGTGGTGAAAACGTTGATAACTATGTTCAATTAGGAGAAACAATCTGGAGAGTAGTTAAATTAGATACAAATAGAAATGCTTATCTAGTAACTGAAGGATATGCTGGATATAGTAGTTCTTGGGATGATAGATATAACGCTGAAGCTAGTTACAAAACTGGTATTAATAACTACTCAACAAGTAGAGTTAAAGATTTCTTAGATAAGATTTATGAAGAAACAAAGAAAGATGAAAGAATCTTTACAGAATCTGATAAAGCAAAATTATCAAGATTTGACGTATGTACTGGTAAAAAAGATGCTAATAGTAAAGTAAACAACAACAGTATAGAATGTCAAACTACTGAAAAGAACCAAATATTAGGAATCTTAACATTATCAGACTTTATCAATGCAAGTGTTGATCCAAACTGTACAACAGGAGCAAGTATCTCTTGTCAAAACTACAATTACTTAGTAACAAGTTATAAATGGTGGACATCAACACCAGTTGCTAATACAACATCACAAGCATATTCAATTACAAGTGATGGAACAATTAAAAAATCTGTTTGTAGTAGCTACAACTATGTAAGACCAGTAATTAAATTAAGTAGTCGTACAATGATAACTGGTGGTACTGGTACAGAAAAAGATCCATACATAATAAAATAATAGGAATCTATAATTACTATAGAT
>ERZ1034949.1296-NODE-1296-length-11827-cov-46.177455_pt1 | contig 11827 bp, 8 predicted proteins | sample MGYA00520590_ERZ1034949 | MGnify/ENA primary metagenome ERZ1034949 (study PRJEB33766, sample SAMN09781752) | gut metagenome | biome: gut microbiome | host: Homo sapiens | place: Madagascar | study: EMG produced TPA metagenomics assembly of the PRJNA485056 data... | reverse complement strand
CTTACGTGCCTTCACGCCGCTCTTGCGGCTATAGCGGGCATCCACTTCCTCTGGCTTTAGCTTGATACCCAACAGATTTCGCCATGTAGGCTCCATGGTATCACAGAGATACGTATCCTTGGATAGCAGCTGGCTGTCAAAGGTATGAACCAATTTGCACTTGTCGTCTTTCTTCTTGCCGGGCAGCGAGTTACGATTTACACTACTATCGGTCAGCAGATAGAGTCTGCCGATGGTATAAGTTCCCTTTTTAGCTATACGCTTTAATACTATTTCCATTTTGTTTGAATGTTAAGTGTTAAACTATTTTACGTTGAAACCTCTCAGGTCGAGTCCGTCAGAACGGAATAATAGCTTTTTAAAACTGAATAACTGAATACTGAACACCTTTCCGACCTGCTTTCCGTCAGCTCCGTCGGCATTAACTCCCTTCGGAGGAATTTTCTCGATATAATGGCGGTTCGCCCAGTTTCTCAGCATCGTCGCCGTACCCTTCTTGCCGAAGTCGTTCTGTAGGCGCAGCATCTCAGCCTGCGCATAAGTGAAGGTGTCAGGCAATAGCTGCAGCAGGTTGGCAGGTCCTCGCTTGCTCGATTTCTCTCCTACCTCATTAGCCTTGGCTATGCTTGCGCCAAAGAAAATCATCTTGCACCACAGGTCGTAACTCTCGCTCCATCTGATGAACTCTTCTATTTCGGGTTCCCATTTGCAGCCGTTTGCCACGTATAGCACGCAAGCCTTGAGAAAGGCAATAACATTGCCACGGAAAGAGAGATTCTCGAACACCCTGTTTTGCGACATGCGCGAAAAGTCGGCGTTCTCATCCTTCAACTTTTCTGCCAGGGCGAAAGCCTCAGCACAGTCTATCCTACCCGACGCCTTGCACAGATTCTCTATGTACGGTCTGAGCGCCTCTCTGAAGGCATCGTCGTATTCGCCGTATACTGGCATTTCGGCACCGATTTCCCGCTCCGGGATGGTACAGAAGTTGATGCGGCTGATAGGTCCGTCGGTGAGCACCTTGGAGAAATATCGCTGCCCCAGCTGGACGGTGGTCGATGCATTCCAGTTGAACCGGATGGTGACGCGCTCGGTGATACTCGATGTGCCCACGCGGGTCTGGCCGTATGAGTTCCCCGGATCAAAGGCAAGACACATGATTTTGAACTGCTGGTTGCCTTGCCCCTTGAGCGCATCGAACTGGTCTATCTCGTTGAGCGTTGTATAGAGGAAATGTTCCTGAGCCTCAGCCGTGCGCATCACGAATGCCGGGTTGGTCATATCGGCGTCTATCTCCTGGATGATGAGGTTTTCCGGGCGCTTGCGCTTATCCTTGTTGGCGCCCTTTCGTGTCACCTCTTCTTTCCATTCCTTCTCCCGTTGCAGGTTCTCACGGTCGCGCTGTCTGATGTCCTCCATAATCATGTTGATAGGCATCTGCACACAGTTCTTGCCTGCACCCGTGCCCGCCAGCAGACAGCACATCAGGGTAGCCTCGTGCTCCACGTTGTCGATATACTTAAAGGTGGTCTTACAGAGGTGTGTAGCAAGTGGCGGAAAGATGGCGTGCGCCACGGCTGGCTTGTAGACGTCCGGTGTCTTTGACAGCAGCAGCTCCACGAGTTTGGGAAGATGTTCGGGCATCGGAGGCGGAGCTAATTTATCATCTTCCGCATTAATATCCGTGCCGCCCTCGGAACTCTCGGTCTTTAACGACACGGCATCCTTCTGGGATGACTTCTCTGCCTGGGCATTGATGCGGATCACGGCTTGCGACATCGGCTTCGAACTGTCACCATATTTCGCATAGAAGTCGTGGATGAGCTGTTGGCAGTCACGCTCCTGCGAGAAGGCAGGCATCTTCTGCGCCACCACCGCCTTCAGTTCGTCTTCGGGCATCACTCTCGATGCGCCTGCGCTCATGATTGCCAGGAGCGATGAGTGACGGGAACCTGGGGTGTTGATGTCTACGTCCTTCAGACCTGCCGCATTGCGGAAGAGGTCGAAGGCTGCTAGGTTCTTGCCGGTTGCCACTGTGCCAGCATCCTGATGAGCTCCAGCAGGGCTGAGATAAGCAGCATGAGCAGCATTGCTATTACAAGGTTGGGCAGGCTGAACAGCAGAGCCAGCAGAAACAGCGTGATGGCTGTCAGAGCCCGAAAGTCGATGGTCTTGAACATTTTGTTGAGTGTTGAATGTTGAGTGTTGAATGTTGAATGGTTGGGGCTGAGTGCCCTGTTGCTGTCTTCCGTCAATGGTGAGGCCACGAGTCAGGTAGGCTTGTCTGCGCTTCTTCAGCTCTTCCTGTGGCAGCACCTCGTACCAATGGGGCGAGCGATAGATTTCTGACGCCTTGTCGGTGATGAAGAGCATGCGTTCTGGCGTGATGCAACTCTCGTCGTAGGGCACGCCCAGCGCCTCGCAATAGGCTCGCTGCGTCTCCTCGATAGTCATGCCGACGGGCATGCGGATGTCGATGTGCAACTTCTTGCGGGCTGAGTACTCCAGGTGCAGCAGGGCTCCGTTCCAGATGGTGTCGCTGCAGTTCAGCTCTCGTGCCTTCTCTATCGCCTTATCCACATATTCCTTGTCGTCCACGTCGATGGTGGTCTGGAAGAGGAAGCTTTCGGGCACGGCATTTTTCTGCGAGCGCCTGTTGTCTCGGAACTGGTAGTAGTGAGCGCAGCGGAAGGGCAACTGCTTCTTCAGTTCATCGTTACCCCCACGGATGGCAGCTACCAGGTCTGCCATCCAGGGATAAGCGATGGTCTTGTCGTAGACCGAGAGTGGCTGGGAGCTTACGCTCCCCTTATTGCCATTCTTGTACGGATTATATGCTATAATATGTTCCATCGTTTTAGAATGTTGAATGGTGAATTTAATGTTGAATGTTGAGTGTTGAATGTTGAATTTTATGTTGAATGTTGAATTGCCTAACGGTCGCAAAGGCGCTAGCCTAATTCAACATTCAACACTCAACATTCAACATTCTCCTTGAATCCGGCAATCAGTTCCTTGTGCTCTACCTTGAGGTAGCGCAGCATGTCCTGCTTGTCCAGGTCACGGCTGAAGGTATAGTTCACCTGCACCGTGCGCTTGGTGGTGCGCACCACGGCATGCTTGGTCTTGAAGATTTCCTCGAAAAGCTTCTCGCCCGTACGCTCGTAAGGCTTGAAGTCGAACTCATCGCCTCCCCTCTCGCCTGAGCAAACCATTCTGCCCGGTATCACCTTAGGCTGTTCGCAGATAACCTCAGTATCGTTCCATGGTGCCTTGCGGAAGGCGATGGTACCGTTTTCCTCACTGATGATGGCTCCGTCCACCTTCTGGGCGTTGAGGAGCTGCTTCTTTGCTGCTTGTTTCATGATCGTAATGACTTGTTTAAAAGATGAATAATGTTAGTTGATTCGCACATCGTTGATATACAGGCCGTCGGCAGCATATCGGATGTCCATCGGCTTTTTCAGAGGGGCATAACAGATTCTTTTCATCATGACACATTCATGACACCAACATCTGTCCTCGTCCTCCATCACAGGCTGGATAAAATCCTTGACCCACTTGTAAAACAACTTATGCTCAGGATCTTTCGAACAGCCTATCGTCATATCTCTCACCACCTGAGAGTCAACGAATGTCATACTTCTCCAAGCTATTCTACTTTTTTGCACCACCTTGTCAGCATTGCCAAAGAATTCACCGAAAAACAAACGATGTGTAAAATCCTTCGGCACCTTTTTGGTTTGCGTTTCCACATATATTTCGACCACTTTCCCCTCCGTGTCGGCTAATACTGGAAACAATTTATCTCTGCCGATATCAGTGATGGCAACCAGGTCCTCGATGCAAAAGAACAATCCTTCGTCGTTGTTCACCACTCTCAATCCGCCATACTGCGGATGATAAAATACATAAGCTTTTCCTGCCATATTAATATATAATGTTTATGGGTTGGACTGCGAGTTATTCGCCAAATTTCAGTTTCAGGAACGGTACCGGATTCCTATAAACAAAAAACGCCCGCAACCAGACTTTACTTGTCTGATTACGGGTGCAAAGATAGGGTTTATTTTGGTAGCCTCCAAGCTAATAACCATTGGGTTATTTTATGGGTTATAAGGTTATTTTTCGGGTTAAAACTTAGTGCTAATTTCTTACTTTTTTTCCTGTTCCAGCAGTTTTCTAAGCCTAACAACTACAGTCACCATCTTGTCATAAGGACGTTTCGTTTCATTCTTCAATGGCTGAAATTCCCATTTGTCGAATGGTTGAAAATAGCAGTGTGTAGTCATTGGCTTTAGGGTTTTAGACGTGAAATCTATTCTGAGGTGCTTGGGGTGAATACGATGAATCCAATTATCAAACCCCTGATAATCATTATCACCTATCAAATGCATATCAGCAGCCACCCTAAACACGGCTATCCAATGAGACTTACTCTCAAAGATATAGCGACCATTATTATCTATTTCCAACATAAGAAGGTCTATGGCATGAGCAAACAGATCGTCGGTCACTTTCTTTGTATCTAGAAGCTTCGCCTGTTTATATTTCCTGTATTCATCAAGTGAATTTAGATGGTCATCTACTCTTGGCAATTCTACTTCTATGATATGCTCATCTATACGATTAAAACGCTCCAAGAGCGCACTAATCGCCAAAACACTATCATAATCATTCACATTCATTACCTCATCTATCAACTTATGTAGATGATATTGTATATCATGTTTCTGTTCTTCTACTCTTTCTGGAGAAAGTTGAGGTGCATCGCACACCATGATGCCATCATCATCAACAAAATTCTCAGTCATGGCTTCTTTTTCAGGTAAAGGAGGTGGACAGTCATATACAAAATCTGCTTCGGCTAGTAGATTCTTCAGTTTTGCTATAAGTTGTTGTACGGATTCTTCATCACTTATTTTAAATTTACGATACTTCATTATACTATGGGTTATCAAGCAACACACAAGCCCCCCCCAGCGAGAGCGTAGTATTCTGCTGGGCGAAAGCTTGCGTTCTGTTGTTTTTGTTATTTATTGTTAGTTCTTTATCATTTTAAAATTCTCCTCCTGCTATCTCAAAGAACTTGCCGAAGAAGCCCTTGATCTTACCAAGTACTTTTTGCAGCTTGCCCTCTCGGTTGGCGTTCGGGTCGAATGGATTGATAGGTGGCATGATGGCGTTCAACTCCAAACCACCCTCTGGCACGTAACCTCGCTCCCAGGCGGTCTCTATGAACTCCTTGGCGGGACCTTCCTTCAGGTGCTCCTCGCTCACGATGCGCTCAAACTCCTTGCGCTTCTCTGCATCCACGTATTCCTTCCATTTGTCGGTAACCTCGCTATCAGGAGTCAGACTCTCGATGAATCGGTTGATGAGGTCTTTCTTGTCTCGCAAGTCTGGGCTGGAGTCGATTGCCTTGTTGATTTGGATAGTCAGCTCGGCGATGTCGGCACGGTCGCCCTGCATCTGTTGCACGAGGAAGAGGATGTAGTCGATGTTCACCTCCACCTGCTTCACCAGCTCCATCTCAAACTCGATGTCGTCGTTGATATTGGTCTTGTCGCCACTCTCTGCGTTCTCCTTTGCCCAGTCTCTCAGCGAGAGATAGATGCTCGTATAGTCCTGCAGGTCTCGCTCGCTGAGGGGGTCTTGCTCGGCAAACTGGTCGAAGCTGGTAAGCAGGTTTCTTATCTTCAGGATGCCGCCGAAGAGCTTGATGAATTGCTTCTTGTCCGCATCGGTGAGCGGCATCTCGCCTGGCTGTGCCAACTCTCTCAGCTCTTCGAGATATTCGGTATAGCCTTTCACGTGCTCCTGTCTCTCCTCGCAGTTCTCGTCTTCCGTCACCTCGTCGTAGCCATCGAAGTAGTCTTCGAATGGGCGCAGGATGCTCACGCCCTTGGCGGTAGGGTCGCTGAAGAGGGCGAGGCACTTGTTGGTGGCATCCTCCAGGTTGCGGAAGCATACGATGTTGCCGTAGGTCTTTACCGAGTTCAGGATGCGGTTGGTGCGGCTGTAGGCTTGCAGCAATCCGTGGTAGCGCAGGTTCTTATCCACCCACAACGTGTTGAGCGTGGTGGCATCGAATCCTGTCAGAAACATGTTTACCACTATCAGCAGGTCTATCTCTCGGTTCTTCATGCGCTGCGAAACGTCCTTGTAATAGTTGGGAAACTTTTCCGAAGAGGTATCGTAGGCGGTGTTGAACATCAGGTTGTAGTCCTTGATAGCTGCCTCCAAGAAGTCTCGGCTGCTCTGGTCGAGTCCGTCGGTGGAGTCGTTGTCCTCGTCTTCCTCGCCGTCGGCTACTTCCTCGTTGGGTGCATAGCTGAAGATGGTGGCTATCTTGAGCCGCTTGTTCTCGGGCTGCTCTGCCTGTAGCTCTTTCAGTTTGTTGTAGTAGAGCTTGGCAAAGTCGATGCTCTGCACGGCTAAGATACTGTTGAATCCGCTGAGTCGTGTCTTCTGTCGCTCTTCCTCCACCTTTTTCTTCTTGTCGGTCACCACTTCCTCAATGTTGATGAGCTTGCTGAAGGTGTAGCTGCTGGCTCGCTTGGTCTGCTGGTCGAAGTGGTCCAGGATATATTGTGCCACGTTGGTGATGCGGCGGTCGTCCTTCAGCGCCTCCTCTTCTTCGATACCCCAAACCTGGTCGTCCTTCACGTTCTCCTTCTCCTTCATGGTGGAGATGTATGCCACACGGAATTTCAGCACGTTGTGGTCTCTGATGGCATCCACGATGGTGTAGGCGTGCAGACGCTTGCCAAAAACGTCTTCGGTGGTTTTCAGCGTACCCTTGCTCGAAGCGGAGATGTTCTCCACGAAGATTGGCGTGCCGGTGAAGCCGAAGAGGTAGTATTTCTTGAAACGCTTGGTGATGGCAGTGTGCATGTCGCCAAACTGCGAGCGGTGGCACTCGTCGAATATCATGACCACCTCCTTGCGGTAGATGTCGTGGTCGGGGTTTTTCTTGATGAAGTTGGCGAGCTTCTGTATGGTGGTGATGATGATGCGGCTCTTGCTGTTGTTCAGTTGCTTTTCCAGTTCTTTGGTCGAGGTGTTGCCGTTGGCAGCACCCTTCTGGAATCGGTCGTACTCTTTCATTGTCTGGTAGTCGAGGTCTTTTCTATCCACCACAAACAGTACCTTTTCTATGTAAGGCAGTTTGGAGGCGAGCTGTGCCGCCTTGAAGGATGTGAGGGTCTTGCCCGAGCCTGTGGTGTGCCATACGTAGCCGCCAGCGTCTCTTGTGCCGTAGCGCTTGGCGTTATGGGCTATCTCTATCTGGTTGAGCAGTTTTTCGGTGGCTGCTATCTGGTATGGGCGCATCACCATCAGAATTTTTTGGTCGGTGAAGACGCAAAACTTAGTGAGAATATTCAGCAGGGAGTGGCGGGTTAGGAAGGTGGCTGTGAAGTCCTCCAAGTCGCCGAGCACCTTGTTCTTGGCATCTGCCCAGTAGCTGGTAAACTCAAACGAGTTGCAGGTCTTCTGCCGTGGCTTCTTGCCCTGCTTGGCTTGTTCCCGGATATGGCTGTCACGGGTAGTGTTGCTATAGTACTTGGTCTCCGTGCCGTTGCTGATCACAAAAATTTGCACGTACTCGTAGAGCGAGCACCCTGCCCAGAACGATTCCCTGCCGTAGCGGTTGATTTGGTTGAAGGCTTCCTTCAGGCTCACTCCACGGCGTTTCAGTTCGATGTGAACCAAGGGCAGACCATTCACGAGGATGGTCACGTCGTAGCGGTTTGGTCGTTTGCCGTCGCTTACCTCGTATTGATTGATTACCTGGGTGGAGTTGTGGTGAGGGTCTTGCTGGTCGATGAGATAGATGTTTTTCTGCGTGCCATCGTCGAGGGTGAAAGCCTTGATATTGTCACGCTGAATAGTCTCTGCCTTGTCAACAATGCCCTTGCCCTCGTTGGCGATTTCCGCCTTGAAGAAACGCTCCCACTCGTTGTCGGAAAAGTGGAAGTCGTTGAGTTTCTCTAACTGGAGACGAAGGTTCTGTATCAACTCGTCCTCGTGGTGGATATAGGCATACTCGTAGCCCTGTCGCTGTAGCTGGGCTATCATTCCCTGCTCCAGTTCTGCCTCGCTTTGGTAAGCCTCGGCACGAGGGGTGGTACGCTCGTATTGGGCTACCACCGTGCTCTGGGGGTTCTCTGAAACTATGTCGTTTGCTTGCATGTTTATCTAAATTATTTTTAAATTGTTAGAGGGGATTTGCAATTTTGCCCTCAATCAAATGTCGAAGGGGATTTGTAATCCCCACTCCCTTAAGCTACTCCCTTGCGCTTGAAGGTAAGCAGCTTGTCTCTGTAGTGCTCGTACTGCTGGCGGCGTGCCGCGATTTCGGCAGGGAGACCAGACTGGAGGGAAGTGGTCAGGGACTCGAAGCGGTCGAGGATGGAGACGATACGATGCTGCTCTTCCAAGGAAGGGATTGGAATCTTGATTTTGTATAACAGTGATTGCGTCAAACTTGGAACTCCAGCCGCCATATTAAGTTTCGTCAAATCCTTTGTAGTCATATAATAGTAGAAAAATTTTGGGACTATCAAATACTCATCTATTTTTGTCCAATATAATGTATCCACAGTCCAAAAAGGTGTCTCTACATAAAACAAGTTACCTATAGAACCTTTTCTTGGGATTAACAAAGAAGGCTTGTTATAAGCAGACTCATTGACATAAGTCATAATGCCACCACTGCCATAAACAGGAATATCACCCTCCGACAAGTGCTTGTAATCTCTACCATTCATTATTTTACAAATTTCCCCTATTTTCTTCCACTCTACTTCTTGCCCCCCCACATTGTCGAATGAGAGCAGCTTGTCACGATAGTACTCATATTGTCGCTTGCGACAATCTAGCTCTGCTTCTAGTTCCGCTTCTAGCGAAGTGAACTTGTCGAGGATGCGGACTATCTCGGTTTGCACCTCAATAGGAGGAAGAGGGATTTCTAAACTACCGACTTTTTTAGTATTAATAGTTGGCACACCACCTCCACTTTGCATATTAATAATGCAACATTCCAAAGCCTTTAGCTTATAATATAGATATTTAGAATTTATATCTTCGTCTTTTTGGGGAAGTACAGAGAAACATTTATCATTTAGATAAAAGTCTTCCGTCACATAATTAACGAAACCAGCATATGCTCCAACACGTGAAACAGTCACAGTATTTGCATTGCGATTAAATTCTTTATAATATCCCATAGGTTCTTTACCACCACTATAGACTGGATATTTACTTGATTCCGAGCAATCTTTTTGAGTAATTCCTTTACCAGTTTTTATCTCGCATACCTCACCCAGCTTCACGAACTCCACTCCATCCGGGCAAAGCTTCTGAATCAAAGTTTCAAGATTTTTCATGCTGCACCTCCTTCCAACTGCATTACAATCTCATCAATATCTTTTCTCAGCTGCTCTTCTCTCGCCACAATCTCAGAGATACGAGTATTTAACTCCGTAATGTCGATTTTCTCACGAGTGTCCTCCTGCTCCACGTAGGTAGAGACGGAGAGGTTGTAATCCTCCTCGGCAATATCGGCAGTGGTAACCACATGAGAGAAATGAGCAATCTCCTCCTTATTCATGTAGGTATTGTATATCTTGGAGATGTTCTCGGCAGAAAGCTTATTCTTGTTACTTTCATGGATAAACTCATTGCTGGCATCAATAAAACAAACTCGGTTATCAGCCTTGTTTTTCTTCAATATCAAGAGGCAAGTGGCAATAGTAGTACCAAAGAAAAGATTCTGTGGCATCTGAATGATGGTATCCACAAAGTTGTTGCTCACCAAGTACTTGCGTATCTTCTGCTCCGCACCGCTACGATACAACACACCAGGGAACTCTACGATGGCAGCCGTTCCTTCGGCACTCAACCAACTGAGCATGTGCATGGTGAAGGCAAAGTCTGCCTTGCTTCTTGGGGCGAGCACGCCAGCAGGAGAAAAACGAGGGTCGTTGATGAGCGTGGCATCGCTATCACCATCCCAAGGCACGGAATATGGCGGGTTGGAGACGATGGCATCGAATGGCTCATCGCATTCGTGCAGCGGATTCTTCAAGGTGTCGCCGTTCTGAATGTCAAAATGGTCGTAGTTCACATTGTGCAAGAACATGTTCATACGACAGAGGTTGTAGGTTTTCATGTTGATTTCCTGACCATAGAAACCATCCTTTACGTTCTTGGCACCCACCACACGGATAAAGTTCAAGAGCAAAGAGCCTGAGCCACAGGCAGGGTCATACACCTTGTTGACACTCTGGCGTCCTGCCGCAGCAATCATCGCCAAGAGATAGCTTACATCGCCAGGGGTATAGAACTCGCCTCCCTTGGTACCCGAATTGAGGGCGTACATCTTGATGAGGTGCTCGTAGCAAAGACCGAACACGTCGATGCCGCTCTCGATATACTTGTCGAAATTGAGGTCTCGGATGCTCTCCAAGAGCGTAGTAAGCAACTCGTTACGCTCGGCAACGGTAGCACCCAAACCTTGGTCGTTGGTATTGAAGTTATTGAAGAGTCCCTTCACGTCGTTCTCGCTCGGTTTTCCTACGGCACTGTTTTCGATGGCACGGAAGTTATTGCTCAGCGTAGTATTCAGCTCAGTGTTATTCTTGGCTGCGTTCGCCACATTGATGAAGAGTTGTGAAGGGAGGATAAAGAAGCCTTTGGCATTGATGATTTGCTGTCGTGCGTTCTCCGCCATCTCATCGCTCATGTGGGCATAGTCGGCATTCTCCACGCCAGCATCACGCATCAGCTGGTTGCAGTAGTCGGTAATATTCTCGGAAATGAATCGGTAGAAGAGACCACCCAGGGTATAGTCCATAAACTGCACAGGGTTCACCTTGCCTCCATGCACCAGGTTGGTAGCCATCTTCCAAATCATGTTGCTAAACTCGGTCTTCAACTCCTCAGTACGAGGGTTGATATTGATATTTTCTGCCATAAAATCTTAGTAAATAAAGTAATTCTGATTCTTTGTTTCTAGGTTTACACTCACGTTATTTTTCGTTTGAAGAGAAGCTGAGTGTAAACACATTTCCCCCTGGCAAATCCTCCAAGGTTATCACCCACTCTATCTCCCCATTCTCTGGGTCGATATCAATAGCATACGCCGTGCCCTCCTGCTGTCCGTCGAAGCGCACGTCGAAGCGCCAGAGACCGTTCTTCAGAATCTGGTCTCTGGTAATCTTGATGGTTGAAATCTTGGAGAAATCTATGTCGAGGCGCTTGGCTATCTCCTGATAGCTAAGCACCCATCGGGTCTTACCATTAGAAATGTATTCATAGGCGATGCCATCCTTGGTGAAGCCGATACCCTCAGTATCGGTAATGGCATAATAACTGGGAGCCTCGCTGCCAGCAGGTGGACTGACAACCAGGTCGGTATCGGAGCTTATATCATCCTTGCTGCAACTGGCAAGGGCAAGCGTTAAAAATGCGGCTACAAGAGCCAGCTTCCCCGATATGGGGGGGGTAAATCTACTGATAATCATAATGTTATCGTTTTACTATTATTGATGTGACTATATACCACTCCACAAAGTTACGATTTCTTTTTGAAACTGGCAAGGATTTCGGGAGAAAGTTTTGAAAAAAGTTATTTTTGGACGCGACCCAGTCGCCATGTAAGGGCAATAGCTGGTTGTTTACCGGTCTTTGAAAGCTTCTGCCTTTTGAGGGCTTATAAAGCCTAAAGGTTATTCAGTATTCAGTTATTCAGTTTTTTCGCGATAGTTACCTTTTCTATAGTTACAAATTGTAAGTAATTATTTTATATTATATATTATTA
>ERZ1034949.1289-NODE-1289-length-11883-cov-64.600440_pt1 | contig 11883 bp, 16 predicted proteins | sample MGYA00520590_ERZ1034949 | MGnify/ENA primary metagenome ERZ1034949 (study PRJEB33766, sample SAMN09781752) | gut metagenome | biome: gut microbiome | host: Homo sapiens | place: Madagascar | study: EMG produced TPA metagenomics assembly of the PRJNA485056 data... | reverse complement strand
TATTTATAAACAAGCAAGTTGATATTTATTCACTTGCGAAACTTTAGTAAGATTACATTGGCAGGATCTTCTGATGGAAAAACAAAAAATGCTTTCTATAAAAAGGGAACTATAGATTTGGCTCAGGCAAATGAAGCACAAAACCTTTGGAACGCAGAAACTTCTGATGTTAATAAGCAAAATTTTGATTTGGTCTCTAATCAGTCGTTAGATAAAAATGGAATTAATTCTGGCAAAAATTATTTGTTTGTAATTCCACAGGATTTCTCAGGAGCAGATGAACTTTATGTTTACGTAGAGTACACTATAAATTATGGTGGTGAAACGGGATCAGTGAAAAATACGGTTTATAAGAAGCTTACAACTAACTTCAAGCAGGGTAAGGCATATATGCTTAACTTGACCATTGGTCTTCCAATCGAATTCGATGTTGATGTTGTTGAAGGTTGGGGAACAGATGAAAATATCAATATCGGTTCCGAAACCAATCCTTGGGATAAATAAAAATAATGAATTAAAAATTATCATAAGATGAAGTTTCTTTGTTTAGCTTTTTATGTTTTGATAGCACAGCTGGTATTATCTGGTTGTGCGGGCGAAGCTGTGGAAGAAACTTCATCTTCTTCATCTTCTGAAATCAACTTTGATGCTTATGTGGGTCGGAATGCTTCAACCCGTGCTGGAATAAACAATATTGATTCTCTCAAGGGGAATAAATGGTACTCCGGATTTGGTGTCTTTGCAAGATACAACCATAATGGGAATATCTCATCTCTGATGGATAATGAACACGTAACCTGGGAAGAAAATCATTGGAAATATACAAATACCCGATATTGGCCAAATGAAGGAACTGTGGATTTCTATGCCTTTGCGCCTTATCATCAAGACGTAGAACTGGTTAACAAACCTAAGAGTAACGAAGCTAATCCAACTTGTATAAAGTTTACTTCTTCAACGGCTCCTGTAGATTTGGTATGGGGAGAACAAACTAAAAAAGCACCAATATCTCCGACTGACAGTAAAGTGAAATTTCAATTTAAGCATGCATTGGCTCGTTTGGGCTTTGATATCACAGCCAATCAAGATTTAGAGGAAAATGGTGCAGTTATAACAGTTGATTCGGTTAAACTATATGGCGACTCAATTGATGAAGATAAAGGCGCCTTTGATATCACGGGCTATCTGAATCTTAAAACGGGAGTATGGGATTCCGTCATGGTGGATGTAGATACTAGAGCGGTTTATACTTGGACACCAACTGGCTTAGAAAATGGTACCAGCTTTAAGTTAAGTGCATCTCAGTTAGACCATACATGTAAAAAAATAGAAAATGCTCGCAATTCTTATCTCTGTATAATCCCTCAGGAGAAGTTCTTTTCGTTTTATCTACAGATAACTTATAAGGTAAAGCAGGGAGATTTTGAGGAAAAGGTGAAGGTAAAGAAAAATCTGCGAGATGTTCGTAATCCGCCAGGAGTTAGTAATCCGTCTTTTTCGTTTGAAATGGGAAAAGCGTATGTCTTTCATTTGAAACTTTCACTTGATCCTATCAATTTCAACGTAACGACTACTGTCGTGCCTTGGAATGTGGTGAACGATAAAACAATAATTTTATAAGGATAATCGGGAATATGAAGCGGAATATTTATAGTAAGTTATGGATGATTTTCTTTGTCTTGATGGGTGCAGCCTGTACCAATCAGGTGGAGGATGCTATTCCTGTATCTGGTCAGCCTATTGAGTTTTTTGTGCAATCAGATTGGAAGGAAATTCCCAATACTCGCTCGAATGATGGTAAAACGAAATTTGAAAAAGGTAACCAGATTCAGATTTTCGGCTTCCATAGGTCTTCTTCAGGAGTGAAGAAGTTTATGTATCGTGTAAATGAGCCGACTAGAGGTCAGATAGTAACCTTTGATGGTACAAACTGGAATTATTCACCCAAGCGTTTCTGGCCTAAAAAGGATACGCTAGATTTTTATGCCAGTTATCCAGAGTACTCTGTTCTCAATGAGGGAGATAAGATGACTTATGAGCAGACGGTCAATCCTTTGCAACTTGATCTGTTGTGGGGCTTAGCTACCAATCGTGATTGTGCAACGGTGCGTAAGAAACCCGTACAGATCTGGATGGTGCATGCCTTGGCTAGGGTGGATATCTCTTTTCACTCCTCTTTGGGTAAAATCAAGCAAGCTATAGTCTCGGCTTACAAAACTGGTTCTTTCCAAAGAGCAAATGGTGGAGTCCCTGATTGGAAAGTTGATGATAAAACGGATATTAAAGATACCATTTCTCCTTATGAAAACCAGCAGACAATTGGTGATGCTACCGTTTTTATCTTGCCGAAGAAGATTACGGGACTCAAACTGATATTGACGAATGGGAAAGAGATTGATGCTTCAGAAGAAATAAAGAAGCATAAGTTTGATGCAGGAAAGAGATATAAACTCACGATATCAAAAGGAGTACAGAAGAAGAATACAAATAGCCGTTCTATAGCGATGTCTGTCCGTTGTGTTTCGGAATAGCGAAAAAATATCGACCTGTACGGTTGAAATTACCCAATACGCCCTGAACCTTCGGCCGGTGACCGTTGGTTCAGGGCGTCTTGCTGATTGCTATTATGCCCCCGGCTCGCCCAGGTATTCGAAGATGGTGGATACCTGGCGGGGAGGGAAATACTGGCTACGATTCTGGTAGCCTAGGCGTTGCAGCTCGTTCCAGAGAGGCACGCAACGCTTGATCCATTCCATGATATGACGGCGCGCTGTCGCCCCGTCGGTTGTGTCGGGAAAGTAGAGCAGACCCAGTTCGGTCTTGCTGTACATACGTTGGGGATAATTCATAAGCTTTATTTTTTACAATCCTTCTACACCATGATCCTTAAAGAAACCTACCATGGCTGTGGTCATATAGCCACCCGTGTTCATCTTCTTGTTCGAACGCCTGCAGTTGGCTATGTAATAATCCTTTCGCTGGAAGAAGTCCTCCAGATCACCAATCATATCTAACCTGAGATAGCCGCTCAACTGCTCAGCCTTCTTCTCGCTCACATCATAATTGCATTGCAGCCGGAGTTTCAGTTTGCTCCGCTGCCCTCTCAGTTCGCTGCTCACTTCTCCACCCTCTGCAGTTTCGCCTGAAGTGCGACGGTCGTGCAGGGTAAAGGTGATGTGCTCGGGCAGGTGATGCATCACTTTTTCGCCCTCTTCCAGAAAGAAAGGCTTATAGGTAAGATACTGGTCGATGATGTGGTTCCGGTAAAGGCGCTTGAGGTCTTTGCAGGCGAAAGCCAGACATTTCCTGTCCAGTTCCGACCAGGTCTTGTAGTAATCTTCCCTGCCATGCATCAGTTGCTGGATATGCGCCGTTTTACTGATGGTGAATCCCTTTACCGCCCAGCAGTTCATGATGAGATACAACTTGATGCTCGATGCGCCGCGGCATTGGTTGATGGCATTGAGGTCGATATAGCTAACTCCCTTGTCATAATTGTAGAAAAACCGTATCACGTTGTTGTCGAAGCGGAATTTTACCATCCAGTTCTTGTGCCGGTCTTGGTATATCTCACTCTTGAACAGGCATGAAAATTTCCGGTAATATGTCTGGTCGCCCTGTTTGAACGGCAGCAGGATGGGTTTGGATTCTATACGCTGGATGGCTGCCCGCAATTGCGGATAATGTCCAGCTCCAAATTTAAACTCAGACAGTTTCATGATGACATCGGTGTGGCCTGCTGCTCTCTGTTCTGCGGTGAAGCCATTAAAAGTCTGTGAAGTTAATCGATAAGGGATTACATAGCCCAAGATTGCTTTCTGGGCATGCTTGATAATCTGTAGAACGATTTTGAGTTCTACCACAGAATAGTTCTGGTAAGACAATCCCTGTACGCCAAGGATGGCCATCAGTTGTTTCTCTGGTTGAGAATTTGTCTGAGGGAAGGACTGCTGTCCGCCCGGAGGCTGTTGGTTTACTTGTTCCATTTCCGTTTTCTGTTAAGTTCGTTAGTGGCCTACCGATTGGGGCAAGTCTTTGTTGTTGTTTATTGAAAACCGGCATGGAATTGGAGTAAGGCAACATAACAAGATAAATGAACAATCACAAAGAACTGTTTTCCCATCATCGCTCTTGCTTTCAAAAGTAATCTTACTTCGCATCCATGCCGATAAATTTTCATCAAATTCATCAGGCATAGAATGCCCTGTAAGGATTACCTTTTGATCACTCACTTTTCAGGATGGGAAGTCCTACTCAATGAGCTATGTTCTAATCCTTAACCGAAAGCATATCCCGGTGTCCTTCATCGGGAGGAGAATCGCATTCTCCGCGCTTTCATGTTGCAAAAGTAATATATATTTCAGACTTATGCAAATTTTTTGAAGAGAAAAATGCATTTTAATGGCTGATTTGTTGAAAAAAAAAGTTCTTTCCTCCCGTATTACGTATAATGTAAAAAATGTAAATGTATATATATAATATACTTGGTATAATGTAGGGAAGAAAAATTAGTATCTAACCATCTAATATTCAGTATCTTACATTTTTAAAGTTCGCCCTGATAGTCATTCGGGCATATTCTGAAGAAACATGATTCGCCCTGATGGTACCTATTATTCGCCCTCATGGTACCCTCTGAAAGACTAAATTGCCCTGATAGTCATTGCCCACCCAAATGAGGTGAAAAAATGATGTGCCTCCGTTTACCAACTGAAGCGGTTGCGTCGGGTTAAGGATATGGCTGCACTGGGTTACGCAGACGGCTGGACAAGGTTAAGGATTCGACTGCATCGGGTTAAGGATTCGACAACGTAGGCTAACGGAGTCGTATCCGTCGATTTATCGAGCCGTCGTGACTCGCTGACAGAACCATCTGGGGTAGCAGACTGAACCATATCAGTATTCTGCTGCATACGCTTGCATGCAAAAGTATACATAATTGAGCCAAATAGTGCACAACTGGTACTTATCGTACCAAAGTGGACAAGTGGGGTGCCGCCGATGTTGTATCTTTGTATCAGCATTCGGGAAGAGACCGGTGCACAACATGATTATTCACAATTTTAAAATTTTATGTATTATGGCAATTAATTACAGTTTAGTAAAGCTTGCGTCAAAATTTGGTGACAAAGCAGGAGTTCCTAAGTTCTACGCACGTGCTCAGATGAACGAGTCTATTTCGCTCAAGAAGTTTGCGAAGTTGATCGCTATGCAGACCACTGTATCCTATGCGGATGTAACAGCCGTTCTGATCAGTTTGCAGGAGAACATGGTCATCGAGTTGCAGCGAGGCAACCAGATTGATTTCGGCGAGTTGGGCAAGTTCCGCCTCCAGCTTACCAGTGAGGGTGCTGCAACCGCAGCCGAATTTAAGAGCGACATCAACATCAAGGGTGTGAACATCCAGTTTATCCCGGGCAGCGATCTTGCCAACATCTTCGTAGGTATGGAGTTTGAGCAGGTTGCATCACGTGCCGTACAGAAGGCTGCCCTCAAGGCTGAGAAGGAGGGTGCCAAGACCCTCGACATCGAGGAAGCTAAGAAAAAGCCTGCCAAGGACGATACTTCTTCTGGCGGCAGCACCCCAGGCGGCAGCACTACCGGCGGCGAAACCACGGGTGGCGGAACCTCTGGCGACCAGACCGGAAACACCGGCGGCAGTGAGAGCGGAGACGGTAACATGGGATAATTAACCTTTTAAAACAGAATAGATTATGACAGAAAAGAACAAGCAGAAATGGAATGAGATTATCAAGTTTGCAGTAACCGTACTGACAGCTCTCCTCGGGGCGTTGGGCGTTTCGGCAGGTGGACTTTAGAAGGATGCCTATGAGAGATATCGATATGATAGTGGTGCATTGCAGCGGTAGCCGCTGCAATCACCGTTATACGATGAAGATGCTGCGCTACGACCATGTGCATAACAACGGCTGGAGCGACATCGGCTACCATTTCTACATCACGCTGGATGGAGAAGTGCATGCCTGTCGCCCGGTAGAGCGTATGGGCTCTCATGCCATCGGTTACAATGCGCACAGCATAGGCATCTGTTACGAGGGTGGTCTTTCGCCATCGGGCTGCATCAGTGACACCCGCACTCCTAAGCAGAAGGAGGCGATGAAGCAGCTGATTCAGGCTCTTCACCACCGTTTTCCGGGCATCCGGACCATCCTGGGTCATCGCGATTTGCCTGGCGTTCAGAAAGCCTGTCCGTGTTTTGATGCCACGAAGCTCCAGTACCTCCTGGATGCTTCCTGATTCTCTTCCATTAAGAGGGCTTTTCAAGAGCAGAATCCCTCCGATTTTATTTAACAAGTTAGGGCGCATCCTATCCGGATGCGCCCTTTTTCTTTGTCGTCATATTTCTTTCATTCAACACTCAACATTTACCTCTCAACATTCACCATTAAACTATCCCAATACAACATTGGCAGGAACGCCGAGGTTGTGGTATATGTTTCTTGCAACATCAAAATTAATTGCACGACGTCCATGGAGAATATCACTTAATGCGGTTGTTGACACGCCTATAGCTTTTGCAGCCTCCTTTTGCTTGTAGCCTTTTTGGCGAAAAGCAACTTTGATGGCAGCTATGAGTGAAGGCTTAACTCGCCATGGATGGGGATCAACTTCGCATTCCCAATCGTAAGCAGCTTCGCTGAGGACCTTTAATTCTTCCTTTTCTACTTCGCTGAGAAAGTCCATGCCGCCCAATTGGGTGCCCTTTGCAAGCAGAGCCTCCATTCGCTCTTCAATTTCATTATATGTTTTTTCGTCTTTAATAGTCATAGTTATATATTTTTAATATCCTTAATCTTGTCATATTCAGCATGAGTTCCAACAAATCTAATATGTAGAAATCCTTGAAAGAACACAACGATAGTTACAAGCCTAAATTTATTGCCTGATATGTTGAAGACATATCTGTCATTCCCGACATAATCTGCCGAAGGAAATGCTTGCTTTAATTCTGCATGGCTTTTCCATTCTGTCTTTTCAACAAACTCTGCCCAGCGCATGAGCGGATCTGCTGCATCAGGATGTTTCCTTGCAAAATCTTTCAGCAATTTGAACTTTAATATCTTCATAATCGTTTATTTTTGCTGCAAAAATAGCAAAAAGTTCTCGATACAGAGAACTTTTCGCAAGAAAAGAAATAAATGTTTGCAATATTTAACTTATACGTACAGTCATAAATCAACAGCTCGCAAGTTCGCAGGAACGCCTAACGGCCCCTAACGCCTAGCGGACTTGCCTATATAATAAGGTGTAGTCAGAACGAATGTCTCTTTCAGATGCTGGCTCCATCCAAGAGTTCCCGGTATTTAGCTACAGCATCCGAAATCTCGCTTATTTTGATGAATTCATCGGCTGAATGGGAGCGGGAAGACTCGCCAGGACCCAGTTTGAACGATGGGAAGTGCATCAGAGCCTGGTCGCTCAACGTAGGACTGCCGAATGGCTTCATGCCCATGGCTACACATTTCCTGATAAGAGGATGCGCCGGGTCGATGCGGGATGACTTCAGGCGGAAACTGTGGGCCTTTACCTCGCTCTTCAGGTGCTGGCAGATAAACTCGTAAACCTCCTCGTTGTCGTAAAACTCGTTGGTGCGGATATCCACAAGCATCGTACACTTATCCGGAATCACATTGTGCTGGGTTCCGGCATTCACTACGGTAAGCGTCATCTTGGTAGGTCCCAGAAACTCGCTTACCTTCTCAAACTTATAGTCACGAATCCATCGCATATCATCCAATGCCTCGTAGATAGCGTTTACTCCCTCGTTGCGGGCAGCATGACCGCTCTTTCCGTGAGCAATCACATCCAGCACCATCAGTCCCTTTTCGGCAACAGCCGGGTTCATGCCGGTAGGTTCACCTACGATGGCAAGGTCGATAGGCGGAAGCAAAGGCAGGGCACGGGTAATGCCATCCTTTCCCGACACCTCTTCTTCGGCGGATGCCAGATAGATAAGATTATACTGCTGAGGCTTTGCGGTCAGCATTCTGAATATCTGGAGGAGCGAACAGAGTCCGCCGCCGCAATCGTTGCTGCCCAAGCCGTAAAGTATACCCTCTTCTACATCCGGTGAAAACGGGTTGCGTGTCCATGAAGCCACAGGCTTCACGGTATCGATGTGAGCATTGAGCAGTAGGGTTGGTCGGCTCTCATCGTAATGAGGGTCGATAATCCAGATGTTGTTCGCCTCACGATGAGGTTCGAAACCATATTTGCGGATGGTCTGCTCCATGATGTCGGCAGCCTCCTTCTCGTTTCTGCTTACAGATGGGGTGGCGATGAGCTTTTTCAGCAAATCCACGGCATCACTTACATATTCTTCTTGTGTCATCATAATCTCCCTTTTTTATATTTTGAGGGCAAAGATACGAAAAAAAGAGCAGATAAAGTGGAAAAAGTATCTTTTTATTTTGTGTTCTTAACAAATTCTATTATCTTTGCATCAGAATATAAATATAAGCTTATGCAGATTAATAGTCATCTTTCGGTACTGGTACATAATCTCGCCAAGAAATGGGGAGAGAAAACTGCTTTAACTTTCAGAAAGTTTGGCAGCGACCAGTGGCAATCGGTTTCCTTCAACCTCTTTTCCTTAAGAGTGAAACAAGTGAGCAATGCCCTCCTGAATCTTGGGGCTAAACCTCTTGACAAAATCGCAGTCTTCTCGCAGAACTGTGTGCATTATCTGTACACCGACTTCGGTGCGTATGGTATCAGAGTTACTGCTGTGCCATTCTATGCCAACAGCAGCGAGCAGCAGATTCAATATATGATTAATGATGCGCAGATTCGCTTCCTCTTTGTTGGCGAACAGGAGCAGTATGACAAGGCTCACCGTATCTTTGCCCTCTGTCCTTCTCTGGAACGTATCATCATCTTCGATTCCAGCGTACGCATCAGTACACACGACCCTGCTGCCCTCTATTTCAAGGACTTCCTGAAGTTGGGTGAGAATCTTCCTCGTCAGACAGAAGTGGAGGAACTCTACAAGCAAGCTAGTATGGATGACTTGGCTGATATCCTCTATACCAGTGGTACAACGGGCGACAGTAAGGGTGTGATGCTGACTTATGGTCAGTATTATGCAGGATTGAAGGCAAACAACGAGTGCGTGCCTGTTACCGACAAGGACCGTGTCATCGACTTCCTTCCATTTACCCATATCTTTGAACGTGCCTGGTCTTATCTCTGCTTGAGCGAAGGTGCCGAACTCATCATCAATACTTATCCTCATGAAATTCAGGAGAGTATGAGAGAGATGCATCCTACCTGTATGTGTAGTGTGCCACGTTTCTGGGAGAAGGTGTATATCGCTGTAAAGGCAAAGATGGATGATGCCGGTCCTCTTCAGAAGAAACTCTTCTACCATGCCTTGGCGGTAGGAAAGAAGCGGAATATAGAATATCTGGCAAACTGCAAGCGCCCTCCTCTGACATTGGAGTTGGAATATAGAATTATCAACAAGACCGTTTTGAGCATGGTTCGCAAGCAGTTGGGCTTGGAAAAACCGAATATCTTCCCTACAGCGGGTGCTTATGTAAGTCCGGAAGTAGAGGAGTTTGTACATGCCGTCGGTATCAATATGGTGGTGGGTTACGGTCTGACCGAGAGTCTTGCCACCGTATCCTGTGATCATTCTGACAAGAAACGCAGTCTGGGTTCGGTGGGTCGTCCTATCTCCTGCATTCAGGTAAAGATAGGTGAGGATAATGAGGTGCTCCTCAAGGGTCCTACCATCACTCCGGGATATTATCATCGTGATACCACCAATGCGAAGGCATTCGACAAGGATGGATTCTTCCATACCGGTGATGCCGGCTACATGAAGGATGGCGAGCTTTATCTTACCGAGCGTATCAAGGACCTGTTCAAGACATCGAATGGTAAATATATTGCTCCGCAGCAGGTAGAATCGTTGCTCCTGGTAGATAAGTTTATCGATCAGGTGGCTGTGATTGCCGACCAGCGCAAGTTTGTATCAGCCCTCGTCGTTCCAGAGTTCCGTCTCGTGGAGGACTGGGCACGTGAGCATCATATCGCCTTCACCTGCCGTGAAGATTTGTGTGCTAACGAGAAGGTGCAGAAGATGCTGATGGACCGTATTCAGATTCTCCAGCAAAATCTGGCTTATTATGAGCAGATTAAGCGCATTACCCTCCTGGCTCACCACTTCTCTATGGAGTCGGGTGAGTTGACCAATACCTTGAAGATTCGCCGCCCTATCATCAACAAGAACTACAAGGCGGAGATTGACAAGATGTATGAGGAGTAATCTAAAGTTTAAAGTTAAAAGTTTATAGTTAATAGTTAATGATTACAGCTGACCAGTTGAAGGATGTGATGGACAGAGCTGATGCTCTGCATCGCTATCTCAATATAGACCAGAAGAAAGTAGAATTCGAAGAGGAGCAGCTCCGTACCCAGGCTCCTGACTTCTGGGAAGACCCGAAGTATGCACAGGAGCAGATGAAGAAGGTGAAGGGCATCCAGAAATGGCTGGATGGCTATAAGACCGTACGTCTTTATGCCGATGAGCTGAAGCTGGCGTTCGACTTCTATAAAGATGAAATGGTAACCGAGGAAGAGGTGGATGCCGATTATGCCAAGGCGATCAAAGCCATCGAAGACCTGGAGTTGAAGAACATGCTTCGCCAGAAGGAAGACCCGATGGACTGCGTGCTCAAGATCAATTCCGGTGCCGGTGGTACCGAGAGTCAGGACTGGGCACAGATGCTGATGCGTATGTATATGCGCTGGGCTGAGGCTCATGGCTACAAGGTAACCATTACCGATATGCAGGAAGGCGATGAGGCTGGCATCAAGAGCGTGACGATGACCATAGAAGGCGGTGAGTATGCTTATGGTTATCTGAAGAGTGAGAATGGTGTGCACCGTCTGGTGCGTGTTTCTCCTTTCAATGCCCAGGGCAAGCGAATGACCAGTTTCGCCAGCGTCTTCGTAACTCCGCTGGTAGATGATACCATCGAGGTATATGTTGACCCAGCCAAGCTCTCCTGGGATACCTTCCGTTCGAGTGGTGCCGGTGGTCAGAATGTGAACAAGGTGGAATCAGGTGTCCGTCTGCGTTATTGGTATACTGACCCTGATACCGGTGAGGAAGAAGAAATCCTCATCGAGAACACCGAGACCCGTGACCAGCCAAAGAACCGTGCCAAGGCATTGTTGCTCCTGAAGAGCCAACTCTACGACCGCGCCATGAAGAAGCGTCTGGAGGCTAAGGCTAAGATTGAGGCAGGCAAGAAGAAGATAGAGTGGGGAAGCCAGATTAGAAGTTATGTCTTCGACGACCGTCGTGTGAAAGATCACCGTACTAACTATCAGACATCGGATGTAGATGGCGTGATGGACGGCAAGATAGATGATTTCATCAAGGCATACCTGATGGAGTTCCCTACGAATGATGACGAACAACAATAATAATCTAAAAAATATACGACTATGAGTGGAAATAAAGACTTAAGAAGAGCCAAACATGAGGCTTATCAGAAGAAACAGGCTGCAAAAGGCGAGAAAGTAATCAAGTGGATATTTATAGGATTGATAGTCCTTGGTATGCTATTCGCTTTCTATGCAACAAGTTTAGTATAAAACTGAACTTTCGCATGTGGTTCAAGTACGGGCTGAAGGCCCAAAAGCTCCAGAAGCAGCACGCCCTGAAGGCCCAAAAGCCCCAGAAGCAGCACGCCCTGAAAGGGCAGAAGCTCCTAGCCCAGGGCAACGCCCTGGGTATGATGGCAATCAGCAAGACGCCCTGTAAGGGCAAAAGCTTTATGTTTTGTCTGGAGTTTTAAAGCTTTTGCCCTTACAGGTAGGGTGTTCAAAATCCGAATCAAAATCTGG
>ERZ1034949.1278-NODE-1278-length-12000-cov-23.026371_pt1 | contig 12000 bp, 3 predicted proteins | sample MGYA00520590_ERZ1034949 | MGnify/ENA primary metagenome ERZ1034949 (study PRJEB33766, sample SAMN09781752) | gut metagenome | biome: gut microbiome | host: Homo sapiens | place: Madagascar | study: EMG produced TPA metagenomics assembly of the PRJNA485056 data... | reverse complement strand
CCTATGGAGTCCGAACTACACTTTTAATTGTGTCCTTGACAAGGGGGCCAGTTCAAGTTGAGATCCGGCGGCAGAGCCGCGAGTATCGTGTGGCTGAGCGCCGTGCGGACGGACGGGGGCTTTTAGCTTCTAGCGGCTAGCTTTTAGGAAAACTGGACAGGCCCTGCGGGCCAATGAGATGGAGACCGAGGTCGAGATCGAGGGAAAAGGGCCGGAGGCCCTGGATTCCTAGATCTAGATGGTCCGCCTGCGGGGCCTCAATTCTCCATTCTCAAATCTCAATTTTTTTTATATAATGGAGTCAGCATATCTACCGGCTTTTTGTGAGGGAGTGGTTCTATGAAAAGAAAAGGTTTCGCCGTTCTTATGGCTCTGGCTCTGTCCCTGTCTGTGCCCCTTGTATCGGTGGCAGCAGAGGGCAGAGGGGACGGTTCTTCAATTTCCCGGTTTGCTTCGGCCCTGGAGACCCGGTTTGTCCAGGAGACGGGAATCGCAGAAGCGTCAGGCATCAGTGCCTCCGACAGCATGGCCACCAGGGATGTAAAGGAGCTGAAGAGGGGCATTTCTCTCCTGCAGCAGGGGAACTTTGGAGAGGCGGAGGCTGCCTTCCTTTCCGCCCGGGATGCAGCGCGGTCCGATAAAAGGGGCTCCATTGATGCGGTGGTGGGCCATTTCTATATGTTGGCCAACCGCATGGATGATGCCTGCCGGTGGACGGAAAAAGCCATCGCCGACGGACCGGATGAATGGATGCTCCATACCATGCTGGGCATTCTTTACAGCAGGAATGATCACCAGGACTTGCCGAAGGCTATAGGTTATCTGCAAGAGGCCATCGGTCTCTCTCCCCGGATCGGCATCAACTATCGCATACTGGGAACCCTGCAGTCTATGAACGGGGATCCCACAGGCGCAGCCGATACTTTTACAAAAGCCATCGCAGTCAATCCGTCCGATGCCTTTTCCTATATGGCCCGGGGCTCCATCTATGAGGATCTGAAGGACTATGAAAAGGCACTGGCAGACTTCCGCCGTGCCCTGTCCATGAACCTGCCGGGCAAATTTCATGAAACGGCCCAAATGGAAGAAGGGCAGACTCTTTTCCACCTTTCCCGGTACGATGAAAGCCTGGCAAGCTATGGAAAGGTGCTGGAGAAAGACCCCGGAAATTTCAGGGCTGCCTATATGACCGGCCTTATTTACAAGGCTGAAAGGAAGGATGATACCGCCCTGACCTGGATGGAAAAGGCGTCCCGTCTGGCACCACAGTCAGCAGGGCCCTACGATGTGATGGGTTTTCTTTACGTAAAGCAGGATAAAAAGGACCAGGCACGGGACTCACTGCAGAAGGCAGTGGACCGTAAGAGCAAAATCATGAGAACCTACCGACTGCTGGCCCAGCTTTATCAGAGTGACGGAAAGGACGATGAAGCACTGAAGATCCTGGATCTCGCCGTCACCCGTCTCCCCCACAATCCGGATGCCTGGTCCGAACGGGGCTGGTTCTTCGAAAGCAGGAAAGACTATGCCCGGGGAGCCGCTGACTACACGGAAGCCATAAACCTGGGCGGAGAACAGAAAGCCCTGAACCTGACACAGCGGGGATTATGTTACAGGGAACTGAATGAAAACAAAAAAGCGGAAGCCGATTACCAGGAAGCCCTCCGCCTGAAGTCCGATGAGACCCTTGCCTATATAGGCCTTGGAAATTTATACAACAAGGCCGGAGATTACGACCGGGCCATCGGAATCTATGAAAAGGGACTCGCCGCTGTCAAAGAAGAGGACAAAGGCATGATCCTGAATAACCTGGGCTTTACTTATAAAGAAAAAGGAGACTACACAAAAGCGCTGGAAATCCTCACTGAGGGAATCCAAAAGTACCCCAATCATGCGGAGACCTGGCGCAGCCGTGCCCAGACCTGCGACGCCATGGGACAGCCGGAAAAGGGGATCCCCGATATGGATGAATTTCTGAAGAGGAAACCGGGCGATGCCCGTGGCTACCGTTTCCGGGCTGCTCTCTACGAAAAGGCAGGAAAAAAGGACCTGGCGGAAAAGGACCGGGAAAAGGCAAAAGCCCTGGAGAAAGGTGGGAAGCAGCCATAAAGCCTGCATGTGTCCGGACGAGGGCACCAAGCCTTGAACGGATCCATGTGGTCTGCCTGCGGCGGTCAGGCGGATGCGCTCTTCCCTGTATCCTCCAATACAAAAAGCAGTGCCCCCTGATGGGACACTGTCTTTTTAGTTTAGTGTGCCAACTACGATGCCCCGAAACTGACCCTGCCTCACCTATCTTTTGGGGAGGCAGCGCCGCAGACTGATATCCTCTCGAGTTGTAAGACCGTCACAGGCATTTAGCCGGGAGATTTCTCGACTCATCGTAGCTGTAGCGATTTTAAGGGCAGATTCACAGCGACGCTTACCACCCGAGGGGAAGCGTGTCACTGGATTCTCAGTCGCCTACGGCTCCCTACAAATCCAGTTCCCTTGCCACCGCTCGAAATGACGATGAACGAATGAATTCACCGGGATAAAGGTGGATTTTCTAAGAGAAATCATAAGGCGGCGCTTCCCTATTCGTGCGCCGCCACCTTCATTCCTAATTCCTCATTCCTAATTCCTAATTTTTCCCGCGCCGCCACATTTGCAGTGTAAGCCGCTCTTCGCTAGCCTCCTTCCTCGGGAAGGAGGTGGCGCCGAAGGCGACGGAGGTTAGCGGATGGTGGCGCCGCAGGCTGACGCGCTTCCATCCGCTAATCTCCGTCCACCTCACATATTCTGCCTCTGCGAGGCAGATCCATCCCCCGCCCTTTGGGCTGCCGCCGTTTGGCCAGATAGGAAAGCGCTTTTATGGGCAGGCTAAGCGCCTTTTGATCTCAGGCCAAACTTGGAAATCCTCTGCAGGATTTCCATCTCCAAGGGGGCACGCTTTTAACGAATAGAGTCACAGGACGGAAATGACCATTCCATGTGACACATTTTCCTCACATGCAGCCCCTTGAAGAAGGGGCGCGGCAAAGCCGCAGGGATGGATGCGGCGTAGCCGCTGCCGGTAATATAAAAGGCGGCGCACCATAATTTGTGCGCCGCCACCTTTGCGGCAAGGCCGCTGATGGGACCTGATGGGTCCCGGCCCGCAGGGCCTGGCCAGCTTTCCTGGCGGCTAGTCGCTAGAAGCTAAAAGCCCACATACGGACGCACACCGCCCAATCATACGACATCTGCGGCGAAGCCGCGGGACCTCAATTCTCAAAACTCAATTCTCAATTCTGCTTTTCTCAGAAGGACCAGTTAATTCCCGCATTGATCTGCCATTTCTTGGTATAGTCACTGCCGAAGCTCCGTTCTACGTCGGCGTAGAAGGAGGTGTTGTTATTGATCTTCACATTCCCGCCGAAGCCTACTTCGTACCAGGTATCCCTATAGTTGTAACTGCCATCCAGTGTCTCTTCATCGCCGTAGGCGTTCACCCGCCGGAGGGAGTAGTCCCTGTCACCGCCGAATTCGTGGAGGATGGACGCCTTGAGATAGAAGTCGTGGGGATTCTCGCCATTCTTCTGCTTCTTGCCAAGGACGAAGCCCAGCCGTCCAATAGCGGAATCGAAGCTGTCTTCATGGACGTGGGTGCCCCGTCTCGTGGTGTAGGAGTTGCTGCCAAGATGGCCGAAGACGATCTGGGCCTGGGGTTCGAAGAAGTATCCATCTTCACCTATTCCCAGGGTCCTGCCGTATTCGAAGGACAGGCTCTTTTCGTCTTCCCGGTAGGAAGCCTTATCGGCGTAGGCGCCGTAGGTGTGGAGGGTGGTGTCGTTCCGGCCGATCTTCGCTACAATGTCCGTGTAGTTTCCATGGTCCCCGATCCAGGTTGCATAGAGGGCGCCTGCCAGCGTGTGGTTCTTGCCGCTGCCGGTATCAAATCTCGGCGAAGCGATGCCCCGTTCCACCAGGAAGCCGTAGGCGCTCTTTTCGTTAGGCATGGTGTCCACGCCTACCTGGAAGAAGTTGTACTTGCTGTCGTAGCCGCTGCTGTCGAAGTGGCCATGGCGATTTCTTACCCAGAAGTCGTACCTGTCATCGCTCCGGTTCCGGTACCGCAGGTCCCCCAGCCGCTGGCGGAGGGTATCAATGGACATACGGTAGAAACCGTAGGTATTATCACCGGCATCGATGAGGGGCTTCGTATCTTTATTGATGGTCTTAGTCACCGATGCCAGGTACCATTCGCCGGGGTTCCCTACCCTGTTTCCATGACCGTCTTCAAAGGTGCTTCCTTCACGGATAGAAGGTGTAATCTCCCAAAGCCCGCCGGTGCTGACGCTCTCGCCCCGGAAGGCGGCATTTTTACTGGCATCGGTAACCATAAGGAGATGCCGGGCACCGGTCACTTCTTTGCCCGTAGCCAGGCTCTTGTCGTAGACGGAGATAATTCCTGTGGATCCGGGATCTGCGTTATCAATGGTAACCTTATCCCCATCAGTCTGACTGGCGAGATCCGACTTCATTTTGAATACGCCATCATTTCCGCTGAAGGTACCGATATGGAGGTCCTGGTAGTCCGGATTATACTGCATATCCACGGTTCCGGCGTTATTGGCAAGCTTCGTCACATAGCTTGTGTCGGTCATCTGCCATTTTGCATTATTGGAAAGGGAAATCTCTGTATCTGCAGCGCTTACGTCCTCATTGTACCCTTCCTCAAGGACAGAAGATGTACCTCGAAGCAGGGAATCGGATGTAGAGAGATTCAAAAGGATTTTCCCCTTTTTACTGCTTACCAGATCTCCCAGTACTGTCTTCTTTCCAGTGCCGGCAAGAGAAATGAGGCTTCCTTCGCCCTCTGACCAGGCAGCTTCCCGATTGCCCCGGATATAGGCAGAGCCCGCAAAGGTAATGGCGCCACCGGACTCTGTATGAAGGACGTGGTTATTTTTTACTGCATCACTGTTCACCATAATAGAAGCATCATCACCGATATCCGTAGTTCCATTGCCCGCAGTATACAGCCCTATAGTCTTTACTGCATCGGAAGATCCTTCTACTGTTACTCCGGCATGACTACCGATAGAAACGCCGGAATTGCCATTAAACAACCCTCTCACATCAGGTCCGGAAGATTTTCCATTGCCAGATGCAGAAACACGAATTGAAAGATTATCGCCAACTTTCAAATCATCGCCTTCAGATAAATTGGGAGCATTGTACGCATAGAGCCCTCTTGTCCTGTTATATCCCACTGTATCGATATTCATTCGCATATCATTGCTTATCTCTATATGACTGTTTTTTTCGCTTCGAATACCACATAAATTTGAATTTCCAATGTATTCTTCTGTATTCTCGGCCTTCATAGATAAGTTTGCACCATCACAAACCTGAATTGTACCATAATCGGATGCGATTCCTGCCAAAACCTGATGCGTATAAAGTGGACCTTCCGCATAAAGTTCAGTCCGGGAATTTTTTCCAATTTTTAAAAAGGAAGGAGCTGATTTGGATGCTCTTATATTGTACACGATCAACTCTCTAACGGGCCCGCTCATGGAGAGACGGCTTGATACATTATCCCCTATGGTAACTCGACTATTATTGGAGATTCTCATTCCCTCAAGAATTCTTGCAGATCCGCTTCCGTTTACATCAATTACAACCGAATCACCGGCATCAAGTATTGTATTCTGAACATAGATTCCATGAGCTATTTGTGCAGATGAGCTGTCATTCTCCTGTCGTAACAATTCCTCTTCAGACAATATATGATCTGCCTTGAATGTCATCAGAATCTGGGCATTTCTACCAATACGGATACGGTTCCATCCGTTGGGTACAACTTCCTTTTCGCCAATATATTGCAAAGAGGAAGAAATAACCGAAGTCCTATTACCTCTCATGTCACCGGATGTATGATTTTCCACTAAAAGCCGGGCATCGTTTCCAATGGATACGTCTCCGTAATGGCCAACTGTAATGGCATCTGTCTGTGATTGATCACCAGTATTCGTTTTAAGGCCAACGGACAGGTTATCTCCAGCTTTCAGTGTCTCCCCGTCTACGTGAAACCCGCGAAGAGAATTAAACACGGCAGGGTTCTTGTCATCGAGATTTGTATTCTGATTTTCCAGTCCAAGGGTCACATGATTACCAATCGATACGGTACCACCGACAGGTTTACCGGTATTTCTGTCAATCAGATTTCCCACATCCCTGATCCTGATTCCGGCCACATCTATGTCAGGCCCAGTAACTGTATCTGCCAGTTTTATTCCATCCGCCAGGTAAACATTTCCTGTATATCCATAATCAAAATCTATGAGCCCACAGCTGTTGGTCCGGGTATTTCCACTGTAATCGACTTCAACATTTTTGGAATTGATATAAATATCTCCTCCAAATGCAGCTTTGGGAATGTAGATTGCCGTAGGATTTCGCCCATTGGTCACATGAATATCATCGGATATCACAGTATTCTTGTTTTGCACCATCACCGGTTCCGTGATAATCTCCGCTGCCATGCCGGGTACGGAAAAAGCTCCTGACAGCATACAGGCCGCCAGAAGTACTCTTACTCTTTTCTTTTTGATAGCAGATACCTTTTTCATATAATTTGCTCTCCTGAGATGGATAATCCTGTATGGAATCTTCCCATACAGCTAAGAAACTAAGTCCACCTCCAAAGCCTGGTCTTAAAAGACCATCAGGCCCAGGGAAATCCCCCCAGATTTCATTTTCCTTGAGCCATTTATTCAGTTAAGTTTTTATACCTCCTGTACAAGCATTAAAATCAATTTATTATTTTCACCCATACTATACTAAATGATAAGTCCTATTTCCATTTTTTATGCAAAAGTGGTCATTTACCTGTAAAAGTGGTTCTTTTTATGGCGCTTTAACTTACTAAAGAGTTGATCATTTTGCAGCTAAATTACCAGTAACCACTACGAGAAGGACAGCAGCCGATCCGCCGCAAATACACTCCCTGATGGAGACCAAGGTCGAGGTCGAGATCGAGGGAAAAGGGCCGATGGAGCAGCAGGTCAGGGGCTGGCTTCAAGTCTGGACATGGGTCTTTAGCCGCTTCGCGGTGAATGCACCCCCTCAGCCTTCGGCAGCTCACCCTACGGGAAAGCGACTCACTACGATTTGTGCGTCGCGGGCGCTCCTACGCTACGGCTGTCACCGACTCACGACAATTTGTGCGTCGCTACGCTCCTTCAAAATGTGTTCGCTGGTGCAACTCGTGTTCGCTGCCACCCCGGAGGGGGAGCCAGGTCTTTGCACTAATGTTCTCTTCCTTATTTTTTTCTGATTTCAGACAGTACAAAAGGCAGCGTCCCCATGGGACGCTGCCTTTTTTGTGCAAACGATACCGGCCCTATGGCCTACGAATGATGAATTGACAGGAACTGCGGCGAAGCCGCGGGACCTCAATTCTCAAAACTCAATTCTCAATTCTGCTTTTCTCAGAAGGACCAGTTAATTCCCGCATTGATCTGCCATTTCTTGGTATAGTCACTGCCGAAGCTCCGTTCTACGTCGGCGTAGAAGGAGGTGTTGTTATTGATCTTCACATTCCCGCCGAAGCCCACTTCGTACCAGGTGTCCCGGTAGTTGTAGCTGCCGTCCAGGGTTTCTTCATCGCCGTAGGCGTTCACCCGCCGGAGGGAGTAGTCCCTGTCTCCGCCGAATTCATGGAGGATGGAGGCTTTCAGGTAGAAGTCATGGGGATTTTCGCCATTCTTCTGCTTCTTGCCCAGGACGAAGCCCAGGCGGCCAATGGCGGAGTCAAAGCTGTCTTCATGGACGTGGGTGCCTCTCCTTGTGGTATAGGAGTTGCTGCCAAGATGGCCGAAGACGATCTGGGCCTGGGGTTCGAAGAAGTAGCCCTTATCCCCCATGTCCAGGGTTCGTCCGTATTCGAAGGACAGGCTCTTTTCGTCTTCCCGGTAGGATGCCTTATCGGCGTAGGCGCCGTAGGTGTGGAGGGTGGTGTCGTTCCGGCCAATCTTGGCTACGATGTCCGTGTAGTTTCCATGGTCCCCGATCCAGGTTGCATAGAGGGCGCCGGCAAGGGTGTGGTTCTTGCCGCTGCCGGTATCAAATCTCGGCGATGCAATCCCCCGTTCCACGAGGAAGCCGTAGGCGCTCTTTTCGTTAGGCATGGTGTCCACGCCTACCTGGAAGAAGTTGTACTTGCTGTCGTAGCCGCTGCCATCGAAATGGCCGTGCCGGTCTCTCACCCAGAAGTCGTACTTGTCGTCACTCCGGTTCCGATACCGCAGGTCCCCCAGCCGCTGGCGGAGGGTGTCGATGGACAGGCGGTAGAGGCCGTAGGTGTTGTCGCCGATATCGATGACGGGGGTGGTGTCCTTGTTCGGTTTCTTAGCCATGGTCACCAGGTACCATTCATTCGGCTTTCCTACGACTTTTCCGTCGGCATCGGTAAATGTGCCGCCCCGCTGGATGGTGGGCGTGATTTCCCAGAGTCCGCCGGTGTCCAGGCTCTTGCCGCTGAAGGTGGCATTTTTACTGGCATCTTTGACCATGAGGAGGTGTTTTACCCCCATCACCCTGTTGCCGGTGACAAAACTCCTGTCGTAGACAGAAATAAGACCGGAAGATCCCGCTGCGGCGCTGGTGATGTTGACCTTATCCCCCTCTTCCTGGCTGGCCAGGTCCGACTGCATCAGGAAGATGCCATCGTTACCGCTGAAGTTGCCAACAGTAAGAGTATGGGTGCCATTTTTATTGTAAGTCATGTCCACCGTGGCGCCGCTGTTATTAGTCAGATTGGTAACGGTGCTGCTGTCCGTCATATTCCAGAGGGCGCCGTTGGACATGTCGATATTCGTGGTGCCGACCCTGGAATCGGACGGGACCTTAGTATCAGATTTACCAGTAAGGAAGGAGTCACCGGTGTCCATAGTCAGGAGAATGGTCCCGTCGTTTCTGGACATGAGATTGCCGGTAATCTGCTTCTGCCCTTCTCCCCTGATATCAATGAGAGAACCTTCATCCATGCTGTAAGCCGCATAACCCAAATCACTGCCCATATGGGACGTAATTTCTGCAGCCCCTTTAAATGTGGTATTGGCGCCATACTGGTTCAGAATGCCAAAGGCAGCCCTGCTACCTTCCGTTTCTACCTTGGCTTTATCCCCCATAATAACGGTACCCTCGCTGCCACTGCTGGAAATACCTGCCGCCGTGTCACCTTTTACCGTTAACTGTGAATGATTTCCCACAATCGTCTGTGAATAACCATTCTTCTGATAACCGTTATAGATGCCATAGGCTGTCTTATCACCGGTCACATTGACGGTCAGATTATTTCCTGTAACCGTATTTCCCCTGTGAGCATCATCCTGTCCCACAGTGCTGAGGCCATAGGAGTTTGTATACCCCGTGGTATTGACAGTGACAGAGAGATTATCCTTCGTTTCCAGGTCCCCATAAGCATTGTCGGAACCATAGGCAGAAGCATTGGCGGTATCTGTATTTCCCCAAACATGAATGGAAATATGATTATTGAAGGTTGTCTTTTCTGCCTGGTTTCCCCATGTACCCTGCAATATACTGGCCACTGCCCTGTTGGATATTGTCTGCTGTAATATCTTCGGGATTGTAGATCTCACTCGATGTCTGTGCCACGGTAATGGTTGAGTAATCACCCAGAGCAGCCGTACCGGCTATAGAATTCTTCAGGCCTCCTATTTTTCCCATGTTGTTGCCTGTGACTACAATGGCGGCATTTTCACCGATGTTAATATCCGCTTTCTCATCAGCCTGTTCACTGGTCTTGAATACATTGACGCCATAAAGCTGGGATTTATCATCATAGTCATTGTTATCGGTAAAGGAGTGGATTCTTGCATTTTTGCCAATTGTCATCCGGCTGTTTTCCAAATTGATATTGACCATCTTGGAAATATTGTTATTCCTTGTAAGCATGAGGAACGAAGAATCATCCCCCGCAGTAATCAGGGAATTTCCATCCTCATACACCACGGCTGCCAGATTTGCCGATTTATCTGTAGTTCCATAATTAATCTGCTTATTTTCAAGAAACGCTTCGTTTCCCAGATGAAGTTCAGAATTATCAGAAACAGAAACGGCCTTGGATTCATTTGCAAAACCAGTACTGCTGACTTGGACGCTGAAACCTTTCCCTGCCGTTACATTCGATTTTCGATGATAGTATTTTCCATCAACATAGAAACCATTGAGCTGGTCTACTTTTGTATTATTCCAGGCAACAGCAGATTCCGAGAAATTATCACCGATAGTCCCTTCAGAACTTCTGATAACGGTCCCCGCCACAACAGAGGCAGTGCTGTCTTCGTCAAGATTTGCCTCTAAGGAATTGTAATTTCCAATAAAAAACCGGGAATTGGCAAGATACATGTCACGGATGCCAAAAACATTCGTTGTATCTTCAAAAACATCGGAAGAAGAACTCCCCTGTTTTCCCTGTCCTTTGAAGTATATCTTTACGTCCGCATAATTGCCCAGTTTGAATTGGTTCAGTGTTTCAGCCATTTTACCACTGTCCATACCAGCAACCACCCCAGTGGTGGTGCCGGCTGATTCGAATCTGGAATATAATTTCAGATAATCGCCAATGGAAGCTATGGATCCATAATGATTGAAGATACCGGACGCTACTAAATTGGAACCAGCCGCCATACGGCCGCCGCCATTTTCCATCTGAATGGAGAGATGATTTCCTGTCGTCAAAGTACCTTTGTTATTATAGATTCCATAGACACTGGCGTTGGTGGTGTTATTCTTCTCTATGCCATAATAAACCTTGACATTATTTCCCAGGATGATGGAAGTGTCCGATGGATCCGTTCCAGCACCGCTTTGATTGGAATGAATGCCAGCGCCATTGAGCCGGGGCCCATTACCCCTCACCTCAATATCCGTACCTGCTCCTACATCCAATTCCCCTTTATAACGATATAAAAGCTGGATACCACTGCTATTTATACTGTTCCCCGTATCACTGTCACTGGAAGTAAAATCCCCCTGAATTTTGAAGTCAGGCGAAGAGCTGGGAGGCTCAGAAGGGTCCTGATTATCATCTTTATTACCTGGATTGATGGTGATCGTACCACCACTTACAGACACTGGCACAAAAATGACAGCCGTCGGCTGTCCCTTTCCGGTATTTCCCGAATAGTAAATCTCCTGCGTTATGGTCTGATCCTTTTTATTTACTACGATATTATTCGCCTCTGCCCCGATAACTCCTGTCCCCATGACAAAGCCCGCTGACAGGGCTGCCAGGACGCTGCACCTGACCCACCTTTTTCTGTCCTTGAACATAATAATTCCCCCTTTCAATAAATATATTCAATTTTTTCTATAGGTTTTCCTGAACAAGAACTACCGATTTAAATTAGTACTTATTATATCCTCAAAAACTGCATTTGTAAATCTAAATATTGTAATTTGAATTGATTGATTTGCATGTATAAGTCGTGGGTTATAGTTCAAGAAGCTATCCGCTATCTGCTTACAGCTTACTGAGGAAAAAACTGCAGTAAATGAGTGGTTAGTGGCCAGGTGAATAGGCCCTTCGGGCAAATGAGATTGAGGGGGATTGGCGACTGCGCCGGTAAAATTTGAGAGTTAAGGTCCCGCCTGCGGCGCTATCCATCCCCATCTCTCAGTCCGGTGGACAGCTCTCTTCTGGGAAGAGAGCCTCCTGCGGAGTCAATGGCACGTTTTGGGGTTAGAGGCATCAGGAATCCATCTGCGGCTTCGCCGCTATGGGCAATACAAAAGGCGGCGCACCATAATTTGTGCGCCGCCACATTTGCGGTGTCAGCCGCTCTTCGCTAGCCTCCTTCCTTGGAAGGCGAAGGTCCCGCAGGGGACCTTCGAGCCGGGCCCACATTGGCGCCTTTACTGCACACCAAGGCGCCTTCCTTTTGTGGCCCGGCGGTGGCGCCGAAGGCGACGGAGGTTAGCGGATGGTGGCGCCGCAGGCTGACG
>ERZ1034949.1274-NODE-1274-length-12052-cov-13.871218_pt1 | contig 12052 bp, 11 predicted proteins | sample MGYA00520590_ERZ1034949 | MGnify/ENA primary metagenome ERZ1034949 (study PRJEB33766, sample SAMN09781752) | gut metagenome | biome: gut microbiome | host: Homo sapiens | place: Madagascar | study: EMG produced TPA metagenomics assembly of the PRJNA485056 data... | reverse complement strand
ATTTTATGATTATGAAAACGTTAGTTTTTATCGAGAAAATCGAATTTTAACAGTGTGTACATCTTTTATTGTTTAACAATTTAAAATTTTACGATTATGAGAACAGTAATTTTTATCAATGAAGTTGATGAGTAGTTTTTAGATGCTCCGCTTTTTTTATTGTTTAACAATTTAAAATTTTACGACTATGTTGATTACGATTGTTGTAAACGGTGTGTTGATTTTTGCACTGTAAACGGTATTTGATTTTTATCAAATTTTTTGGTTTGAATTGAACTCAGACTTATGTCTTATAATAAAAAAAACAGCACATTGGTTTTGTTTACCATGTGCTGTTTTTTTATTGTTTTAGCAATTATTCCGCTTTTGAATTTTCAGCAAAGTGAAAACCGCGCAGCAATTCGCCTATGGTCATAAGTTTTTTGCCCTGTCGCTGGATTTGCGTGATATTCAAGGCACCATCAGCGCATACAATCAGCAAACTGTTATTATCTTGAATAATTGTTCCGGTCGGCGCGTATTTTTCCGCTTTATGTGCTTCTAAAACCTTAAAGCGCTCTCCTCCGTATTCAAAAAACATTGCCGGATAAGGATTAAACGCGCGAATCTTGCGGCACAAAACTTCAGCTTTCTGATTAAAATCCAGTTTGCATTCCGCTTTATCTATTTTTGCGGCATAGCACGCTCCATCCTGAGGTTGCGGCTGTGGAACAAAACTTTTGATATCCGCCAAAACACGAGAAATCAAATCTGCGCCCTGCAAAGCCAGCTTATCATGCAATTCGCCTCCGGTTGTTGTTGATGATATTTCAACCTCGCCTTTCAGCAACATATCCCCTGTGTCCAATCCCTCGGCAACCTGCATAATGGTTACTCCGCTTTTAGCATCACCGGCCTCGACAGCACGCTGTATCGGAGCAGCTCCGCGCCATCTCGGAAGCAGGGACGCATGCAGATTCAAACATCCAAACGGATACGCCTCTAATATTGGCAGAGGAAGAAGCAAACCATACGCTGCAACCACCGCAATATCGGCTTTCAGCTCCGTAAATTTACGCTGTTCTTCTGAATTGCGCAATGTTTTAGGGGTACGTACTTCAATGCCGTTAGCCTCAGCCACCAGATGCACAGGTGTTTTATTCAGTTTATTTCCACGTCCCGAAAATTTTGGCTCTCGGGTATATACGCAAACAACATCATGCTCTTTTATCAGTCTTTCAAGAGCCGGCACGGCAAAGTCCGGCGTCCCCATAAACACCACTTTCATCAGTCGTTAATTCCCATACGTCCGTAGTTTACTTCCACTTTATAATCTTTAGCATATCCGCGCAGCATAGCATCAGACAATTCCTTAGTCATTTCAGCCTGCAAAGCCTGTTTTAAAAAGTCTTTATCCTCTTTTGTCAGAGATTTTGAATCGTCATAAACTTCATTAGTTTCGGCAATAACAAAATCATCTCCGCGCTGCAATACCTTAGCTTCATTTTTGTCGGCAGAAAACAGTATTTTCATTTCATCAAAATTCAGGTCGGCAAAAGTTTCTCCGCGAGTAATAGGCATAGTTTTCATAACCGAAAGATTATAGCGTTTTGCAACTTCGTTAATAGAATCTCCGGCTTCCAAATCATGATTGATATTGTCAGACAATTCCTGAGTTACTGAAACTTTTTCGCTGTCTTTCCATAATTTGGTTATTTTTGCGATTACTTCATTTTCAGGCTGAATATAGGATTCGTGAATTTTTTCAACTTCCACGGCAAGCAGACCATCATCGCCTTCAATAGTCTGGCTAACCTCGCCGGCATTATATGAAAAAGCGGCATCCAGAACATCTTTATTTTTAAGCAATTCTACGGTATCTGCTTTTACCGCATCGGAATTTCCGTCTTCAGACAAATTTTTTACATCAATCAGACTTGTTCCAAAAGTTTCGGCAATCTCTTTCAGAGAAGTTCCGGCACCGAGTTTATCTTCCAATTCTGTCATCAATTCATAGCTGCCGTCATAAGCGCGTTCTTCCTGAATAATTTTCTTAATCTGAGCCTCGGATTGAGTGCGCGGCATAATTTTTTCAGGAACAATTTCCGTTACTTTCAAAATTTGCCAACTACCGTTAATTTTTTCCGGTTTAGACGTTTGTCCCTTTGCCAAAGAAAATACAACATCGGCCAACTCATCCGATAAATCTGATTTAGCAACTGCACCAAAATCCGTATCTTCCGAACTCTGTCCGTTTTCTTTAGCAACAGCCATAAAATCTTTAGCTGCCAGCTCGGATTCGGCTTTTTTTGCATCTTCTTCATTTTCAAAGACCAGCTGTAAAACATGACGTTTTTCAGGCTGTTCAAAATCCTCTATATGTTCTTTATAATAAGTATTTATTTCATCTTCTGAAACAGTTATGCTTTTTTCAATGGTTTCCAAAGGTAAAAACAGGATTTTCACATCTCTTTTTTCAGGAATACGAAATTCCTCATTAAAATCTTCATAATATTGGTCAAGTTCTTCTCTGCTTGGCTGACGCTCTATTTTTGCCTCATTTGCAACAAGTTTGATATATTTAAATGTCCGGCGCTGTCCCAAAACCTTTTGCATTTGACTCTGTAAAATTTGCGGAACATTAAAACCGGCCACCTGAGTTTCAATCAAAATTTTGCGGCCGACATTGCGTTTTATTTCTGCAACCAAATCTTGTTCAGACAAATTGCTATTTTTTAAATACCACTTATACAATTCACGGTCAAATTTGCCATTGTTCAAAAATTGCGGTGAAACCTGAATAATTTGACTTATCAGACTGTCAGAAACATCAACGTTATATTTTTTCATAGTATTTTCCAACAACAGGTCATCCAATTTCATTTTAGCTAATTCCGCAGAAATTTCGGCTTTACGAGCCTCTGCTTCTTCGGGGTTCATGGCGTCTGCGTCTTTTAGCTTAGCCAATTCTTTTTGCAGCAGATAATTAAATTCACTTTGGCTGATTTCAAAATTATCAACCTTAATCACAGGTTTATTGCTATTTGCGGAGTTGATATAACCCGAAACTCCGAACAAAGACATAAAACTCAACGCTGTTATCGTCAAAATTATTTTCGTAAACAGACTGTTGTGCATTTTTGAAAACGTACTAATCATTTTTTTTCCTATAAAAAAGTTAAGTTTTCGCTCATTATAAGTAAATAAAATATTTATGCAATTTTTAAAATTAAATTATGCAACATAATAAAATAGTGTCTAATTTGCTTTTTTTACTGGAAAAAATTTTTTTACTGTGATACAAAATGTCCAGTTTTAAACAAATTTTGTTATAAGGATAAAAAAATGGCCAGAAAAAAACTGATTGCCGGCAACTGGAAAATGAACTGCCTTTTAGAAGAAGGCACACAGCTTGCCAAAGACATTGCCGCACAAGTTAAAGAAAACAAGTTTGATTGCGACTTTTTGATTTGCCCTCCGTTTACATTGTTGGGTTTTATAAAAAAATGCCTGCGCGGAACTAAAATCGCTTTAGGCGCACAAGATGTTCATTTTGCCGAAAAAGGCGCTCACACAGGCGATATCAGTCCGCTTATGCTGGCAGATTTAGGTTGCTCTTATGCCATTATCGGTCACTCTGAAAGACGCGTTGACCATTTTGAATCTAATGAACTTATCAATAAAAAAGCCGTAGCTGCACACGCTGCCGGCTTAAATGTGGTTATTTGCATCGGTGAAACAGGCGAAGAACGTGACGAAGGCAAAACAATCAAAGTTTGTCAGGATGAAATTTTCGGCTCTGTTCCGGATAATGCAAATGCTAAAAACACCATAATTGCTTATGAACCGATTTGGGCAATCGGCACCGGCAAAACTCCGACAGCCTCCGATGTTGAAGAAGTTCACGCTGCTATCCGCAAAGCTCTGGCTAAAAAACTTGGTAAAGCCACTGCCAATAAAATGCGCATTTTGTACGGCGGCTCGGTTAAACCGTCTAACGCAGCCGAACTACTGGCTTTGCCTGATGTTGACGGAGCTTTAATCGGCGGCGCCAGCCTAAAAGCCGAAGATTTCATCAACATTGCTAAAAACGCTTGTTCAAAATAATGATGAAAGGATAAAAAATGGGTTCTGTTTTATTAGTTTTACAGTTAGTTGTTGCCATTTTTTTGGTGGTAGTTATTTTAATGCAGCGTTCCAATGGCGGCGCTTTAAGCGGCTTAGGCGGAGATAATGGCGTAGGCAGCATTTTAAGCGCTCGCGGCAAAGGTAATATTTTAACACGCATTACCGCAATTCTAGCTACATTGTTTTTTGTTTTAAGCATGGCTTTGTCTATTTATTACAGCCGCATGGAAGTTAAATCAACGTCCATTTTGGATAAAACTTCTATGGTTCAGACAAAGCAATCTTCTGCAGCTGAAGAAAATCCGGCTCCGGCAGAAAAAGAACAAAGTGAACCTGAAGTTCCTGTAGCTGAGTAGCTTTAATGAACACACAACACAACATAAGGCACTTTAATCCCATAAAGTGCCTTTGTCGCTTTTTTATAAAACAAATTTATTTACTAACCACTTGTAAGGAATAAATAATGTCTGATATAAAAATCAACCCAAAAACAAAATTCATCTTTATAACCGGAGGCGTTGTTTCGTCTTTAGGCAAAGGATTGGCTTCGGCTTCTTTGGCAGCCATTCTGCAAGCACGCGGCTATAAAGTAAGAATGCGTAAACTTGACCCATATTTAAACGTTGACCCCGGAACAATGAATCCTTGCCAGCACGGAGAAGTTTTTGTAACCGACGATGGTACCGAAGCAGATTTGGATTTAGGTCACTATGAGCGTTTTTCCGGTGTTCCGGCAAAACGTACAGATAGCATAACTACCGGAAAAATTTATCAGCGTGTTATAGAAAAAGAGCGTCATGGTTTTTATCTTGGCTCTACAATTCAGGTAATTCCCCATGTTACTAACGAAATTAAAGAATTTATATTATCAGACATCAGCGATGAAGATTTTGTATTGTGCGAAATTGGCGGCACAGTCGGCGACATAGAGGGACAGCCGTATTTAGAGACTATTCGTCAGGTTGCCTACGAGCTGGGACGCGACCGCACCATGTTTATACACGTAACTTTGCTTCCGTTTATCCCAACAGCGGGAGAATTGAAAACAAAACCGACGCAGCACTCTGTTAAACAGTTGCAGGAATATGGTATTCAGCCGGACATGATTTTGTGCCGAACACAAATGGCTATTCCCGAAAATGAAAAACGTAAATTGGCTTTATTCTGCAACATAAAAGAAGAAAACGTTATCACCGCAATGGATGCGGCAAGCATTTATCAAGTTCCGCTCGCCTACTCTGCCGAAGGAATTGACCGCCAAGTTTGCAAACACTTTGGACTACCCTATGACAAACCGGCAGATTTGAGCAAGTGGCAACATATTGTTGACATTCTCAAGGCACCAGAAGGAGAAGTTCGCATTGCTGTTGTCGGCAAATATATGATGCTGCTTGAGGCTTACAAATCTCTGCACGAGGCTCTTATTCACGGCGGCATTGCCAATAAATACAAAGTAAAAATAAAATGGGTGGACTCAGAAGAACTGGAGAAAAAATCTCCGTCAGAAATCTTAAACGATGTAAGCGCCGTATTAGTTCCGGGCGGTTTTGGTCTGCGCGGTACTCAAGGAATGATTAACGCCATCCAATATGCCCGAGAACACAATTTACCATTTTTAGGAATTTGTTTTGGCATGCAGATGTCTGTTATTGAAACAATGCGCAATCTGTGCGGCATAAAAAACGCCAACACCACAGAATTAGACGAACATTGTGAACCTGTTATAGGTTTGATGACCGAATGGAATAAAGACGGTGCCAAACAAATTCGTCATAAAGATGGTGATTTAGGCGGCACAATGCGATTGGGCGCATACGACTGTATTTTAGCTCCAAATTCTAAAGCCGCACAAATTTATGGCACAACAAAAATTTCAGAACGCCACCGCCATCGTTATGAAGTAAACATAAAATACAAAGACATGTTGCAAAAAGCCGGTATGTCAATTGTCGGCACCTCACCGGACGGTCTGTTGCCTGAAATTGTAGAACGCCCAGACCACCCGTGGTTTATCGGCGTGCAATTTCATCCTGAATTAAAATCAAGACCATTTGCGCCGCATCCGCTGTTTGTATCATTTATTAAGGCGGCAATTGATAATTCTCGTTTGGTTTAATTCACTCCAAAAACAGGCTCTAATCTAAAAAATTTGAGCCTGTTTTTACATAAATACTAAAGATTTTTTGGATATTATCAGCTATAGTCCTTATAATTTACAAAGTTGTGACTTTTAGTAAATCCACTAGAATTTTATCATATTAAGTAACAGACAGTATCATCCGGTCTATAAAATGTCTGACGGTGTTGCGGCTGCCCCCGAAGGTTTTGGCAAGCTGAGATTTTGACAGTCCCTTGTCAAACAATTCCTTAAATTTTTTGGCGTTTTTGCTTAGCTTGAGTTTTTTTGATTCAGATGTAAACGGACGGCCGAGTTTTTTCCCGCTTGCTTTGATGTTTGCCAAGCCGGATTTTGTACGCTGAGAGATTAAATTGCGCTCTATTTCGGCGGCTAAACCAAAGGCAAAAGCCAATACTTTGCTTTGAATATCATTGCCTAAGCGGTAGTTTTCTTTAATTGTCCAGACCTGACAATTTTTGTTCAGACAAGTTTCCAAAATTTTCATAACTTCAAGCAAAGAACGCCCTAAACGGGATATTTCACAGGTAATCGGACATTTTGAAAAGAATAACAAGAGATACGCCATTGTTTCAGTTGTTGACAGTCCCGATAAGGATATAATATCTAAAAAAGCTAAAAAAGATTCAAACAATATGGCCTCAGCTTTGATTGAAGCCATTGCTAAAAATAAGTAACAAAAGGCAATAATTTTATATAAAATACAAATTATGCTGGATGTTAAGTTGTTCACCCATATATCTGCAAAATTAAATAAAATTTATGTAATTTTAATTTTTTATACTATATTATAATTAGCAATAGTTTAAGAGGTTAATTTATGAATCAAGATCCATTTAAAGAATATGCTCGTCAAGCGGAACCAAATATAAGAGAGAAAAGTTATGCCTGGCAAACTGCCATAGGATTACAAGATGTGGATGGATTAAAAACCTCTAAATATCTTATTGATACAGCCATTAAGAATATTGAAGGTGATATTACTATTGATGAAGCACAAAATCTTCTTAATAGCTATTATGAAGAAAATAATCAAAGAGATAATAAAAACCGTACGGAAGAGGCCGATAAAGTTTCCGTTCGAATTGCCAAAATATTATCAGAAAGAGCCTTTACTTTATCTACAAATGAATACATTTCCATTCATAAAAAATTATTTGATAGTATTTTCCCTCATGCTGGTGTTTTGCGTGATTATAATATTACCAAAAAAGAATGGATTTTAAATGGTGAAACTGTAATTTATGGATCTGCAACTGAATTGAATGCAACTCTGGACTACGATATTTTCAAAGAAAAAAAGTTTAGCTATAAAAATTTATCATCTCAAGAAATTATACATCATTTAGCATTATTTATTTCCGATTTATGGCAAATACACGCTTTTAGTGAAGGAAATACCAGAACATCTGCCGTATTTTTTATCAAATATTTGAGAACCTTAGGTTATAATGTTACTAATGATATATTTGCTGAAAATTCTTGGTATTTTAGAAATGCATTAGTTCGAGCTAATTATACGGATTTAAAGAATAATGTCCATTCAACTACAGAATATTTAGAGCTATTTTTAGAAAATTTGCTACTAAATGAAAATCATAAATTATCTAATCAATCAATGCATATTGGCAATATACCGCATAAAAAAGTAGACATTGATAATACAAAAGTAGACATTCAAACAGAAAAAGTAGACATTGAAAATATATGTAAATGCAAAATATCTAATATTTCCGCAAAATCACTGCAACATATATTAAAACTATATGATAAATATGGTAATACCCAGTATTTTGGCCGTTCAGATATTATTGAAATTATTAACATAAAACCAGCAATGGCATCAAGATTAATCAATTTACTATTAACTAACCAAATAATTAAACCTATACAAGGAAAAGGTAAAGGCAAATATCAATTTTCTATTTGATTGTAATATTGGAATGAAGCAGAACTCCTCAGCCAGCATCGCAGTCATCTCTATTTTATTTATATAAGAAAATTATATAAATAATATCAATAATAACTGCACACATATACGAGCAGAAATTTTCGACTGAATTTTGGATTAACCTAACTAAATGAAAGGGCGGAAAACTAAAATGGTACAAGCGGGCGGACTCGAACCGCCTGCCTACTTCTTAGGAGGAAGTCGCTCTATCCTGATGAGCTACGCCTGCAACACAAAAGATTTATAACGCACTTTATTGCAAAATGCAAGCCGGATTATTTACCGGTTGCTAAAAACTCTTTAATCGGACGATAGCTGCGTCGATGCTGCGGTGTCACTCCGTGCAGGCGTAAACTTTCTATATGCGCCTTAGTACCGTAACCTGCGTTTTTTTCAAACCCATAATAAGGATACTGCTTTGCCAAATCGCACATCAGCCGGTCACGATAAACTTTGGCTAAAATGCTCGCCGCCGCAATGGAATACGACCTGCCGTCACCTTTAATAAAACAGGCATTTGCGCATGGAAAATCTTTTGGCAGACGATTACCGTCTATCAAAGCCATATTCGGCCTTTGTTCAAGCTGAGTCACCGCGCGGCGCATTGCCATAAATGTCGCCTGTAAAATATTATATTCATCTATTTCCGCCGCACTCGCCTCGCCTATGCCGCACAAAACATTTCCGGCTTGTTCTTCTTGCCGTAAAATTTCATATAAATATTCTCGTTTTTTTGCTGATAATTTTTTAGAATCATCCAGCTTAGCCAACAATTCTTCAGACACATTGTGGGTTAAAAATATTGCTGCTCCTGCCACTACCGGCCCTGCCCACGGACCTCGTCCAGCCTCGTCAATTCCGCAGACGAAACCCTGATATTCATTTTCTATTTTCCAGTCCGGCATAATCTTCTCCTTTGCCGGAAATATATCATAAACCGCACAAAACGCAAGCCTTAATGGCGGATAATCGGCAATCCCTCGTATTCGGCTTCCACCAGTCCGCCGATAATCACCGCCACATTACTAAAACCGGCTTTTTCAAACATCTCCGCCGCCTGCGAAGCTCTACCGCCCGAAGAACATAAAATATTTATAGTATCATTTTTTTCTATATGATTTTGCCTTATAAATTCCGGCGGATTAAGTGTTTCCAAATCCTGATTAACATGAGGAAGTCCCAATTCTTCCACCGCTCGTTCTTCCGGCAAACGCACATCCATAATAAATGATTTTTCATTCAAGTTCATCGGCTTAATAAAACGCATTTTCACCTCCTTTTTAATCAAAGATAGTCATTGCCTTTCTAATTTAAAGCAATAAAAAAGGCTTGGATTTTGCTCCAAACCTTTTACAAAAAACGTCTTAAATTTATAAAAAGTAATTGCGCAGATAATCAGCTAAATCTGCTGTGTTGACGCGGATTTGTTCCATTGTGTCGCGGTCGCGCAAAGTTACGCTTTCCGGCTGCTGTTCAATGGTTTCAAAATCAACAGTCAGACAAAGTGGGGTTCCGACTTCATCATGACGGCGATAAGCCTTGCCGATGTTACCGGTATTTTCCAAAGCCACACGGCCTATACCAAGTTTCATCAGCTGTTTTTTCAGCTCATGGCATTTAGCCATAATTTGCTCGTTATTCTTTTTCAGCGGAATAATCGCCACTTTAATCGGAGCCAAGTGCTTTTTGAGTTTCAAAACAACACGGCTGTTGCCATCGCCCAAATCTTCTTCGGTATAAGCCTCGGTCAGCACAGCCAAAACACCTCTGTCCACACCCATAGACGGTTCAATCACAAATGGAATCACCCATTTGCCGTTTTCATCTTGGATGCACAATTTTGTGGTAGAATCCGGATTAGCGTGACAATGAGCCTCTAGCTGAAATTCGCTTTGATTTTTGGTATGGTTGCCCAAATCATAGTCGCGGCGGTTGGCAATGCCTTCCAGTTCTTCCATGCCATGCGGAAATTGATATTCAATATCATAGCAGGCTTTAGCATAATGCGCCAAATCATCGTCAGGGGTTTTATAGATATTCATATGTTCTTTAACCAAACCCTGGTCAAGCCACCATTGAATACGGGTTTCTTTCCATTTTTCATGCCATTCCATATCGGTTCCAGGAGAAACAAAATACTCCAGTTCGGCTTGTTCAAACTCACGCACGCGGAAAATAAAGTTGCGCGGAGTAATTTCATTGCGGAAAGACTTGCCGATTTGGGCAATACCAAACGGTAGTTTGCGAGAAGTTGAATCCACAACATTTTTGAACTGCGTAAAAATAGCCTGAGCAGTTTCCGGACGCAGATAAGCAATATTTTCATCGCTTTCCACCGGACCGACTTGGGTTTTAAACATCAGGTTAAACGGACGCGGTTCGGTTAAATCTGTTGAGCCGCATACAGGGCATTTGCCGCCGATTTGGTCAGCGCGGAAACGGCCTTTGCATTTTTTGCAATCTACCATCGGGTCAGAAAAAGTATCTTCATGACCTGAATATTTCAAAACTTTGCGGTTGGTTAAAATAGCGGCGTCCAACCCCTCAACATCGTCACGCTCATAAACCATAGCGCGCCACCAAGCGGCTTTTAGGTTGTTTTTGAGTTCCACACCCAGCGGACCATAGTCATAAACGCCTTGCATACCGCCGTAGATATCAGCGTTTTGAAAAATAAAACCTCTTCTTTTGCATAAAGAAACCAGCTGGTCCATAGAAGTTGCTACCATAATTTTAAATCCTTCTTTCTCTTTATTGTTTTTTAATAAGTTTGTTTTACTGTATAATTTTAGAAAATGCAAGAGGGATTAAATATGAAAAGAACAAAAGTAGCGTTTGCTTATGATTTTGACGAAACACTCAGCACAACATATATGCAGGACTATTTTTTGATTCCGGAATTGGGAATGAAACCGGAAAATTTTTGGAAAGAAGCTAATGATTGGTCAGAGGCAAACGGTGTGGACCAAGTGACTGGAAGTATGTATTACTTTAAGAAAATGGCAGAAGAAACCGGTTTAAAACTGACTAAAGAAAATATGTTTTGCTGCGGCGAGTTTATTGTTTTTTTCAAAGGCGTGACCGAGTGGTTTGAGCGTATCAACGCCTATGGCAAAACTCTGGGATTGGATATTGAACACTACATAATTTCTTCCGGCTATGAAGAAATTATTGAAGGCTGCAGCATACGCAAGTTTTTTAAAGACGTATATGGCTGCGCTTTTGCCTATAATGAAGAAGGTTTACCGGTTTGGCCGGCGCGTGTTGTTAATTATTCCGGAAAGGTGCAATATCTCTCTAAAATCAACAAAGGTTTAGGAAAATTTGAAGACAAAGCCGTAAATGATTACACTCCGGACGACAAACGCCGCATACCGTTCAGCCGCATTATTTATTTTGGCGACGGACTGACAGATATTCCGTCTATGCGTATGGTAAAAGAACATAACGGCACGGCGATTGCGGTTTATAAACCGCGCAGCCATCACAAAGAGAAAGCCGTTAAACTGTTGAAAGACAACCGTGTAAACTTTGCTTTGGCTGCTGATTATCGAGAGGGCAAAGAAATTGATTGCGTGGTAAAAACAATTTTGAATAAAATTGCCACCGACCGCGATTTGGAAATTTTGCGCAAACGCGAAGACCGTAAAAAAGAAGGCTGCGGAATTTAATATTCCGCCAATATTTCAGATTGACATATTGAACGTGCCTGTTATAGAATTGGAGTGTAAACAACATAATTTTAGAGGAAAGAAAGATGAAAAATAAGCTATTCAAAGGTCTCTCTCTCTCTCTGCAAATCCTAAACATCTGATTAAAGGCATATTTTTTGCCGCTCAGCGTGTTTTTGCAGAGTT